>Ga0137380_10002478_pt1 | contig 15681 bp, 17 predicted proteins | sample SagtaG_17_FD_104809 | JGI IMG/M metagenome (GOLD analysis project Ga0137380, IMG submission 104809) | Vadose zone soil microbial communities from Sagehorn Ranch, Mendocino, California, USA - Sage2_L_100_16 metaG | ecosystem: Environmental > Terrestrial > Soil > Vadose zone | place: USA...
GGCGACAGCTTTATGACGTGGTGGTATAAAGCAGAGCGAGGTGAACTCGATCCCTTTGTACTTGTGGTGGAGGGCTCGATTCCCAACGAGAAGATCAAGGCTGAGGGCTACTGGGCAGCCCTGGGTACTGATCCAACTACCGGCCAGCCAATCACAACCTGTGAGTGGATCGATCGGTTAGCGCCTAAGGCTCTGGCAGTTGTAGCAGCGGGTACCTGCGCCACTTATGGCGGCATCCACGCAATGCAGGGAAATCCCACCGGAGCCATGGGTCTGCTTGACTACCTCGGTTGGAATTGGAATACTCCTGCGGGCATTCCAATTGTCTGCGTTCCTGGATGTCCAGTGCAGCCAGATAATTTTATGGAGACCCTGCTCTACCTACTCTACCAGGTAGCGGGAATGTCTCCGATGATTCCTCTGGATGAGGCACATCGACCAACCTGGCTCTTTGGCAGGACTGTTCATGAGGGATGTGATCGAGCCGGATACTACGAGCAGGGCGATTTTGCTACTACCTACGATTCACCGAAATGCCTGGTGAAGCTAGGGTGTTGGGGACCAGTAGTGAATTGCAACGTACCTAAGCGAGGCTGGATGGCCGGTATCGGTGGCTGCCCCAATGTCGGAGGCATCTGCATTGGCTGTACGATGCCGGGATTCCCTGACAAATTCATGCCGTTCATGGATGAACCAACTGGCGCCAAGTTATCTTCCAACCTTATCGGGGTCTATGGCAGAGTCATCAGGAATCTACGCAAGATGACGCAAAGCACAGACAACAAGGAGCCATCCTGGCGGCACAAGGGTAGGGAACTGACGACAGGCTATCAACCAAGATGGTGACCATACCAGGTAGACAAAATCAGTGTACATTGACTCCACAAAGGAGTAATGTCTCTTATCCAGCTTGCCAACGCTGCTACGCGCTAGCTACGCTCAGGCAAGCTGAAAGGAGTTAGTATTATGGCTACTAAAATGCAACGGGAAGAGGCTCCAACACCTCCATCACAGCTTGTAGAGATGTCGTGGGATCCGATCACACGCATCGTTGGCAGTCTCGGCATCTATACTAAGATTGATTTCAAGCAGCGCAAGGTAGTGGAGTGCCATAGCACCTCCTCTATTTTCAGAGGCTACAGTCTTTTCATGCAAGGCAAAGATCCGCGTGACTCCCACTTTATCACCAGCCGCATTTGCGGCATCTGTGGCGACAATCACGCGACCTGCTCCGTCTATACCCAGAACATGGCCTATGGAGTAAAACCACCAGCATTGGGAGAGTGGGTGCTCAATCTGGGCGAGGCAGCGGAGTACATGTTCGATCACAATATCTTTCAGGAGAATCTGGTCGCAGTTGACTATTGTGAGCAGATGGTGAAAGAAACGAATCCTGGTGTGCTAGAGAAGGCAAACAAAACCGAGGCTCCTCACGCGCGTGATCATGGTTATCGCACGATCGGTGACATCATGCGGGCGTTCAATCCTTTCACTGGTGAGTTGTATCTCGAGGGACTCCAGGTGAGCCGGTACACCCGCGAGAAGTTCTGTTTGATGGAGGGACGACATGTCCATCCCTCGACCCTCTATCCGGGAGGAGTAGGAACAGTTGCCACTGTCCAACTCTTCACGGACTACCTGGTTCGATTGATGAAGTACGTCGAATTTATGAAGAAGATGGTTCCGCTGCATGACGACTTATTCGACTTCTTCTACCAGGCGCTGCCAGGCTACGAGCAAGTTGGCTACCGACGAACCCTGATCGGCTGCTGGGGATCGTTCCAGGACCCCGATGTATGCGACTATGATTACCGCACCATGGACAAATGGGGACGTGCCATGTTCGTCACTCCCGGTGTGATTGTGGACGGAGAATTAGTGACTACGAGCCTGGTGGATATCAACCTGGGTATCCGAATTCTGCTGGGACACTCTTATTACGACGACTGGCAGAACGAGAGAACCTTTGTTGATCGCGATCCACTTGGCAATCCGGTCGACAAGCGTCATCCCTGGAACCAGACGACGATCCCGAAACCGCAGAAACGCGATTTCGACGGCGCTTATAGCTGGACAATGTCGCCACGCTGGTTTGACAAGCGAACCGGCGACTATCTAGCCCTGGATACCGGTGGTGGTGCCATCGCTCGACTATGGACAACTGCCCTGGCTGGAATCGTCGACCTGGGAGGCTATATCAAGGCAACAGGCAACAGTGTCAAGATTCGATTGCCTAAGTCCGCCACTAAGCCGGAAGTGGAGTTTGAGTGGAAGATTCCAAAGTGGAGCAACGCTATTGAGCGGAACCGTGCGCGAACCTACTTCCAGGCTTATTCTGCTGCTGTCGCACTGCATTGTGTCGACAAGGCACTCAGCGAGATACGCATTGGTCGCACCAGAACGTGGAACGATTTCACGGTTCCAAAGGAGGCCATCGGATGTGGTTTCCACGAGGCGGTGCGAGGTGTACTTTCCCATCATATGGTAATCGAAAACGGTAAGATCGCCAATTACCATCCCTATCCTCCTACACCCTGGAACGGTAGTGTAAGAGATATCTATGGCACGCCTGGCCCATACGAGGATTCCGTGCAAAATACACCAATCTTCGAAGAGAACGGAGCGGACAAGTTCAAGGGTATCGATATCATGCGAGCGGTTCGTAGCTTTGACCCTTGTTTGCCATGCGGCGTGCATATGTACCTTGGCGAAGGGAAGGAGCTGCAGGTAGTCCACTCACCCACATTCGGCGTAACACCATAGGCTCCAGGACATTACCGACTCCGCAAGGGATGTTAGCCCGGGGAGTTGCCAGGGTCAGGTTTGCTCTGGCAACTCCTCATGGCTGAAATCGGGGGTACCTGAAACGCAGCCGAAGTGGAGATGCATGGATAACTGTGGATGCCAGGTAGATAGACCAAATTTATAATAGAGAAAAGAGAAGGTGGCCTAATGCAACAAGACCAGCAGGAGCACCTGCGCCGGGCTGAGCGTATCGAGATGCTGATCCAGGAGGTTACCGAGCTTCCTGATACACGCGCGCGTACCACAGTCGAGGAACTTGTCCAGGCACTCCTGGATATGTACGGCGAAGGATTGGCACGCATACTGGAACTGACTGCACAATCTGGGGCATCAGGCCAGGCACTGATCGAGACTTTTACGAAAGACGATCTGCTTTCATCCTTGTTTTTGCTTCACGAATTACACCCGGAAGACATAGAGACTCGTGTTGCCAGAGCGCTAGTTGAGGTACGACCTTATCTCAAGTCGCATGGCGGCAATGTCGAGCTAGTAAAAGTCGACAATGGCGTAGCCTACTTGCGTCTTGAGGGAAGCTGCCACGGCTGCCCTTCATCAACCATCACACTCAAACTGGCGATTGAAGAGGCTATTTACAAAGCGGCTCCAGACCTGGTTGAACTCCAGGTTGAGGGTGTTACAGATCCACCACCTCCACCTGGTATACAAGTCACGTTCGTTCCACCACGAAGACGCAAGAATGCCACGCAAACAACTGAGCAGAAGGGTGCATGGACAATGGTGGGTGAATTGAACTCTCTGCTCGAGGGAACCCTTAAAGTGATCACTGTAGAGGGAGAACCGCTGCTCTTTTGTCAAATCGCGGGTACTTATTATGCTTATCACGACCACTGCAGTAGTTGCGATGCTTCTCTCGATGGCAGCAGGGTAGAAGGAACCACTCTTATTTGCTCCTCTTGCGGGCGGCAGTACGATATCTGCCGTGCAGGAAGATGCCTGGATACTTCTAACGTGTTCCTCGAACCAATTCCATTACTAATGGAGAACGATAAGGTGAAGGTAGCATTGACCAAAGATGAGCAAGCTAGTGTAGCCATTACGGCCCCATAATGTGAGGTGAGGAGCCATGTCAGCGTCTTATCTGAGCAATGAAGGTCAGGATCGTTCCGTTGCCCCTATAGGAGCGTTACGTCGCTTTACGCAGGAGCGCGAGCAAGCTCGTGCGCCCGTTGAGCATTGCGAACTGTGCAGTGAAATGATTCCGGTGGATCACCATCACCTGTTGGAGCTCTCAAGTCATACAGTGATCTGCGCGTGTCAAGCTTGCTCAGTACTCTTCAATGGTCAGGGTGCGGGAGGCGGGAAGTATCGACTTGTGCCCAGACGCTACCGGGCGCTGCCGAATTTCCAGATGAGTGATGAGCAGTGGGACGAACTGATGATCCCCGTCAACATGGTTTATATCTTTCAAAGCACAATCGCCAACCGTAGCATGGCTTTCTATCCCAGTCCTGCTGGGGCGATGGAGTCCCTGCTCGTCCTTGAGAATTGGGAGTCGCTTACCGGTAACAATCCCATCCTGAAAGACCTGGAGCCCGATGTGGAGGCATTGCTCATAAACAGGGTGAGAGATGTTCGTGAGTACTACATCGTCCCCATTGATGCCTGCTACAAACTCGTAGGTCTGATTCGCGTTTACTGGAAAGGCCTGAGTGGGGGCGAAGAGGTCTGGAATGCGATTGCAGAGTTTTTTGTCGACTTACGGGCAAAATCTGAGTTTGTGAGAGGAGAACCTGATGCCTGATCTGAACTTTGAGGTGGTCGATGCAGAGGCTCCGGCTTTCGCCGCGGTCCCAACGCTCATTTTCAAACTGCGCATCGACAACGCCATAGATCAAGAGCGCATCTTTACCGTCACCCTACGCTGCCAGATCCAGATCAATGTCACACGCCGACGCTATAGTCCCGAAGCACAGACACGACTATTGGAGGTCTTTGGTGAACCAAAGCGCTGGGGCGAAACACTGCGTCCCCTGCTATGGACCCATACCAGCACCGTAGTTCCGCAGTTCTCTGGAAGTACTATAGTCGATCTACCAGTTCCTTGCACTTACGATTTTGAAGTGGCAGTTACCAAGTATTTTGATGCTCTAGAAGAGGGTGAGATTCCTCTCACATTCCTATTTAGTGGAACCATCTTCTACGAGGACGAGTCAGACAAGTTGCAGGTCGGGCAGATCTCCTGGTCAAAAGAAGCAACCTATCGACTCCCGGTCGCACTGTGGCGGGAAATGATGCAGCGCTATTTTCCTAACAGCGCCTGGATTCGCCTGCACAAGGATGTATTTGACCAACTGTACCAATACAAAGCTACACATAGCCTGCCCACCTGGGAAGAGGTAGTTGTTCGTCTTTTACAGGCAAGTGATGAGGTAGTGCAAACATGAGGATGGAAGAAATTAAGGAAATCGCCAACGCAGTGCTCTACGAGGGCTATCTCCTCTATCCGTACAGACGCTCTGCTATTAAAAATCGCCAGAGGTGGACGATCGGTGTAATTTATCCACGAGAATATAGTGTAGCAAACGACAGTATAGAACCCTGGACGATGCAGACAGAGTGCCTGGTAGCTGGTTCAGCAGATACTTCAATCGACATCTATATGAGATTCCTGCATTTACTATTGCATAGGACAGTGCAATCTGTAACTGCGAGCGTTCCTACAGAAACAGAGCTCGAAGCAATGAATGCTAACGAGTGGAGCCTGGCGAGCCGTCTAGCAAGCGAACCATGGGAAGAAGGGTCAGAACGCGAAGTGAGTGTTTTGAACCTTCCTTTGAGTTCCTTGCTCGATCAACCCCAACTCGTGGAGATCGAATTTCCTGGTGAACGCAGGGCAGAAGAGTCGACCGGTGATTCGGCAGCCAAAATAATTCGGGAGCAGCAACCACTTACTGGGGCCGTCATAATTGATGCCGAATCCGTTGGTACAGACCTTTACAGGATCAGTGTTCACATTGAAAACAGGACACCTGGGACTGGCGCATTGACGAGCAATGCTGTAATGCCGCACTCGTTCGTCTCCACCCACACCATATTACAGGTACATCAGGGAACCTTCATCTCGCTGTTGGATCCTCCAGAAGTGTTGAAGACTAGTGCCCAGGGGTGCCATAATCTGCACACCTGGCCTGTATTGGTCGGAAACGAGGGCGAATATGATACGATGCTCTCATCGCCTATCATTCTCTATGATTATCCGCAGATCGCACCAGAAAGCCCAGGTTCTCTCTTCGATGGCACCGAGATTGATGAAATTCTCACCCTGCGTATCATGACATTGACGGACGAAGAGAAAGAAGAGATGCGACAGGGAGACGAGCGAGCACGTGAGATACTGGAACGAACGGAAGCCCTCTCGCCCGAACAATTTATGAAGCTGCATGGAGTCATCCGCAGTCTGCGGCCAGTCGATGAAGGGAGCGATCATGAATAACGCGAATAGAGATTTTCCGGGTGAAGATTATGCTCCGCCAGAATCAGTGGTTATTGCTGGTAGAATGGTGAAAGCAGGAGATAGCGTGCTGTTGCGACCGGGACGGGGGCGACAGGGAACATTGACCGATGCTATGGATATGATGCTGGATGGGAAGACTGCGCGAGTCGAGGTACTCCAGCAAGATTTCGAGAATCGCATCTACCTTGTTGTGACGCTGGATGTTGACCCAGGTAGGGAGCAGTGGGACGAGAGGGTGCTGCCCGGCCACCGTTTCTTCTTCTTCCCTGAAGAAGTAGAACCCCTGGCGGAATCCATGGAGGGGACAGTGAAGCATGAATCAGAATTGGAACACAGCTTACAACCAAAGATTCCCGTACGGCGTATACTTATAGCATGCATCGGCAACATCTTCCTGGGAGACGATAGTTTTGGAGTTGAGGTAGCCCAAAGCTTGATGAGCCGAAAGACCAAACGGTATCCGGAGGGTGTGCAAGTTGTAGATTTCGGTATACGTGGAATAGACCTGGCGTACACCCTGCTCGATAATTACGACACGCTCGTGCTGGTGGATGCTGTATCACGAGGCGGAACGCCTGGGACGCTCTACCTGATCGAACCAGATTTGGCAGGCATTGATCCTGAGAAAGGAGTTGAAGCTGGCAGAGCAGCGATGGAAGCCCATAGCATGGACCCATTGAAGGTACTCGCCTTCGCCAGGACGCTTGGCGCTCAACCCATTCACACCTTTCTTGTTGGTTGCGAACCTGCCCCATTGAACGAAAGTGAAGAACATGCAGCAATGCAGATGGGATTGAGTGAGCCAGTGCGAGCCTCTATAGATGAGGCTGTAAAGATGATCGACTCGCTTGTCGATACGTTATTGGCTATCAAAATGTAGGGATATCGTTTGTGGATACACAATGAGGATGAAATTGAACAACAGATAATGCAGAGAAAGGAGCGAAAGTATGTTTAAATGGATTCTTCTACTAAGTGTCGTTGGTATAGGTGTATTAATTTATCGCCAGCTTCTTCCCGATATTCAACGCTATATGAGAATTCGGAACATGTGACAGTGAGACCCTTCTCGAATAGCCCATTAAGCATGACGAAGTGGTCATTTTCAAGGAGTGAGGTTAATCATGCATGAACTCGCTATTGCCCAAAGTATCGTTGAAGCTGTTGAGGCTAAAGCGTCCGAGTGCAATGCAGTGCATGTGAAAGGCGTGCGGCTAAAAATTGGCGAAGCCAGTGGCGTCGTTACTGATTCTTTGACCTTCTGCTTCGAGATGATGGCCAGCCTTGATCCTACCTTAGCGGGAGCGCAGTTGTTGATCGATACAATGCCACATTGCGCCTATTGCCGCCATTGCGCCTGCGAGTTTAGCGTCACAAACTTTGTTGCACAGTGTCCGACATGCAAAGAGTGGTCCAACGAGATTGTTTCTGGTACTGAACTCCAGTTGCTTGAGATGGAGTTTGAATCATGATGGCCGATAATGAAGTTAACGTGAGGAGCGGCAGTAGTGCCTAAAATAACCATTGCTCAGAATATCCTGGCAGCCAACGATACTACTGCCCAAGACGTCCAGCAGCTACTGGCGACACACAGCATCCGTACTATCAATTTGATGAGTTCACCAGGTGCTGGTAAAACGACCTTGTTAGAGCGAACTATTGAACGGCTTCATGGGCAACTTGAAATCGGTGTGATCGAGGGAGATATCGAAACCGGCAACGACGCTGAGCGGATTGAAGCAGCGGGCGCGGAGACGGTCCAGATCAATACGCGAGGAGCGTGCCACCTGGAGGCACACATGGTCCGAGATGCACTCGAAGAAATCAACCTGACAGGGATGAGGTTGCTTTTCATCGAAAACATCGGTAATCTGGTATGTCCCGCTGCCTGGAATCTTGGAGAAGATATCCGTATCGTGATGGTGAGTACCACAGAGGGTGACGATAAGCCAGCAAAATACCCACAAATGTTTGCGGTTTCACAGGTAATGGTTGTGAACAAGATCGACCTGCTTCCTTATGTGGACTACGCTCTAGAGAAGGTCAGGAGGCAGGCGCTAGCAATCAACCCGAACCTGCGTATTTTCGAAGTGAGTTGCCGCACAGGCGAGGGACTGGATGTGTGGTGTGAGTGGCTAATGGCTTTTGTACATGGTACAACATAAAAGGGACACGCAGTACGCGTATGAAATATTCTCAAGTTACATACTTGAAAGGCGTAGTGTATGCCATCGGTAACAGGCTCAACAATTGAGAGAAGACGCATCGTCATTCAGGGAATAGTTCAGGGCGTAGGCTTCAGGCCATTCGTCTATGGACAGGCTTTGGAATGGAGGCTAGTGGGCTTTGTGCTGAATGACAGTGGAGGCGTGACTATCGAGGTCGAGGGAACTTCCGAATCGCTCGATGGCTTCCAACGAGTCTTGCGCGAGAAAGCTCCGCCACTAGCCCGTATAGATTCTCTGATTGCCGAGGAAGTATCACTGTGTTACGATACGGCTTTCGTCATTGCTCATAGCCAGGCTGGTGCCGAGCGCAAAGCGCTCATCTCGCCTGATACTGCTACTTGTGACGACTGCCTGCTTGAACTCTTCGATCCAGGAGACAGGCACTTCCACTATCCCTTTATCAACTGCACGAATTGCGGACCTCGCTTTACGATTATCCAGGATGTACCTTATGATCGCGAAAAGACGACAATGCGTGTGTTCCCGATGTGTAGGGAATGTCAGAGTGAGTATGAGGATCCGCTGAACCGGCGCTTTCATGCCCAGCCGAATGCCTGCCCAGTCTGTGGGCCGCAGGTATATTTGCTCGATAGAGCGGGGGGCATAAAAATACCTTTTCAGACAAAAATCCGAACAGCGGAACATCCACCGAAGGCCGATAAATCGGCGATGGGCGCGATACATCGGCCCCTACGGATAACAAATGGAGATACGATTATTGCAGCAGCACAGCAGCTCGCTACAGGAGCTATCCTTGCCATCAAGGGATTGGGGGGCTATCACCTGGCGTGTAATGCCTTAAATGCTGAGTCGGTACAGCGACTGCGACAACGTAAGCACCGCGAGGCTAAACCTTTTGCACTAATGGTGCCTGACCTTGAGACAGCCAGGAAGCTTTGCCAGGTAAGTGATGACGAAGCATCACTAGTCGAGTCGTACCGCCGTCCCATCGTGTTACTCTCTCGGCGTTCTGATTGTCCAGTAGCACCAGATGTTGCGCCAGGCTACGATACACTTGGTCTCATGCTACCCTATACCCCTCTGCATCATGTGCTGTTGCATGCTTTCGCTGAGAATATGAAAGTTGGCCAACCTGCGGTATTGGTCATGACGAGCGGCAATCTGAGTGATGAACCAATCGCGTATAAAGATGATGATGCTGTGCAACGGCTGGCATCCATCGCCGAGGGTACGCTTACTCATAACCGTGATATTCACATGCGCTGCGATGATACTGTCATGCGTATTACTGCTGGAGGCGAGCAGCTTTTCCGCCGTTCACGTGGCTTTGCTCCTGAGCCAATCTTGATGTCTTTCGGTTTCCCTGCACCGCTATTAGCCTGCGGTGGGCATCTCAAGAACACGTTTTGCCTTGGCAAAGGACGACAGGCCTTTATCAGTCAGCATATCGGTGACCTGGAGAATTTGGAGACACTCACCTCGTTTCGTGAAGGAATTGAGCATTACCAGCGCCTTTTCGATATTCATCCCGAAGTGGTTGCATATGATCTGCATCCTGAATACCTGGCGACAAAACACGCTCTCGACACAAATATCCCGTTGAAAATAGGTGTTCAACATCACCATGCACATATCGCAAGTGTATTGGCTGAACATGGACTCCAGGAGCAGGTAATCGGAATCGCTGCCGATGGCACGGGCTATGGAACAGATGGAGCTATATGGGGTTGCGAGATTATGAAGGCCGACCTGCTAGGGTTCGAACGCCTGGCACATCTGGATTATATGCCCCTCCCAGGAAGTGAGCAAGCAGTTCACCAACCCTGGCGCATGGCGGCCGTTTACCTGGCACAGACTTACGGCGATGCTTTTAGGGATTTAGATATCCCGTTTGTCCAGCAACTTGATTATTCTAAGTGGCGCGTGCTATCACAAATGATCGCGCGAGGTATCAATAGCCCGGCAACTTCAAGTCTTGGCCGCTTGTTTGACGCAGTCGCTGCTTTGGTTGGGCTACGTAGCGAAGTACTCTACGAGGGTCAGGCAGCCATCGAATTGGAGATACTTGCACGGCAAGAAGAAGGAAATATCTACAAGGAGCAATCGGATATTTATCCATTCACGATTAGAATGAGAGATCAGCTGCCAGCCTTGTTGGATGTGACACCGATGTTACGTGCCATTGTAAGTAACATACAACAAGGAGTGCTGGCCTCACAGATAGCTGATCGTTTCCACCGCTCAATTGCCGAGTTATTGGCGACTGCATGTTTCAACGCACGTGAGCAGACCGGATTACATGTTGTGGTTCTTAGTGGAGGCGTATTTCAGAACCAATTGTTGCTTGAGCAACTAGTGAAACGCCTGGAGGAAATGGCTTTCCAGGTCTACATGAACAGGCGTGTGCCGCCTAATGATGGTGGAATCAGTCTTGGGCAAATAGCGGTGGCCGCGGCGCAAATGCAAAGAGGATAGGAGTAAGAACATGTGCCTTGGTATTCCCGGCCAGATCATAGACATAGTGGATGATGCAAATTCCATCGCCAAAGTAGAAGTCTCAGGTGTCAGGCGCAACGTGAATGTCGCACTGGTGCGACCTGAGGGCATTGGCCCAGGAGACTGGGTATTGATCCACGTCGGCTTTGCAATGAGCAAGATCGATGAGGTTGAGGCCCAGGAAACAATGAGGGCACTAAATACAATGGGTGATGTTTATACCGATGAGCTGAAAATGCTCCATTCGAGTCAGATTGAATGAAGGTTAGCACAGCGGAACGGGAACCCATGGAGACGCTCGTTGACAATGGAGAGTGTACGAATGCAACAACCCTATAGGCCAGACATGTCAGACCTGGAGGCGTTGGTAACGAGACGCTTTGAGCAAAGCATGACAGTACCTGAAACGTTCTTCGAGAACGAGGCAGAAAGGATCGCAGAGGCTTGTTGGGCTATGGCACGTCGCTTCTCTCAAGGAGGGCGATTGCTCGCCTTTGGTAATGGAGCTCAGGCAACTGACGCTCAGCATGTCTCTGTTGAGTTCGTGCATCCTGTGATCGTTGGTAAGCGAGCCTTGCCTGCTCTGGCATTGACTAACGACAGCGCCACAATGAGTGGCATGATAGCAAAAGGCAATACTGATACGCTTTTCGTACACCAGCTTCAGGTTCTAGCGCGATCTCAGGATATCGCAATGGGTTTCTCGTTGGATGGGAACGATGCCAATGTCCTGGAAGCATTGAACCTGGCTAAGCAGATGGGAATGCTTACGATCTGCCTGACAGGCGGTGATGGTGGACTTTCAAAGGAGACCGAAATCGATTTCGATTTTGTCATACAGTCGCACGATCCATTTGTCATCCAGGAGACGCATGAGACACTCTATCACGTTTTATGGGAATTAGTGCATATTTTCTTTGAGCATGAAGGTTTATTGTGATGAATGACAAACAAGGAAAGCAACTCGATCTTTTGAAACAGGAGTTGGGGCCTATCGTAGATGTTTCCTGCGCACTTGATGCCGAGGGACACTGTATAACATGTTCAGATGAAGCACTACAAGTTCGTGTGTTATATGTCGATGAAGAGAACGGGCTAGCACAGGTGACTCTAAATGGCATCTCAGAAGAGATTGATATTACACTTGTGGAAAGTATTGCGCCTGGCGACGTATTGCTAGTGCATGGCGGTGTAGCTATTGCGCGTGTAGATGAGACAAGCAATGCATGACACAGAAGGATCTGAGTACGATCGGCTCTTTTATCCCTTTCTCTTTGAAGGTGGTAAGGCCAGCTTAGCAGATGTTCTAGCACAGGTACGTCACTCGACGCTTGAGAAGTGCCGCGAGGTCATTGCTTTGCGCCGCACTACTCTCGAGCATTCTGGTAAATTGATTGTTTCCGCTGGCGGGGCGATGGCGCGAGCATTTGCTAACGGCGCTACATTGCTGGCTTTTGGTAATGGAGGAAGCACTACTGACGCACAGGATTTCGTGACCGAACTGATCAATCCACCTTTCCCCGCCTGGTCACCCTTGCCAGCAATTGCACTCACCAATGATATTGCGGTAATCACTGGAGTTGGAAACGATGTTGGTATTGACAATATTTATGCTCGGCAGGTAATTGCATTCGGTCGTCCAGGAGATATTGCATTAGGTATCTCAACGAGCGGCAATTCGACCAATGTTTTGGTAGCGCTCGAACAAGCAAAGAAACAGGGTTTGTTGACCGTTGCGCTAGCAGGATACGATGGTGGCAAAATGATGCGATCGTCAGCGGTGGATTATTGTATTCTTTCTCCTAGCGATCACATTCCACGCATCCAGGAGGCACAGGCGACAGCTTATCATGCACTTATAGAGGTGATGTATAACTTACTGAGACCAGCAGCATAGACGGACAATAACACTCTCGTGAAGCTGCGTTTCGAATCAGCAGCCCGCAAGAACGCAAGAAGGAGAACTCCCTATGAACATGAAATATGTTGACGAGTACCGCGATCCAGAACTGGCGAAGCGTATTTCAAATGAGATTGCGAAACTGTCTGCTTCCCGGCCTCTCAAGTTAATGGAGGTCTGCGGTGGACATACCCATACTATTTACAAACATGGAATTGAGGATGTCCTACCGCATAATATTGACCTGATCCATGGACCGGGATGTCCTGTCTGCGTCTTGCCAATGGGCCGCATCGATGATGCAATAGCCATCGCACGTATGGACGACGTGATCTTCACAACCTTTGGTGATATGATGCGCGTGCCTGGTTCCAGCGGAAGTCTTCTCGACGCCAAAGCTGATGGGGCCGATGTTCGATTTGTCTATTCTCCGCTTGATGCACTTAAGCTTGCCCGCCAGCATCCTGATCGCAAAGTAGTCTTCTTTGCCATCGGCTTTGAGACAACTGCCCCCTCTACCGCGGTGACGCTTCTGCGAGCAAAAGAGGAGGGGATTAAGAATTTCTCCGTCTTCTGTAACCATGTCAACATCATTCCCGCGATGAAGGCCATTCTTGACTCACCGGACTTGCGACTGGATGGTTTCATAGGCGCCGGTCACGTCAGCATGGTAATCGGCATGAGACCCTACAATTTTGTTGCACGGGATCATCACAAGCCCGTCGTGATTGCAGGCTTCGAGCCGCTCGATATCATCCAATCTATCTACATGATCGTGAAGCAGATAGCAGAGGGTCGTGCGGAGGTAGAGAACCAGTATTCACGGGTCGTGCGTCCTGAAGGCAACGTCAAAGCACTCCAGGCTATGGCGCAGACTATGGAATTGAGACCTTTCTTCGAGTGGCGCGGGCTTGGTTTCATTACCCATAGCGCCTTGAAGGTACGTCCAGAATTTGCCGATTGGGACGCCGAGTTGCAATACGAGGTTCCGGGTCTGCGTGTGGCAGATCCCAAGGCATGTCAATGTGGTGAGGTGTTAAAGGGTGTCATTAAACCTTGGGAATGTAAGGTATTTGGAACTGCCTGCACTCCAGAAACACCCATCGGGACCTGCATGGTTTCGCCAGAGGGAGCATGTGCTGCATACTTTAATTATGGCCGCTTCTCCATGGCCTCTGAGCGTTCTCGCCTGAACATTCTTCCTACGGCAGGGTCATAAAGATTCAATGTTTCGCACCCAATTTGAGGAGGTTTGTATGGATAGGTCTACAACAGGTAATAGTGAGCGCATCGCAGCTGTGCTGAAGAAGATTGAACGCACAAGACAGGCACGGCGTCATAAGTTCTATTTACGTGATGAAAAAATCACACTCAGCCATGGAAGTGGCGGCAAGTCCACCCATAACCTGATTGAGGGTGTCTTTGCGCCCGCTTTCTCGAATGCGATCCTCGACGCGATGGATGATGCCGCAACTTTTGGAATAGATGGAACGGGTCAACGTGTGGCTTTTACGACAGATACCTATGTTGTAAGTCCACTCTTCTTTCCGGGTGGAGATATCGGGAAACTGGCCGTACACGGCACGCTTAACGACCTGGCAATGGCCGGTGCAGTACCTTTATACCTCTCGGCAGGCTTTATCCTGGAGGAGGGCTTTCCAATAAGCGATTTGCGCCGCATTGTGGCTTCGATGGCGACAGCAGCAAGTGAAGCAGGTATTGCCATCGTCACTGGTGATACCAAAGTAGTTCAGCGAGGCAAGGCAGATGGGATATTCATCAACACTGCCGGGGTAGGAATTATTCACGCTAACTGGTTACTTGGGCAATCCCAGTTGCAGCCAGGAGACATGGTATTGTTAAGTGGTTCTATTGGAGATCATGGCATTGCGATTATGCTGGCACGTGAAGCTCTCGAGATCGAAACCGATCTACAGAGCGACACCGCTGCGCTCCATACGTTGACAGCCGCTTTGCTCGAAGCAGCAGGTGATGGCGTCCATTGCCTCAAAGATCCCACCCGTGGCGGCGTGGCAACCTCGTTGAACGAGATGGCGTTAGGCGCGGAGGTTGCCATCGGGCTTGATGAACACGCTATCCCTGTACATGGCGAGGTTCGAGGAGCGTAAAATTCTGGGTCTCGATCCCTTGACGATTGCTAACGAGGGTAAACTCCTGGCAATCGTCGCTCCCGACAAAGCTGATGTCGCGCTGAGGGCTATGCGCAACCACCCGCTGGGTCGCGAGGCCGCCATCATAGGCTCTGTGCAAGCCGACCCGCCTGGAATGGTCTTCCTACGCACAGACATTGGCGGAATGCGGGTATTGGATATGCTGGTTGGTGATCCGCTGCCGCGTATATGCTGACGTGGCAATATGTTAGGCATCACTTACACGGCGAATGAGACTGGGTTGCGCTTAGATCCTTCGCTTCGCTCAGGATGACACTCCCAATAGGTTGACACGTCTAGCAACTTGGGTTGAAGCTCTGCGGAGAGATCCTTCGCGGAGTTTACACTGAGTGGACCGAATGTGCCCAGGATGACACTTCTTCACTTAGGATGACTCGTGAAGAATGACGCCATTTTGCTCAGAATGGCACGCGAATCCGCTCCCTCACCATCTCCATCGTTGGAATCCCTGCTATCCCCACGTGTTCAACTGATAATGAGGCTACGCAATTTGCGAAATCAACAGCTTTTCGAGGGTCGCTGTGCCTGTGATAATGCACGAGGAAGGCGGCTGCAAAGACATCACCAGCACCCGTAGGATCAACTTCGTGGGCAGGATAGGCAGGAAAGCGTTCTGCGATGCCA
>Ga0137380_10002479_pt1 | contig 15680 bp, 15 predicted proteins | sample SagtaG_17_FD_104809 | JGI IMG/M metagenome (GOLD analysis project Ga0137380, IMG submission 104809) | Vadose zone soil microbial communities from Sagehorn Ranch, Mendocino, California, USA - Sage2_L_100_16 metaG | ecosystem: Environmental > Terrestrial > Soil > Vadose zone | place: USA...
AAGAAGCGCAGGAACTCGGTGTTGCGGTGCTTGGGCAGGCACTGGCCGATCACCGTGCCGGTCAGCACGTTCAGCGCGGCGAATAGCGTGGTGGTGCCGTTGCGCTTGTAGTCGTGGGTCATCGTCCCGGCCCGGCCGGGCTTCATCGGCAGGGTCGGCTGGGTCCGGTCGAGAGCCTGGATCTGGCTTTTCTCGTCCATGCACAGCACCACCGCCTTGTCCGGCGGGTTCAGGTACAGGCCCACGACGTCGATGAGCTTCTCCTCGAAACGCTTGTCGTTGGAGAGCTTGAAGGTCTCCACCCGGTGTGGCTGCAGGCCCCGGGCCGACCAGATCCGCTGCACCGTGGCCGGGCTCACGCCCTGCGCCCTGGCCATCGACCGGCAGCTCCAGTGCGTCTCGCCCGGCGGCTTGCCGTGCAGGGTGGCCGCGACGATCGCCTCCACCTTCCCGGCCGGGATCGAGGCCTTGCGTCCTCGCCCCTCACGCACCCGCCCGAACTTCGCCAGCCCTTCGGCGGCGAAGCGGTTCCGCCACGCCGTCACGCTCGCCGGCGACACCCCGAGGCGCGCCGCGATCGCCGTGCTCGCAACCCCGTCCCCCGCCGCCAGCAGCGCCCTGGCCCGTGTCACCTCCCGGTTCGGCGCGGTCCTGGACTTGGCCAGGCTCTCCAAGACGCTGCGCTGCCCCTCGGTCAGGGCCAAAGGCGGTGTCGCTGGACGCATTCTTCAGCATACCACAATCGCCATTTATTTGCGAGACACTACACTACGTTCTCACCGATTTCCTGGTGCGCAGCTTCCGCCGGACCGTGCTGGCGGAACTGGGGCTGGACCGGTACCCGCAGCTGTGGCCGGACTATTTCGGGCACTACCGCCGCCTGGTGTGGCTCGCCCAGAACCCGGAACCGGCCCTTGCCGCGCAAGCACAGGAGGTGGCAGCGATGTTTGGCCTCCCGCTCACTGTCGTGGAGACCGGCACCAGCCGGCTGGAGCGCGAACTGGAATTGCTGCTGGATGACGAGGGCCGGCCGTGATGCGCCGGGCCCTGCCTGGCGGCGGGATGTCCAGAATCGCACCTCTGCTGGAAAACCCCCGCTTCGAGGTGTTCCCAGCCGGCCGGGTGGAGGAGGCGGTGGCCGAATGGGTCCCGGCCGGGATGACCGTGACGGTGACCGCCTCCCCGGCCAAGGGCCTGGGCGCCACCCTGGACCTGACCGAGCGCCTGGCCCGCCGCGGGTACCACGCGGTCCCGCACCTGTCGGCACGGCTGGTGGCTGATGACGCGCACCTGGCCGGCATCGTGGCCCGGCTGCAGGCGTGCGGGGTGGACGACGTGTTCGTCCCGGCGGGTGACGCCGACCCGCCGGCCGGGCGTTTCCACAGCGCGCTGTCCCTGCTGGAACGGCTCGCCGAGATGGGCTCGCCGTTCGGCCGGACCGGGATCACCGGGTACCCCGAGAGCCACCCCATCATCGGTGACGACGTCACCATCCAGGCCATGTGGGACAAACGCCGTTATGCCACATACCTGGTCAGCAATCTCTGTTTCGACCCGGTGACGCTGCGCCGGTGGATCGAGCGGGTACGGGCGCGCGGTGTCACCCTGCCGCTTTATGTTGGCCTGGCTGGCCCGCTTGACCGGGCCAGGCTGGTGCGGATGGCCGCCAAGGCCGGGGCTTCGGAGTCGGCCCGCTTCCTCGCCCGGCACACGGAATGGTTCCTGCGCCTCGGCACACCGGGCGGTTACAGCCCGGAACGGCTGCTTGAGCGCACCCGGCCGACGCTGGCCTCCCCGGCATCGGCGGTCGAGGGACTGCACCTGTACACGTTCAACCAGGTTCAGCAGGCCGAGCAATGGCGCCGGGGGCTGCTGGCACGGGTGGGAGACCGGGCGCCTCTCTGACTGCTGCGGGCGGGCTGAGTCCCGTCAGCTCGCGGGGCTTGCGGTAGAGGTAGGACGGGCCAGCGTCGGAGGGGTCGCTGGAGGCGAGTTCGCCTGCCCAGAACCGGGCGAAGCCAGCCCGCTCCAGCGCCCGCCAGGACGCGATGTTGGCTTGCTGGACATCGACGACAGCGGTGCCTGTTTCGGGGTACCGCGCGAACGACAGCGCGGTGAACTGCCTGATCGCGGCGGAACCTATCCCCCGCCCGGTCAGGGCTGGATCTCCGATCAGGTAGTCGATGCCAAACGCTGCCTCCCAGCCGGCCGTGCCGGTAAGGCGCAGCACCTCAGCCCAGTCGGGGTTGTCGGCGACCAGGTAGCGCTGGATGAAGCCGGCCGGTGACCCGTCAACCTCGATCACGAAGATCTCGGTCGGATCGCGGCCGTCAATACACGGCCGGTACCTGGCCTCGACCGCAGACAGTTCGCTGGGCTCGCGCCACCACTGTGCCACATGTGGCTCAGCGAGCCAGCGGGACACATTCGGGAGGTCACTGAGCGTAATAGCCCGAAATACAATCGAATGCAGCGACACGGCGCCAGTATTCCTGATCCGGTTTTAGACGGAAATGTTCCCCGTGCCTTCGAGGGACGTGTATAAACCAGCGTGACGGGCCTTGGTCAGTACGCGTCCCAGATCTCCTCCGGAACCCTGCGGGCCGAGCCTGGCAGGCACCGTCACCTCGTGAAATGTACCCAGGCTGCCTGCTGGAGATGCGGACGGACGGGTTCGTCCTGGCAGCAAGGCAGAGCGCGTGCGGATTGGTGACCAGACGACGATGAGCAGCCAGGGACATGCCCCCCAGGCGCAGTCGCGGCAGGCGGAATGGCCAGTTCTTTCCGGCCTGGTTCTGCCGCCGGCAGAGTCGTATGTCCCACGGCAGGAGATCGGGCTGGGCATGGCCAGCAGCCTGGTTCCGGGCGAGACGACCGTGCTGGTCCCGGCTGACGATCCCGCTGGGAGGATCCTCGGTGGGCTTGGGGGCACCGGGAAGACCGAGGTTGCCGCCGCCCTGGCCCACACTCTCTGGGAGCAGCCAGCGGTTGACCTGGTCCTCTGGATCACGGCCTCCAGGCGGGACGCCGTGATCACGGGGTACGCCCAGGCACTGACGGACGTGGGTGAACCCGACCCTGGCGAGGGCCCTGAGGTGGCCGCCGCTCACTTCCTGACCTGGCTGGCGACAACGGAGCGGCCCTGGCTGGTCGTCTTGGACGACCTCACAGACCCAGACGCGCTGGAAGCGCTCTGGCCCGCTGGCGTCCAGGGACGCGTCGTGGTCACCACATCCCGGGCAGAGACGGCCGTTCAGGCACCGAACCCTCGCGGCGTGGAAGTGGGGGTATTCAGTCCGCGCGAGGCGCTGGCGTACTTGTCCACGAAGCTGCACGCCGATCCTGATCAGTGGATCGGGGCGCTTGACCTGGCGACCGAACTTGGGTTCTTGCCGATCGCGCTGTCCCAGGCCGCAACAATGATGGCCGACACGGGGATGGACTGCCGCGAGTACCGGGCCCGGGTGGTCGAGCGTAAGCAACGGCTGGCCGGCGAAGCGGGTGCCTACCCTTCCATCGTTGCCACCACCTGGTCACTGGCGGCTGAGATGGCTGAACAGCTCGCTCCAGCCAATCTCGCACGCCCGGTGCTTGGGCTGCTGTCGATGATGGATCCACACGGCATTCCGGGCGCCGTGCTGACCAGCAAGGCGGCGTGCGCGTACCTGACCCGCTCCCGGGGGGCCTCCCCGGTCGACGAAGCTCAGGCTCGGGCCGCTTTGTACAACCTGGCCCGGGTTGGCCTGGTCACCATCGACACCACGAGCGCCGCCCGCACGGTGCGGGTGCACGCCCTTGTTCAGGCCACAGTGTGGCAGAACCTAGCTGCCGCCGAATGTGACGTCGCAGCCAGGGTCGCTGCGGACGCGCTGCTGCAGGCGTGGCCGAGGCGGGGGGCACCCCCCGACTTCGAGCAGGCCCTGCGCGATTGCACAGCGACGCTGTACGCGCAGGCGGGCAGGCTCCTCTGGGCACCCGACTGTCATGATGTCCTGCTGCGTGCCGGGATGAGCCTGGACAAGCGCGAACTGACCGGGCCGGCGCTCGACTACTGGCAGAGGATGCTCGACACCAGCCGCCAGGTGCTCGGCCCCAATCATGCTCACACATTTCTGGCCCGTGACCGCCTGGCAGCCGCCTGCCAGGCGGCCGGCCGCCTCGACCAGGCCATCACCACGTACGCGGGTGCCCTTGCCGACCGGGAGCGGAAGCTGAGCCCCGGGCACCCGGACATTCTGAGCACGCGCGGCAGCCTGGTGCGCGCGTACCGTGCCGCCGACCGCGCAGCGGATTCGGTCCTGCTGGCTGAACGCACACTTGCTGAGTGCAAGCACGTCCTGGGCCTGGCACACCCGGACACGCTGACCGCATGCAGCGAGCTTGCCCACTCCTACCTCAGCGCTGGCAGGCTCGACGATGCCAAGGCCGCTTTCCATGACACCCTGACCGGACGGGAGCAAGTGCTCGGGCCCGCCCACCCGGAAACGGTTGCCACTCGTGGCAACCTCGCCTATGCCTACCGGGCAGCCGGCCAGCTCAAGGAGGCGATCCCGCTCTATGAGCGGACGCTGGGTGACCGGGAACGTGTGCAGGGGCCCGGCCACCCCGACACCATCACCGCCCGCGGCAACCTGGCCTCGGCGTACCGGGCGGCCGGGGCGCTCAAGGACGCAATTCCGGTGTACAAGCGCACGCTGGCCGACTGGGAACGGGTCCAGGGGCCCGGCCACCCCGACACCATCACCGCCCGCGGCAACCTCGCCAACGCCTTCCACCTGGCGAACAAGCTCAAGGACGCAATCCCGCTGTATGAGCGCACCCTCACGGACTGGGAACGGGTGAAGGGCGCCGGCCACCGCGACACCTTCACCGCCCGCGGCAACCTCGCGTCCGCTTATCACTCCGCCCGCAAGCTGGCCAAGGCGATCCCGCTGTATGAGCGCACCCTCGCCGACTGCGAGCAGGTGCTGGGACCAGGTCACCCGGACACGCTCGCCTCACGAGGCAATCTCGCGCACGCGTATCACACTGCGGGACGGCAGGCGGAGGCGCTCGCGATGTTCGAGCAAACGGTCAAGGACAGCGAACACGCGCTCGGCCCGGAGCACCCGCTGACCCGGACCGCCCGCGAGAACCTGCAAGCCGCCACCCGCTCATAGCGGGCTGTCAGAATCCCCGGGGGATAACCCGTTCAGTCACGAAAGTGCCCCAGTTGGGGATGATCTCCACGAGGCCATCCGCCGCCAGCGCTCCCAGAGTCTTCGCCTTAGAAGGCAAGGGATTCAGTGGGTAAGCCGTTACCGTTGGCCTTGTGCGGTACGGAATCTGCATCTCGCCCGCTGGCCCGGGTGGCGACCCCCGGTCGATGGCCGAACTGGCCGCCGAGGCTGAGCGGGCCGGCTGGGACGGCGTCTTCCTTGAGGACTACATCGTCTACCAGGGTCAGCAGGGAACGGCCACCTACGATCCCTGGGTAACCATGGCCGCCATGGCGGTCAACACGACCAGGGTGCGCCTTGGCACGTCGGTCACGCCGCTGCCACGCCGCCGGCCGTGGAAACTGGCGAGTGAGGCGATGTCGCTCGATCACCTCAGCGGGGGCCGGCTGATCCTCGGCGTTGGCTCCGGGGACGTGAACGACCCGGGTTTCGGTGCCACCGGCGAGCCGCTGGAACCTGCTGCCCGTGCCCGACTGCTGGACGAGGGGCTGGAGGTCGTGACCCGGCTGTGGAGCGGCGAGCCAGTCACCTTTCACGGGCGCCACTACCAGGTCGATGATCTGAGGCTGTCACCGCGCCCCGTGCAGCAGCCCCGCATCCCGGTGTGGGTGGGCGGTGACTGGCTCCTCAGCGGTGTGCGGGCAAGGGCGGTTCGCTGGGACGGCTGCTGTGTGTACAAGGGTTCGCCAGACGAGGAATGGCAGGACCTGACCGCCGCCGACGTCCGTGACATCCGCGCCGCCGCCGGCCGGCCCGAGTTCGACATCGGCCTCGGCGGGCGGGAACGCGCCGACGATTGGGACCGCGACCGAGCACACATCCGCTCGATCGCGGAGGCCGGAGCCACCTGGTGGACCGAGTGGGTGGAGCCGGGCGACAGGCAGCGCACCATCAATGCGGTGAGGCGCGGCCCATTGCGCATCGACTGACCAGCCGGTGGTCAATCACACGTCTGCCCGCTACTTCTGCTCCCGGTCGCGCTGCCTAGGTCGGCGTGTTTCGCCAGCTGCCAGACGGGGCCGAAACGGTCGATCGCGTGTCCTGTGTGCTCCCAATCAGCCCGCTCGGCGGCATATGCACTTGATTCAAGATGTTCGTGCCACCCGCCGGCCAGACAGGGACGCGCGGTTTGTTTCTGCTCGTGACGGGCAGCGTCGCAGATGGAGACCGACGTCTCGTGAGTGAAGTCTGCGCGGGCGAAGAGTCATAAGGGTGGCGCCAATGAATCCGGTGGAGCGGGCCATCCGGCGTGTGGACCGCTATCAGCAAGACCACCGCTGGCTGGGCTTTCCGTTTGGGGTGATCAAGAAATACGGCGACGACAACGGTGGCCGGCTGGCGGCGATGCTCACCTACAGCGCTTTCTTTGCTCTTTTTCCTCTGCTGTTGCTGCTGGTCACGGTGCTCGGGTTCGCGCTTGGCCATAACACCGCACTCAGGCAACGGGTGGTGCATTCAGCGCTCGGCGAGTTCCCGATCATCGGAACGCAGCTGGGAAGCCACGTCCACTCGATGCGGGCCACTGGCTTGGGGTTGGCTATCGGCATCGCAGGCCTGATCTGGGGAGCTCGCGGGCTGACCCAGGCCGCGCAGCATTCGATGGCTGAGGTGTGGAATATACCTGGCGTCGACCGGCCTAACTTCTGGATCAGGCAACTGCGAGGCGTCGTGCTGCTGGCCGTTTTCGCGCTCGGCCTGGTGGCCACCACCCTGCTCACCGCTCTCGTCGGCGCCGACGGTCAATCGGTTGCGCTGCACGCTGCAGAAATCGCGTCCTCGGTCGTCCTCAACACAGGCCTGTTCCTGGTCGCCTACCGAGTTCTCACGCCTGCGGTCATCCATACCCGCCGCCTGATCCCGGGGGCCCTGCTGGCGGGTCTCTCCTGGCAGGCGCTGCTGGCCTTGGGCAGCTACCTGGTGGACCACTTCCTGCTGCATGCCAGCGAAGTCTATGGATTCTTCGGCGTGGTCATGGGGCTGCTGTCCTGGCTATACCTCGGCGCGGAACTCACGGTGTACGCCGCGGAGGTCAATGTGGTACTGGCACGGCGCCTTTGGCCGCGCAGCATCGTGCAGCCCCCACTCACCGAATCAGACAAACGCATGCTTGCCGACCTAGCCAAGCAAGAGGAACGCCGCCCCGAGGAAACGGTGCAAGTCACCTTCACCGCCAGCCCCTACCCGCACAACGATGACCGGCGCGAGGCCTGCGTAGCCGGCGCCGGCCAGGTTGGTGACGATGCCGAACGCGCTGCGTCCGGTGATGTTCAGGCTGGCCGCGATGTCGTGCAGGCGCCCCCCGGGCCGTGAGCGATGCGCAGCAGAACCCGGCCATGGTTGGTCGGGAGGCCCAGTTCGCCACCTTCAATTAGGTTACTAGTTTCTGGAAAGCCATTGCTAGTTTTGTGATGCGAGCGTAGTTTGAAGTCAGGCACCGGAAGTCAGCCGCCGATGGCGGCCAGCTACCCGGGGCTACCGGAGGAGCTCATGCGCATCGACCCGGTCTTCAGGATCGGCCGTGCTCAAGATGCTCGCATTGCCGCGCTCCCGGCTGACTCTGCCGGTGTCCGATGCAAGCTGCCGGGCCAGACCCTTGGCCTGGCAGCAGCGGCAGCCGTGACCCGACCCGAGCCCACTGCACCCCGTCCGAGCACTACCCCCGCCCGGCCGCTGCTTAGCCCTCGAGGGTGCTGGGATTAGCTGGGACGTCGACAGAATGTTCCTTGAGCGCAGCGAGGGGGACGATCTCGAGGGCCCGCTCGTGGGTTGACGCCAGCACCACGGGGGCGGCGACGCCCTCGTGGTGAGCCCGCAGCCAGTTCACCGCTGTCACGCACCAGCGGTCCCCGGGCACGAGGCCTGGGAACCGGAACTGGGGCACCGGGGTGCTGAGATCGTTGCCGATGCGACGCTGGTGCTCAAGGAACTCAGCGGTCACTACCGCGCAAATCGTATGGCTGCCCCGGTCCTCCGGCCCGCTGCTGCAGCACCCATCCCGGTAGAACCCTGTGACCGGGTCGGTGCTACAGAGCTCCAGCTCACCACCGAGCACATTGCGGTCGCCCATCCCCGCAGTATCGGCGCCACAGGACCCGCCCCGCAAGCACCCCCGCAGCGGCAGATCGGGACATCGCATTGGATGCCTTCTTCGGCCAGGCACTGGGGCGGACGTTCGTGCTGGTGGGTCTGCCGACACCGGTAATTCTGGCGGAGAGGTCGTCATCGCCGCCGCAGCCCCGCTATCTGGCCCGGACCATTGATCGAATTAGGCCCGTCGGCCCAGTCCCGGGTAGTCGACGACCAGGCCGTCATCATCGAACACCACATCCGCGGAGAAGGCCCCGCTCTGATACCGGATCACCGCTGCCCCTGCCTGCGGGCCCGCGGCGGCTGCGGGAGGGCCCACGAAGGTGTACCTCTGCGCGGATGGGCGGACCGACAGGTCGGGCACGCTGACCCAGGCCATGACGAAGTCGCGCGGCGCGGCGCCATGCAGCAAGCCGTGCCGCAAGACCGGCATGGCGTTGGTGACCGGGCACTCGCCGAGATCGCAGTCGAGGGCGGCGGCAAACGCCGCTGGATCGCCGCCAGGCTCTGGCAGGTCTACCTCTCCTTCGACGCTTGTTTCGATTCCCCAAGAGCCCTGTGGATCGCGCGAAAGCACCAGACGGCGGCTCCAGTTCGCACCCTGAGTTCGGGCGAGCAGCCTGCGGGTGATGAAACCCCCCACGCAATCCAGCTCGTAGTCCAGCCGGTAGGACAGCGGGGCGGCACTGACCGCCACGCCAGCTGCCCGCAGGTAGGTGTCGCCCAGGCTCACCTCGGCGAACTCGGCCCCGCGTTCTTTGATCCAGGTGATCGCGCGCATGTCGCAGAGCCTACGGTGGGGTTTGGCCTGCTTCCACGCCAGGAGCGGTGCTGAGGATTTCCTGCCTGTCACCTGCACCGCTTCCCGCTAGCGCAGGCGGCGATCTAGGCTCGTCTGATGTGGGCGGGCATGAGGTTGTGCTGTTGCACGGCCAGCCAGGTTCGGGTGCGGACTGGCAGCAGGTTGCTGACCGGTTGCCGCGCGAGCTGGGCATCGTGGCGCTGGACCGGCCCGGGTATGGGGCCAGCCGCCAGGCGGCGGGCGGCTTCGCGTTCAACGCTCGCGCGGTCCTGGCGGAGCTGAATGCGCGGGGCATCGAGCGGGCGGTGCTGGTTGGTCACTCCTACGGGGGAGGCGTCGCGCTGTCGGTGGCACACCTAGCGCCTGAGCGGGTTGAGGGGCTGGTATTGCTGGCCAGCGTCGGCCCGGGCTGCCTGACCGGCTGGGATCGGCTGCTTTGCCGCACCGGTGGCCGGGGAGGTATCCGCGCTCGCGGCGTGGTGGCTGACGCCATGGCTGGCCCGGGCCCGGCTGGCTGCCCTCGCCCGGCTTCGGCGGCGGCCCATCGCCGCGGACGAGCACGTGAACTGGCACATCTGGGGCAACGCGCATCACGATCACGGGCCGCTGTGGCGCAGCTTCCTCACCGAGCAGCGTGCGCTGGTACGCGAGCTCGGCGACCTCACCGCTTACCTGCCGGGCCTACGGCAGCCGGTGCTGCTGATCGCTGACCCGCATGACACACTCATCCCGGTCAGCACGACGCATCAGCTGGCGGCGGTCCTGCCTGATGCCCGCGTTCAGCTCCTGAACCAGATCGGCCACCACCTTCCCCGCCGTGGGGCGCCCGAGATCGCGGCCGCAATCGTTCAGTTCCTGGCGGCGCTGGACAACCGGCCAGCGCCAGCTTGACTGCCCAGCCAAAGCCGGTGTGGTCCGCAACGGATTTCGCGGGATTGCCCGGCGACCCGCCAGCCAGCAACGTGCCCGGCACGAGCGGAGTCGGCTTCGGCCAGGAACAACCGGGTCCGGCCGGGTACGCCAAGGCAGCGCCCCACGGGTCAGGTGAGTACAGGTCGCCGGGCTGCCAGGGGTGCGCGCGCCGCTTCCCCGGTACTGGGTTTGGGGTGAGATCCCGCAGGCGCTCGCGCGGGGGAACAGGGCACGTTCCGCCGACGTTTCGCATAAGGGATATTTGTGCAGGCGAGAGAATAGATGATGGCGCAGTGCATCACATGCGGGACCACATTGCATCCCGAAAGAGCGCAGAAGTATAACTACTGCCTGGCTCGTGAGTGCCAGGAGAAAAACGCAAAGGGCCTGACCATGGTGGCCGTGGGGATGAACAAGGCCGCTGATGAGCTCCTGATCCTGGATGAGCGCACCCGCGAGGACTTGGCCACCGGCAAATACCGTGATCAACGGCGAGGCTCCTTCGGCACTTCCGCCCCGGCACCCGCGCAGCAGGCCGCTCCCCGCGCCACCCGATCCTCCGGACGGTCAGCTCGCCGCGCCCAGCCGCAGCCGCCCCGGCGTTCACCTGCCCCCGCAACAGCCCACCGCCCGTGGACCCAACGGCAGGAAAAGCTCGCACTCATCTACAACGAGCAAGGACTTCGGCCAGCCGAGATAGCACACAAGCTCGGCGTGAGCACCTATACGGCGACCCAGATCATCCTCGCCGCCAGGAACCGCGCGAAGGGCTGACCGCCGCTGACGCGCCCAGAGCGGCATGAAACGTTGGGCTGCTGCGGGCAGCACCGCGCCCGGGCACGTCAGCGGTCGGGAAATTACTTCAGAAGGGTTCCCATGCAGCATTACGTCAGACCGGACGGGTTGCCGCCGGTCAACGGCTACAGCCACGCAGTCGCGTTCAGCGGGCCCATGGTGGTGGTCTCTGGCCAGGTCCCCGTGGATGAGCAAGGACGACTGGTCGGACAGGACGACCGGCGCCAACGGAAATTCTCGGGTCAAGCTGCTGCCTCCAGCGCAGCTAACGACGGTCCCGGCAAGCCCCGCAAGCTGCGGACCCCGTGGTCCTCGTGAGAGACCGATGGCGTTCGGCGTGGCTGCGGCGCCCGGCGGTTCCACTGCACGGCACCCCTGAACCCGTCCAGACAGTGGGCAAGCTCGGCGGCCGGAGCAGGCCGGCTTATGAAGTAGCCCTGCGCGGCGTCGCAGCCGAGCGCGGTGACGAGGTCGAGGGCCTCCTGCGTTTCCACCCCCTCCGTCACGATCCGCAGGCCGAGAGTGTGGGCGAGCTCAATCGTCGAGCGCACGATCGACAGGGCCTTGGCATCCCCAGGAATTCCGGCGAGGAAGCTCCGGTCGAGCTTCAGCTCATCGACCGGGAGCTCACGGAGGTAGGCCAGCGATGCGAACCCGGTGCCGTAGTCGTCGACCGAGATATGGGCGCCCAGTTGCTGGAGGCGCCCTAGCACGTCAATTGCGAGGTCAGGGTCGGCCATGAGGGAGGTCTCGGTAATTTCGATGGTGAGGCGGGACGGCGCCACACCCCGCCGGAACAGCAGCTCAGCGACTTTTTCGGGCAATCCCTCGTCGCGCAGGTTCGTTGTCGACACGTTGACGGCGACGTCGAGTTCCAGCCCGTCCCGTGACCATTGAGCTTGTTGCGCCAAAGCCTGATCGAGCACGTTCATGGTGAGCGCGTCGATCAGGCCGGTGTGCTCGGCGAGCCCGACGAATCGGTCCGGGCCCAGCAGCCCGTGCTTGGGGTGCTGCCAGCGAACGAGGGCCTCGGCCGCCCCCACGGTGCTGGTAGCCAGGTCGAGCTTGGGCTGGTAGTAAAGGACCAGCTCATGCCGCGTCAGCGCGCCGGGCAGCTGAGCCAGCAGTTCGAACCGTTGCCGGGTATGGATGTCGCGGCCGGATGCGTAGAGCTCCCAGGCACGATGTCCCCGCTTGGCCTCGTACATGGCCACGTCGGCCTTCTGCAGCAGTACCTGGGCCGTGGTGCCGTGCTCCGGGGAAACGGCGATACCGATGCTGGCGTCCACGCGCATGCTCATCCCGCCAATCAGCAACGGCTGCGTCAGTGCATCGCGGATCCGGTCGGCCAGCCTGGTTGCTTCGGCGACGCTGGCCAGCGGCGTCACAATCACGCCAAACTCGTCTCCACCGAGCCGGGCAAGCGTGCCGGCCGGGCCCACGACCGCGCTGAAGCGGGGTCCGAGCTGGCGCAGTACGTCGTCACCGACTTGGTGACCAAGGCTGTCGTTGATCTCCTTGAACCGGTCGAGATCAACCATGAGCACGGCGAGATCTGCCAGTCCGCCGCTCTCCTCGATACGCGCCTGGAGGGTTCCGAAGAAGAACCGCCGGTTCGCCAGCCCAGTGAGCTCGTCCGTGCGGGCCTCACGCTTGGTTTCGGCGAGGATGACCAACTGGCGGTAGGCGCGCCCAAGCCGGGCGGTGGCAGCGACCAAGGTCAAGATCGCGAGCACCACGCCAAGGGGCAGCAGGGGGATCCAGACGGCATCGACGGTGATGATGCTGAGCGAGCTGAGCAAGAACAGTGCCGGGACGACGACCGGCTGGCCTTGCCGGCCCAGATCGCGCCGCATTTCGCGTCGCTGCCAGGCAGCAACCGCGATGAGAAAGGCACCGATGAGCCAGAGGCTGTCCAGGGGGGTACCCGTGACGTAGGTACCGGACGTGACTCGCAGCACGTATACCGTGTCAGCCAGCGCGAAAATGCCAAACCCCGCCCCCAGCGTCCACCAGAGCGCCCCCGGCCGCCAGCCGCGCATCGCGAAGACGACGACCAGCATCATGACGAGCACCAGGTCACCGATGGGATACGCGAGGTTGGTCGCGACGGTGGCAAAGTTGCCTTGACTGCCGTATGAGATGTGCCCGATGACCACAGTGGACTCAAGCGCCGCCACGCCCAGCGTGGCGATGAGGCCGTCCAGCCAGATAGCGCCGGACCGAGGGGAGCTGGCACGGATGAGCAGTCCCACGCCGATGTAGGCCACCGGGTAGAAGAGAAGGAAGAAGACATCGGAGATCGACGGGTACGGGACCGGGTTCCAGAACTGCACGGTGGTTGTCCAGAGCACGGCGCCCAGGCCGAACAGGCCGAGGCTGAGCGCGATCGCCGCCCAGGCGAGCCGCTGCCCGCGGCCACTGAGCGCCCGCCAGGCGCACAACGCGGCGCACCCGCCGTAACCAAGATTTCCGATCCAGCCGTCATAGAAGGGGCTGGTCGTGTTGCGTGCCCGGAAGACAGTCGACGCGACGTAGATCACAACCAGGACGCCGGTCGCGATCTGGAGAGCGAGGAGCGCTCTGCCGGTGCGAGACCGAAGGTACGGCCTGACCCATGTGGTGAACCCGTGAGGCAGCCCCGCGAGACCCTTCCGAGCGCGCCGGTGAGCCCGCGGGCTGACCACGGTCATCGGTGCTGACGGCCGGGTTTGCGGGCCGCTACGCTTGCCGGCCGGTTCCGTGGCCACCGGATCAAGGGCTGCTCTTCCACGGTGCACGACTCCTCGTCACGCGGGATACGGTGTGTCGGAGGCGCCCACCGCGGGCCGGATCAGGACGCTTCCAGACTAACCGATTCTATTACTCTGTGTCACAGATTGACTACACCCCGTACCCAGAGCCTTGATTTTGGGCGAATGGGCTGTTCCGCATGGAGGGATGTTCAGTGGCCACAGAACGCATCGGCCCGCCCGTGATCGGGGGCGAGCGCGAGATGCTGCGCGCCTTCCTCGACTATCACCGCGCGACCCTCGCCATGAAGTGCGACGGTCTCTCCGATCAGGACCTGCGACGGCGGTCAATGCCACCGTCGACGCTGTCACTGCTCGGGTTGGTGCGGCATATGGCTGAGGTCGAGCGCACCTGGTTCCGCCGGGTGATCAACGGGGAGGATATTCCGCTGGTTTGGTCGGATAAGGGTGACTTCCAGGCGGCCTATGACGCGAGCGCGGCCACGCGCTCGGAGGCGTTCGGCGCTTGGCAGGCGGAGGTCGATCACGCGCGCCGGATCGAGAAGGAGGCGGAGTCGCTTGAGGTGACCGGCCACCAGCCCAAGTGGGACGAGGACGTGTCACTGCGGCTGGTGATGCTGCACCTGATTCACGAGTACGCCCGGCACAACGGGCACGCCGACTTCCTGCGCGAGGGAATCGACGGCACCGTCGGAGCCTGAACCCTCAGCGACCAACTGAGTCGCAAGCGGACGCAGGATGCGGCCCAGGCTTCATGATCGTGGTGGATCGGGGGGCCAATTGCCGCACCGATCCACCACGATCATGGAAACAGCTCAGGACTGGCGGTGCGGGCGCGAATCGCCGCGACCAGGGCCGGGATCACTTCCTTCAGGTCACCGATCACCGCGTACTCGGCGTGGGAGAGCATCGGCGCACCAGGGTCGGTGTTGATCGCCACGATGTGCTTGGCGCCCGCGCAGCCGGCCATGTGCTGGATGGCGCCGCTGATGCCACAGGCGAGATAGAGCTCCGGGGTGATCCGGGTACCCGTCTGCCCCACCTGCTGCTTGTGGGGGCGCCAGCCCTCGCTGGTGACCACCCGGGAGACCCCGACCACCCCGCCCAGCAAGCCGGCCAGTTCCTCCAAGGGCGCGAACCCCTCCGCGCCGCCGACGCCACGGCCCCCGCCGATCACCACCCGGGCAGTAGCAAGCGAAACGCCTGCGGCGTGCTCGGCCGACTCAGCGGCGCATACCCGAAGATCGGCGCTGGCCAATTCGGGCTCGAAGGCGCGCACCGGCAGACCCACGGGCCCCGTCAACGGCTCGGCCGGCACAGCGTCGGTGGCCACCGTCATCAGCGCCGGCGACGCCGCCAACTCCGCGTCCTCCAGCAGCAGGCCGGCCCACCGGTGGCGGACAATCCGGTACTTTCCCGGCTCTGTGCGCTCAGCCGAGACGCAATTGGCCGCCATCGGCACGCCGGTGAGCGCGCCAAGGTGGGCCAGCACCTCGGTGCCCCGTTCGGTGCCTGCCGCGACCACTGCGTCGGCACCTACCTCGGTGGCCAGCCCGGCAAGCGACCGGGCCCAGGCCAGCGGCGCGTAACCCGGCACCGCACCGGGCTCGACCGCGTAAGCGCCGGTCACGCCATAACCGGCCAGCGTGTTTCCGGGCACCTCCCCCGCGCTGGCGAACACCAGCGCCGCCAGCGCCCCGCCAACAGCCGCGCCAGTGCCGGGTTGAGCCGACGGCGCGGCAGGGTCGGATGCGGCGGCGCCCGGGGCGGGACCGGATGGGCCAGGAGCACCCAAGGCGCCGGTTCCGTCCGCCGAAGGCGCGGGACCGGATGGGCCGGCAGCGGCAGCCAGGCGGCGGGCGAACGTGAGGGCCCGCAGCGACGCGTCGGCCGGGGCGCCCGCGTCCAGTTCCACCAGGCACAGGACGGTCCCAGCAGCACCCCCAGTCACGGCAGCCTCCCGCTCACGGCAGCACCGCTGGTCACGGCAGCACCGCTGGTCACGGCAGCACCGCTGGTCACGGCAGCACCCCCATCTCCTCCAGCACCTTGACCAGGGCGGGCACAGCGTCCACCCCGGTGCCCAGCACCGTGGCCTGCTTCCGCTCGGTC
>Ga0137380_10002483_pt1 | contig 15664 bp, 17 predicted proteins | sample SagtaG_17_FD_104809 | JGI IMG/M metagenome (GOLD analysis project Ga0137380, IMG submission 104809) | Vadose zone soil microbial communities from Sagehorn Ranch, Mendocino, California, USA - Sage2_L_100_16 metaG | ecosystem: Environmental > Terrestrial > Soil > Vadose zone | place: USA...
CTCCCTTTGCATCGGAGGACAGGTTCTCACGTTCCGTACAAGAGCCTGGTTGAGCTTCGCGCCGCCTACATGCCGGATGCCGCTCGGGCAGGCTTCAGGGTTCTCCTGAGCTGTTCCCGGAGGAAGGGTCACCCCCCGGTTTTGACATCGTCTAATCCGCTTTCGACACTTCATCGACGGTTCGCTTGCGCTCGCCTCTCTCAACCTTGCCTACCGGAATCTTGTCCCGGCGTTTCCGCAACGCTCACCACCATCGCTTTTGACGACAGCAGCTTGCGGTGGCTTGAGGCCAGAACCTGACTGCCGGCCTCGAAGGGGCCTCCTTCATCTCTCGTACAGTTGCGCACCGCCGTTTGGACCGGCGATGCTCGTGACACACGACCCAAAGCAGACGTGGCCGACGCCGATTATTGCAACGACAATGGAGAGGCGATCAATACTTGGCGACCACTGGGCCGCCGAAGCGATAGTTGACACCGACGCGGATGATGTGATCGCGGATGTCGCTGGTGGTCGTGACCGTTATCGGAAGGATTCCAGGAACTGACGGGACAGTGAGGCTGTCGGCCACGTTGCCGAGACCCACATACAAGTACTCGGCTGAACCAGTTGGCGCTCAGCGCGGTCTCGACCCCGCCGCCCAGCGCCACACCGCTGTTGCGGTGACTTGCGGTGATCGCACCTCCGGGGTTTTGCGTTGCCACGAACCCGGACGTCGCGAGCCCGAAATTGTTGTCGATCCGTCCCCATGCGGCACCGGCAGCTGGTTGAACTCATGCTGCAGGCAGTTGGTATAGTCGCCCGGAGGGGACTCTGTCTTTCTGTCGTAAATCGCCCAGGCATTCACAAATAGCTAGGGGCCTGGAAACTTTCCAGTCTCGCGTAACATTTGGATATCGGTAATCATCGGGCCGTACGCGGCTTCAGCAAGGTGGAGGAAACGGGGTATGTCAACAATGTGCTCGGGAAGCAGTGGACAATCGAAGATAGTTACGTCTTTAGCGGTCATGAGAATGTTGCGCGCCACCATCAAGCCATGACCGCCTCGTGTCGTGCCCGGGTAAAGTATCGTACGATATCTCCTTCCACCTCCATATTTCCCGCCGAGCGCCTTGATGGAGCGCGTCGCATCGTATGATCCTTCCGGCACGCGAGGCCTGCAATGGTCTTGGTAAACATAGAGGACAGACCAACGGTTGACAGAGGACCGAAGGCGCAATTCGCTGCGACTCGTAATCTGGCGCCTGCCGTCTGCCGTCCGATAGTCAGTCGGAAGCCCCCGATTTCGTGCCGCGACCGAGCGCAAATTGACCGACCGGACCCTCAACGTGGAATTCGATCCCGGTCATCTTTGCGAACAGATCTATATTCGTTCTCCCGACCGCACATCCGCCGAGCCCCATGTCCGTCGCCATCAGGTAGAGCGTTTGAATCAATACGCCGGCGTCCTTCAAGATGAGCGCATATGCGAGCGAACTGTACTTCCATGAAATCCGACCGAAGCGCGCAGCAATGGTGATCAGGACTTGCGGGGCAGCAGGCGCGTCCATCACAAATTGAGCCCCCTCCAACAACACTTCGAGTTCGTGCATGGGGGCGCTGATCGGTACCAGCGCATGAACGCCGGCGTCGTAATGATAGAATCCGCGGGCAAGCCCTTCGCATTTGTCGACGGCCAGATAGAGTTCAAGCTCGTAGCTGGCGCCCGCCGATGGATATGGCCTCGCGGCATACTTGACCAGTGGACGGGCGTCGCCGAGGTCGATCCTGCTTTCCCATCTCGACATGACACGCGCGGTGCTGTCGAGAAACCGCGAAAGCTCGGCAAGCGTGATGGGTCTCTGGTCATCGAAGCTGCGAACGGAATGACGTTCATGCAAGAGCCTTGCGGCCGGTGAAATCGCTTTCGCATGCACGACCGAGAGTTTGCGCAAATCGATTTTCTTTCCTGGCCAGCGGCGCCGCACGGCAGGGAGCGCAGGCCTGACGCCCGCATATGGATAAAGCCCGCCGAGCGGGTTGGCGTGTCGGCCCTCCGTGCTTCGCGCGTGGAACAGCAGATCGTGGAAGTCCCAAAGAATGAGGTCATTATCGCCCTCGGCCAGTCGGAGACCGCTGTCGCGGGCGGCATCGACCTTGAAAAGGATTTGGCAATCTACGAGCAAGGCGAGAAGCTCAACCCCGGGGAAACCGTCCCGCCGACGGAGTTCCTTGACTTGTTGCGGCGCGGAGAGCATGGCCAGGGTGGTCGCAATTTTCGGATCACAAATCTTGAACAAGGCGCCGGCGCGCGGCGATTCCAGCACCATCTCGTTGCCGCGCCGTCGCATGTACGCAAATCGCGACAGCACAAGAACATCGGCATTGCCGAGCGGCGCCGTTCGCGGCCAATAGTCGGCAACCTGCGGTTCGATGACGACCCGGTCTTCGTCGGCTAGTGAGCGCCGGAGGCCGTACTCCAATAGACCGTGCCGGGCCAATTGCCGGACCAGAAGATCAGTCCCCTGGTCAATGGTCCGGCCGCTGGATGCAGACGAGGCGAGCGCCAGACCTATGCGCAGTTCTTGCGCGCGAACCGGCGCGTCGGCGCTGAACGTTCCCAAGCCGGCGAAATAGCCATCGCAGCGGGCAACAATGTTTCCGTCGGCGTGCACTTCGAGCGTAACATGACCGTTGAGCCGGGCAAAGACAGTCAGCGCTCTCGCCCGTCGCCCTCTCTTTGCTGCGGGAGCGCGCAAGCCGGCGATGACCTTCAGGTACGGGAGTGAATCGGATTGAGCTCGCTTTCCGGCAGCGGCCGGTCGCGCAATCCTTTTCGCGGACGGGACATATGGAATACCCTGCTCTTCATTCCACTTTGATTTTGGCTGCGCGGATTACCTTGCCCCACTTCTCGGTTTCGCCGACGATCAGCCTACCGAATTTGGCGGGCGTCATGGGCGTCGGCTCGACGCCCGGGTCGGCAAGTCGCGCTTGCATGTTAGGGTCGGCGAGGCCCGCATTAATCTCTCTGTTGAGCTTCTCGATGACCTCGGCGGGCGTATTCTTCGGCGCGCCGAAGCCATATCGACTGCTTCCCTCGTAGGCCGGCACAAACTCGCCCATCGTCGGTGTCTCCGGCAATATGGTCAATCGCTTCTCGGTCGTCACCGCCAGCGCCCGCAGCGTGCCAGCCCTGATGTATTCGATCGTCGATGGCAGGGGGCCAAACGTCATCTGCACCTGCCCGCCGAGCAGGTCGGTCAGCGCGGGCGCCGAACTGCGATATGGGACGTGCACCATCTCGACCCCGGTCATGAGCATGAACAGTTCGCCCACGAGATGGGGCGTGGTCCCGATGCCGGGCGACGCCATGCTGAGCTTGCCCGGATTTGTTTTGGCGTAGGCGATGAACTCGGGAACTGTTTTGGTCGGAAATGACAGATTGACTACCATCACAAACGGGACATTGCCAATACTCGCGACCGGTGCGATGTCGCGGATGAAGTTGAACCTCAGGTTCGCGTAGAGCGCAGCATTGTTCGCATTCCACGTGCCGACCACGAGGAGCGTGTGGCCGTCAGGGGCCGCGCGCGCGACCGCCTCGGTCGCGATATTGCCGGTTGCGCCAGGTCTATTTTCGACGATGAAAGGCTGGCCGAGTCGCTCCGACAGCCACTGTCCGATTAGGCGCGCCATGATGTCCGGTGCGCCTCCAGCGCCAAACCCGACAATGATACGCACGGGCTGCGTTGGAAAGCTCCCGGCGCAAGCGACACGAGATACGGCCGGAAGCACAGCAGCGCTCGCAACGAGACGCAGAAATTTGCGACGGGGAAGTTTCAACGGCGATGCTCCACTGGCTTGACCGCCACCCCTGGAGGCAAACGGCGCGCGCGACTGCACGTCGACCTATTTTCGAAGTATTGGCCCCGCCAGGGGCAAAATCGCCACCTTTGAGTTTGCGGAACGCCGGCACGGTCCCGCGGGCAGCTCGGCGACGAAATTATACCAATTCGCCGCGTGTGTGGAGGGAACCATGTCCTTTGGCACTTTTCGCACACGGCGGCAGCACGCGGGTCGTGCGCAATCGGCGGTAAAGCGACCGTTCACCGACAGGGGCCGGAGCCAAAAGCGGTCATGCATGCCTGAAATATGAGCAGGCGGGGGCCGAGTATCGTCGCGCTGTCGTCAAGGTCAGCGATCGGTGTTCGCATAGCAGGGACAACGAACGGGCTGGTGCCGATCGGGAATAGAGATAAAATGGCCCGAGAGCCATTCCGGAGGCATCGTTTGGCTGGCGAACGCATAGAGCGACGGCTCACGGCCGTTCTGGCGGCCGATGTTGCCGCCTACAGTCGGCTCGTTGAGGCGGACGAGGAAGGCACCCTCGCCCAGTGGAGGGCGCATTGGGGCACGGTCATCGAGCCAATGATAAAAGAGCACCGTGGTCGGATCGCCAGGGTTACCGGCGACGGGATATTGGCGGAGTTTGCGAGTGTCATCGACGCGGTACGCTGCGCCGTCGAGGTTCAACGCAGCATGACCGAGCGCAATGCGAACGTGCCGCAGGACAAGCGGATCGAGTTCCGCATAGGGATCAACTTCGGCGAACTTATCATTGAAGGCGGTGATTTCTGGGGTGATGGCGTGAACATAGCGGCACGTCTGGAGGCGCTTGCGCAGCCGGGCGGAATCTGCGTTTCCGGCCGGGTGCAGGAAGACACGCAGGGAAAACTTGACATCGGGTTCGACGATACCGGCGAGCAGCAACTCAAGAATATTGCGCGGCCGGTGCGAGTCTATCGTGTTCGGTTTAACGGGACTACGAAGTCGACACCAGCATTGCCGCTGCCAACTAAGCCGTCGATTGCCGTCCTGCCCTTTCAGAACATGAGCGGCGACCCGAGCGAGGACTACTTCGCCGATGGCGTGGTCGAGGAGATCACCACGGCACTATCGCGCATTCGCTGGCTATTCGTGATCGCTCGCAATTCGAGCTTCACTTACAAGGGCCGGGCGGTCGACGTGAAGCAGATAGGTCGCGAATTGGGAGTGCGCTACGCGCTTGAGGGTAGCGTTCGCAAGGCGGCGAACCAGGTGCGCGTCAGCGCGCAGCTCGTGGACGCCGTCACCGGGCATCATGTCTGGGTCGAACGCTATGACCGGGAGCTCGCCGACATCTTCGCGCTTCAGGATGAGATAACTGAGCGGGTCGTGGCGTCGGTTGAGCCTCAGCTTTACGCTGCCGAGGGTATACGGGCCAGGCGCAAGCAGCCTGAAAGCTTGGACGCTTGGGAGTGCGTCGTGCGCGCGTTCTCCTGTGTCAATACGCGCTCGCAGAACGACTATTCGATGGCCCGGGAGTTGCTGGAGAGAGCAATTGAGCTGGACCCTGCGTACGCGCAGGCCCACGCGCTGTTTGCATACGTGACTAGTTTAGAGCAATTGTACGGGTGGCAGCCGCGAGAAATTGCGTTACAGCGTGCGTGTGATGCGGCGCAAACGGCAGTCGTTCTGGATGGTGATGATGCCTGGGCACCCTTCGCGCTGGGGTTTGTGTACAGTTTGACCCGAAGAGCTGAAGAAGCTGTAGCTGAGTACGAGAAGGCACTTGCTCTTAATCCGAACTTTGCCCTCGCCTATACGTATCTCGGAGCAGGCCTCGCTTATCTGGGACGGGACAAGGAAGCGTTGCAAAAGATCGACGCGTCTGAGCGCCTCAGCCCGCGAGGATTGTTCCGGGGCGTCAATAGTCTGTGTCGTGCTTTGGCCCTTTTTTCAGCGGGGCAGCATCTTGACGCGATCTCCTGCGCTCGGAAATCCATCCTGGAAAGCCCTGGTATTGTCACCGGCTATCGGATGCTCGTCGTGAACTGCGCCTTGGTTGGCAAGATCGACGAAGCCAGAGCGGCACTCGAGGTCGTGAAACGTCTTCAACCTGACGTCTCTCTGAGATGGATTACGGAATCCGTGCCATTCATGCGCGCGAGGGAGCGGCAAGATTATATCGAAGGCTTTCGTCTGGCCGGGCTGGAATGAGCGCGTCTTAAACTCTGATCTGAATGAAAGCTATACCAGCGGACTTAGGCGCTGGCTCATCCAGACGTCATGGCCGCCCCGGGCGCTTCGTCCCGGGGGTGATCCGGCGATCCACGCCCCCGGGTCGAAGAGCCCGACCTGCGCTGCGCGCCACTGTATCACACGACCGTCGGGATCGACGCCCACCCGGACGTCCTGATTAACCTCTGGTAGTTCTCCAGCGTCTCTAGCGTTCCGGTTATAGCTTCTGGTAGTGGTCCAGTCAGGTCACTGTCCATTACCTAGCTTCTTAAGGTCTTGGTTCATTTACCTAGCTTCTTAAGGTCTTGGTTGATGAGGTGGATCCGCCCTTCGAGGTACTCCTTGCGGTCCCGCAGGAACGCCTTAAGCGCTTCCTTATTCTCGGCATCCAATTTCTTGACGTCGACGCCATCTCCGACAAATCCGCACATTGCCTGCCCCCTTTGCTCGGGTCATGTAGAGTCTCAATCAGACAGTGTCAAACATATGGAGAGGATAGTCAAGCCGGATGTTTCTCGAATCATGCAGGAAGCAATTGCAGCTTCTTGGACGTTGCGCACAGCGGGCACTGGCATGGAATCGCGCAGCGCTTGCGCGACGATCGTTCAACCGTCGACCAACCGGCCAAGCGATTCCTTGGGTTTTGCCGCCGCTTTGGCCAAGATCGCCTTGTAATCCCCAATCCAACGCCGCACAGCGTTTGGCTCGAACAAGTCGTTCTTATACCTGCATGTCCCCGCAATCCCCGACGATGTCTCCTTGAGTGTCATCCTGAGCCAAGTGCGATCGATCGGCATGGCCACCGACTGCCCTTCCCGATGACCGAACGGTCGGACCGCCACATCGTGCAGCTTGATCCGCCTGCGAAACGCAACTTGAAGGACGAAATAAAATCGAACGAGTGATGCTGGATCCAGGCCGTCTTCTTCGGCCAACCGGGCGGCAATGATATCGAAGGGGAGTTCCTGCTTGGCGTAGGCTTCCAAGACAGCGTCGCGCACGCGATTGAGCGCTTCCTGAAAAGTCAGATCGACATCCACTCTGGTGCGGATCAGCGTGGTGTTGGCAAAAGGTCCGATCACGCTCTCCGTCCTCGGTTGAGTGCGGTTGGCCATCATGGTCGCGACACAAATGTCGTTGTGTCCGCTTCGGAGCAGCAGCAGCGTCTTGAAGCCGGCCAATAAGGTCATGAACAGGGTTGCACCTCGGCTATGGCTCAAGGCGCTCAGGCGCGCGACCAAATCATTCGATATATGAAATCGTTCCTGGGCGCCCCGCGCGACCAGCTCGCCCGCAACGTCACTATTCATGGCGGCAAACAGAGGCGAGGCGTTTCGCAGGCACGTCTTCCAGTAGGCGAGCTGCCGGATTGCTGCACCGCTGGACGACCACCGACGCTGCCAGCGGGCGAAGTCGGAAAACTGAAGCGCTGGTTCGGGCAACTGCGCCTGCCTGCCGGCTGCAAAAGCGACATAAAGTTCCGAAAGCTCCTCGACGAAAACTCGCAGCGACCAGCCGTCGATGATGAGATCATGCAGGACCAGAAGCAAAATGTGGTCGCCGGCGCCGAACCGCAGGAGGCGCGCCCGGAACAAGGGCGCATGTTTCATGTCGATGGGCTTCAAGCTTTCTTGCTCGACTTCCAGTTCTGCCTTTCTGAGCAGGAGCGCCTTAGCCCGGGAATTTCCGGCACACGCCCGGGCTGCAAGATCTTCCACGATAAGGGATGATTTGATATCCGCGGCCGGGGTGACGAGGGCAACAGGCGTCTCGCCCCGCCACGCAAAAGCCGTGCGCAGCGAGTCGTGCCGCCGCACGACCTCGGCAAGGCTCCGCTCGAGTGCGGGGACATTCAGCGGTCCCTGCAGCCGATAGGCGAAGGGCAGGTTGAACTGGGGTAGTCCCGGCAGCTCCCGCTCGATCCGTAGCATGCGCTCCTGCACAATGGACACCGGGTGGGGGCCATCGCCTTCCACGCGCGCGATATCCGTGGGCGAATCGCACAAGCTCGGTGATACGGCAGTGGACCCCTTTTCGGACTCAAGGCGAGCCGCGAGAGCCTTAACGGTCGGCGCATTGAAAATGTCCCTAAGCGAGAGATCAACGCCAAAAAGCTCCCGCAGCCGCGAAAGCATCTGCGTCACCGTAATTGAATCCACGCCGAGTGCGAAGACGTCCTGGTCAACGCCGATCTGATTGAAGCCCAGGAGGTCCGCCCAGAGCCTGGCCAGTTGCTGCTCCAATTCCGAGACGGGCGGAGCCGTCATGCCGGCGCCCTCCACTCGCGCCGTTGGCTGCATCATTGAAAACGCGGCCGCGAGTTCGCCGCGCTTGATCTTTCCACCAGCGCCTTTCGGGATCTCTGGCACAATTCGGATTAGGCCAGGGACCTTGTACGCGGCCAGGCGTTCGCGGGCATGGTCTCGCAGCTTCTGTGCGCTGACTTTGGCATTCGCATGCAGTACGACGGCGGCGGCGACGTCCGCGCCAAGTCGCCTATGGGGGACGGAGAAAACGGCGGCTTCGACCACATCCGGGTGGCTCAGCAATACCTCTTCGACCTCGGCGGGCGCGACCTTCTGCCCTCCCCGGTTGATGACATCTTTGATCCGGCCGACAATGAAGAGATATCCCTCCGCGTCCAGGTAGCCGAGGTCGCCGGTTAGAAACCAGCCGTTCCGAAAAGCTGACTGGGTCGCAGCGACATCATTGTCGTACCCCCTCGTTACGGTGGGACCCCGCAGCGCGATCTCTCCAGGTTCGCCGGACGAAAGCCGCCGACCCTCACGATCCAGGATCGCAATCTCGGCCCCCGCGGATCGCCCGACGGAACCAAGCTTTCGTCGGCCCAAAGGATTCGCAGCAATCTGGGTGGCAGCTTCCGTCATGCCGAAGGTGTCGATCACAGGGACACCGAACAGGGCTTCCAGTTCGCAAAGCACTTTGGGCGGCAGAGTCGAAGACGCCGAACGGATCAGCCGCAACGAGGACCGCTGCGCGCTGGGCTCGTGTCCATCTGCTGCCGATAACACTGCCTGATGGATTGCTGGAACCGCCGTGTACCAGGTTGGTCGAAATTCCGTCAGCAGGCCAAAGAACGCCGCTGCGTCGAAGCCGGGAGTGCAGACCACGCTCGATCCGGCCGCCAATGCGGCGAGGACCCCGGAGATCAAGCCATGACCGTGGAACAGGGGCAGCACGCTCAGCAATCGGTCCCGCGGTTCGAGTGCTAAGCTCTCGCCCACGTTGTAGGCCGATAAACAAACGCTCGCATGGGTTAGCGGAACCCTTTTCGGCCGTGACGTACTACCAGAGGTCAACAGGATAAGCGCGTCATCAGCGCTGGACGCAAAACCGTCGTCGCTGATGCGCCGCATCGCCGGGCCGACAATGCCGAGCGAGCAAGGCCCTCCGCCGGGCGGCGTCAACAGATCCACGACGGGTATGCCGAGCGAAAGCGCGACCCCGCGGCTGGCCGAATCTATGTCAGGGCGCGTTAATAGCGCCGCTACCCGTAATTCAGCAAAATAACGCTGCCATTCGTCAGCGGTAAAGCCCGGATTAACCGGAACACAAACCGCACTGGCTGCGACCGATGTCATCGTCACCGCAGCGTCCGGTCCGTCCGGCAATGCCACCACCACCCGGTCGCGTCGGCCCACGCCGACGCTGCGGAGTCCGCGGATCGTATCTTCCACCTGGGCCCAAAGCGCCCCGTAGGTCATTGGGGGGCGCCCGGGCGCCAGGATGGCATCGCGATCAGGTGCTGTTCTCCCGTAGAACGCTAGAAGATCCTCGAGGCACAAAAAGACGCGCCTCCCGGCCTTGTTGCTTGGCGGTCCCGCTTGCTGCTGTTTGAAAATGTTCGGCACTCTCGCTCCTGATGTTATCCTCTATCCTAGTCACCTGATTCAGTTACCTGGTTTCCTGGAGGGAAGATCGCTTCTTTCGATGCCAACCACGATACAGATGCTGGGCGTCCAGAACGAGATGCTGATAGAAGCTACCGCCGCTATGGGCAGTTCATAAGCCAGACTGCGTCGCGCATGACAATTTTCACTCGTGAGGGACATCGCCGTTCGACCGTGGTCGCGATTAGATAGCCATTAAAGGGCTCAAGACTGAATTGCCACCGTGTGGGATCGTCTTCTAACTCAGCGCCGAATGTTGCAAAGATTTGATATGATGCATTCTCTTTGATCATGAACGCAACCTCTGTCAGCGAGATCGATAGTCCCAAGCCGCGTGCTTTCAAGTACGATTCCTTAAGGGCCCATAATTCCAGAAACCGTCTACTTTGTTTGTGACCAGGCAGGGTCCGGAGAAAGGCTGTTTCGTAAGGCGCAAAATACTGATCAGCGATGTTCAGCATGTCGCCAACTTGTCTGATCGGCTCTACATCTACACCGACGTCATGGTGCCAAGATAGTAAACAAGCAATTAGCCCGTCGGTGTGTGACACACTGAACTTTAGATGACGGAGATTACTCGGATCTTCGATTTCTGGACGCCCATGCATGTTTTTTCTGAATTGCCAAATCAGCGGATCTAATCCAGTTAAATCAGAAAGCACCTTTCTTAATAGTGCATATGAAAATAGTCTTTCATTCCGATGCCGTTGCAACGCTAGTGAACTGACTCTTTGCCACTCTTCGGGTGTAAGGATAGAACGATATTTGTCGAGCAACGACGTGTTTGCAATCGGGTCGGTCAGCAAATAGTATAGAAATGCCGCGTTAGACATTCCGGTCCCCTTGTCCCGCTTGGCAAAGCAAACAGTAAAGCAAGTCGAATACCGACATTCCTCCTCCGATTGATTATATACGCGCGCCGGGTTCGGCGGAACGGGATTCTAAGCGAACAGCCCGATCCCGCTGATACGCACGATGTCTCTCTGGCAGGTTGTGCGGCGCGGCGTAAAGGCCATGATCCTTCGCCCTCCGCATCTGGAAAATCGGGGAGCATATCGAAGCCCGCTATGACGCTGAGGCCATCTGCGAAGCAGTCACCAGCACGAACATGCGGTTCGTCGCGACCAAGACGCCCGAGCAGCAGAGCTGCCTGATGCTGCACCGCACGCGCCACCTGTTCATATCCGCCAGCAAACCGCCGTGATCAATGCGATCCGCGCGCATCTTGCCGAGTTCGGGATCGTCGCACCGGTCGGACGCAGGGGTGTCGAAGAACTGCTCGATATCGTTGCCAACCCCGCTGATCGACGGCTACCCGAACTGGCGCGCGCATGCGTTGCCGCTCTTGGCGCCCAGCTGCGAACACTGAAGGTGCAGATTCTGGAGTTCGACCGGCGGATCATGGCTAGGCACCGGTCCAACGAGGCAAGCAAGCGGCTCGATATGATCCCCGGCGTTGGCCCAGCGCTCGCCACCGCGCTCGTCGCCAGCATTGGTGACCAGAGCGCGTTCCGAACAGGGCGTGACTTCTCAGCCTGGGTGGGGCTCATGCCGAAGCAGCACTCGAGCGGGGGCAAGGAGAGGCTCGGCAGTATCAGCAAGCGAGCGCGTCGGGGTAAGTGTCGACGTTGAAAACCGTGGTCCGGGGGCAGGTGGTGCAATAGACGATCAAGGACCGAACGCCGTTCGCACGCATGTTGCCCAGCGTCATCGGGGTGATTGCGCCGTCGCGGGACATGCCGCGAGTGTAGGGCGCCGCGCGCACTCAGAACAGGCCACTGCCGCTTGATTCGGGCCACGATGAAGAGCCAGCAAGGCCCCGGACCGGGTCCCGCGAAATGCCACCAACTGAGGCGGCCTACTGCTTTCCACGCGAAATAGGCAGCGGGCGCTCTTTTGTGATCTTGCGTTCGCGGGCCTTTGCCAGCTTGTCCCACGTTTGCGCGATCTGCAGAATCATTTCCCGTTCTTCTGGAGACCGCGCCCGTCGTGCGAGTTCGCGGCATTCGTCCGCGTGCCTCCGGTACTCTGCAACGGTTTTCATTTCTGCAGTATGGGCGATGGCTTCAAAAGGGGATACTGCGAAATTCAAAAGGGGCCAGCGAGGGTTAAATGGAGCCAGCACCGCCGATTTGTTCGGCGATCCAATTCACGTAGCCGCAGGTGACGCACCGAAAGATGTTGTAGGTCGGCGTTTCGCCAAAGCGCGGAATGCTGGTGAGATAGTCCGTCCTCTCACCACACTTGGCGCACTTCTGGGCCGTCCGAGGCGGATCATCCGTCGGCATTTGCGAGCGCCTTGGCCCGCCTTCCACCCAACGCGGATACATTAACCCAAAAGGGGCCACGGTGAAATTCAAACCTGCTGGTCTGGTGCCCCGCAACCACCTCCCGGAATTGAGGCAACATTGTTTCCCATTCCGGTACTTGCCCGAGTGCAGGCGTCAGGTGCACGCTGGGTCTCAGGGTCAGCGGGGGCAGACACTCACCCTTCCGCCTTCCTGCGCCGATTCACCATGGCAGACCAAGCTTAGACGCGCGCTGTAGCGCCCTCAGTGCTCAAAGAGCGGGATCGCGCGTTCGACCGCTTTTCGCACCCTCTCGGCAGTACCACCGGAGCAGCGCACCCATCGGCCGTTGATCTCGAAGACTTGTTTGAGCGCTTTGCGCTGATCTGCACTAAGCTCAGTAGACAGGGCCAGAGCGAGCCTATCCTGGCAATTTTGTGCCGTTTCCCGGTTACTGTTACCCTTGGCGGCAGCGGCATCCTTCAAGTCCAAGAGCAGATGTCTCACTGCAAGCTTCATAACGGTGTCGGGCATGGGCCTTTCCCTTTTGTGGTTCGTTCAATTTCAGTGACAGGGGCCTTCTACAAGCCCGCCGGCTCCGGCTGTTTTACCACTCTTTCGCCAGCGGCTTCGAGCGAGCCAAGGCGTGGTTTGAGTATTCTCTGTCCGCATGGCCGACGACGACTTGACCGACCAGATTTCCCGCCTCGAAACGGAGATCGAGCGCCTGGGCGGGGTGGCCGAGAGCTGTCGAAAGGTCATCTTGATCTCGAAGGGCGCCATCGCGATGGGTGGCCTTACGCTGCTGGCGACGATATTGGGGCTGATTAGGTTCGATCAGGTCGTTGTGGTCGGCTCAATCGCCGCCGTTCTCGGCGGCATCGTGGTGGACGGTTCGAACGCCACCACGTTGCGTCAGGCTGCGGCGGACATGCGCGCTGCCGAAGCACTTCGGTCGGAGCTAATCGGTCGGCTCGACTTTCAGGTACCGGAATGATCGCTTGGCCGGATGTCTGCTATTGGGGCCGACCCGGAAGAGATGTGCTCAGCCTGAGTTTTTCTCAGCTTGACCCAAAGCGGTCATCTGCGGAATGAAGTCCAGCACTTTTGCTTACTGATCCTCCTCGCACGCGATCCGCGATTCGACCTCGCATCATCTTATTGGACTGGCTTGCGTTCTCACAATGGCTTGGAGAGTGTGAGTTGGATTATCCACCTGCGTGCGAGCGTCCGCCCCGACCGCGGGACCGTACAGGAGGCTTAAGACGATGCACGTCCTCTCTGACATTTTGCTGGAAGATCACCTGAAATGTAGCTCTAAGTCTTACCTGCACCTTCAAGGTCGATCCGGCCGGGCTACTGATTACTCGGTTTTGTGTTCGCAACTCGATGCTAGTTATCGGGCAGGCGTGGCGCACTGGCTCGCGGCGCAATCGACAGGTAGAGTCAGTCGATTCGGCGGGTCGCGTCTGCAAAGTTTGACGAGCAGCGACGCAATAATCCTGGACGCGGTGGGCGAGGCAGACGGATTGGAGACTCACTTTGATGGCCTCCAACGAATCTCAAGTGGTTCACGCCTAGGCACGTATCAGTATCGACCGATCCGCTTTTGCCGCCAGATGCAACCCAATTCCGCAATTTATCTTCTCCTCGCGTTCGATGCCCTCGTCCTTCGCCACCTACAGGGTGTTTCTCCTGAACATGGAGTTCTCCTTTGTGGCCCGACGTTTCGGCGCATCACTGTCCGCCTTCGGAAACATGCTCATTCTTTGGCTGCTGTTCTGACACGTCTACGACTCCAGATCGCCAGCGCTAATGAACCGCCACTTGTGTTGAACCGACACTGCGAGATGTGTGAGTTCAAGCAACTATGCCGAGACAAGGCTGTGGAAGCGGACAACCTGACTCTCTTGAGAGGCATGACATTGAAGGAAATGGCGCGACACAATTCCAAGGGCATTTTCTCGGTCAAACAGCTTTCCTATACGTTTCGCCCGCGGCGACCGGCGAAGCGGCAGAAACAACAGTTCCGCCATAATTTTGCGCTCCAAGCTCTCGCACTCCGTGAGAACAAGATACACGTGCATGGTGATCCAATCTTCGCACTCCCGTCAACGCAGGTGTATTTGGACATTGAAGGGCTGCCAGATCGGAGGTTATTTTATCTCATCGGTGTACTCGTCGTAACGGGCGGATCTGCAAGCGGCTCTTGGTTAGGCCGTACCGATCCACTGTCTCAACAATAGGCCGCATGATCGTTGCGAATGCCTGCACGATTTCTTTTAGTTCCACATTGTAGGGGTTAGCTTTGACGTCCTCGTTCATATCCCGGATCAGGTGGATTAGGCACTTCTGTTGCGGGCATTCGATGGAATCATAGGCTGTGAAGAAATCACTCACGAGCACACCGTCGAAGCCTTTCAGCCGCTCTGCCAGGAATTGACCGTTGCGGGAATCCCGAAGCTCATAATAGGCTCCGCGTATCCCTGCAAATACCCACACATGCGCTTTCTCTTTGGAGAGACGGGCTTCGGTCTCGTCGATGTTCAGACTAGGCCCTCGAAGCAGCTCGGCAATAATTTCTTCGTTTGTCGGTCTATAGCGCCTCGCCACTACAGCCTTGAAGCGCTGCACAGTGGCCGTCGGAACGTCCAACTTATACACCTCGCGGAGGCTGCGTTCGATCTTAAGCAAGTTCTGACCAAGGACGACGTTCTGATATACCACCCAGTTCGCCAGGCCGTTGCTATACAGATTCTTGGTTTGCGGGAATCCAGGTGGCCTGAAGGACTTGCCGCACTTGTGGCAATGGTACCGCCACGATGAGTAGATCGTCACCCACTTTTTGACACCGCGACCAAAGAACTTCATGTCGATCGTGCGCATCGATAAGGCTTGGCCCTCCGACAGTCGCCTGCTGTTGCAATTAGAACATCGGTTGCAACGGACTTCGATTCGCTTATTAGCCTTGGCACAGCGCGGTCGCTTCACCGCGCGTCGCAGTTTTCCGCAATTGGGATGCTTGCCGCCGCGAACATAGACCTTGTCCCGCTGGTAATCGAAGTAAGCGCATCTGTTCACAAACTCGAAATCCGGTAGACAGAACTCTGATTTACCGAACCTATGTTTGTGACTCACGCCGTGCAATTCACTGGTGTAGACGACCTTCCCCAACGGCGACTCATCGGAACGCCGTTCCATTCCACAGGTCGTGATCGACGCGATGGATTCGGTTACGGTACGTAGCGCCAAGCAATCATCTTGATTGTATTGCAGAAGTTTCGCCTTCAGCACCTCGTCGTGCGTATCCTCCCATTGCTCGCGCCAGATCGTGCTTCCGAGCCCCGACGCCTCAACACTGGCCCAGCGGAATCCCAAAAAGGCGGCAACCTCTTTCAAACTATTAGACAGCGTAGGGAAATA
>Ga0137380_10002485_pt1 | contig 15660 bp, 12 predicted proteins | sample SagtaG_17_FD_104809 | JGI IMG/M metagenome (GOLD analysis project Ga0137380, IMG submission 104809) | Vadose zone soil microbial communities from Sagehorn Ranch, Mendocino, California, USA - Sage2_L_100_16 metaG | ecosystem: Environmental > Terrestrial > Soil > Vadose zone | place: USA...
ACAGTTCCTTAAAGATGGTGAGTGTGCGCTTAAAAGAAGCTCTCGAAGGGGATGGAGCTAGCAACCTCTTGCTTGAGCCGCGCGACCGCATCCTGATTCAGCTGAATTCATTTCGGGCGGATATGCCCTCGGTTGAAATTGCGGGCGAAGTGGTGAAGCCGGGAAGATACCCACTGAGCGGGCAGCTGCATGTCTCCAACTTGATTCAGCTAGCGGGAGGATTCAAGCGCAGCGCCTACACGGAAACTGCCGACCTCACTCGCTTCAATCCCAAAGCCGGCGAAAACAAGTTGGGCGAACACTTCGAAGTCGATATTCCGGCTGCACTTTCTACGAATGTTGATAAAGATCCCGCGCTACGCGATGGCGACGTGCTCACGATTCGCCAACTATCCGGCTGGAAAGACATCGGCGCTTCGGTAAGTTTGCAAGGTGAAGTCCAGCACCCTGGAAGTTACGGGATCAAACCAGGCGAACGGCTCAGTGCGGTCCTAAAGCGGGCTGGCGGATTCGATACTCAAGCCTATGTTTACGGCGCAGTCTTCACGCGTCCCCAAGTTCTGGAAATGGAGCAGAAGTCACGCAACGAACTCGTTCAGCGCATCCGAGGCGAGGAAGCCGAGTTAGCGCCGATGCCCAGCGACGATGCCGACAAGAAAACGACCAAGCAAGCTGGCATGCAGCAACTCGAGACTACCCTGGCCCGTCTGCAAGAGACGCCACCCAGCGGGCGCATGGTCATTCGTATCTCTTCGAATTTAAAACAATGGGAAGGCACGCCCAACGATGTTGTCCTACGAGACGGAGACTCGCTTCTAATCCCGAAAACACCGAACTTTGTTCTCGTATCTGGTGCGGTTTATGACGAAACCGCTGTCACCTACAGGCCCGGCAAGAGTGCGAAGTGGTATTTGACACAGGCGGGCGGACCGACCCAGCTTGCCGATAAGAAATCCATCTTTGTCATTCGTGCGGACGGATCGATCGTGGGCGGAAAATCTTCCAACGGGTTGTTCATAGGCAGTCCTTTAAATGCCGCTTTGCGTCCGGGCGATATGGTCGTTGTTCCAGAGCAGGCGACTGGACCGAACCAAAAGTGGAAGACACTGATGCAGACGGTGACAACGATTTCTTCGATCGGTACATCCGCAGCGATTGCGGCCAAGTTCTGACGAGAATGAATCGAGGCAAGTGCGCAGACTCACAGCAAATATTATTTGCGGCCTGATCGTTTTCCTGACGGTCGCAACGGCGCTCCGAGCACAAGACTCGAGCGAAGGCGCAGGGCAGCTCTTAGCGGACGAAAGCATCGACTACGGCAATAAACCAGAATTTTCGGAAAGCCGGATAGGTTTTTCGTTGCTGAAGAATATCACTCTCGACCAAAAGACCATCTGGACCAGCCCGTTTCGCTTGCATTGGGACGATGGTACGTGGCTTTTTCCTCTTGCCACGGTCACCGCAATCTCGATCGCTACCGACCGCTCCTTTGTTCATGCGCTTTCGAGCGACCCTCACAAATTGAACCACTATAGGAGTTTTTCGAATGACGGTGCGGTGGCGCTTGCCGGGGTTGCAGGCGGCGCTTTCATCTGGAGCTACATCTCGCATGACGAGCACCAAAGAGAGACTGGCATTCTCGCGGGCGAGGCCGTAGCTGATAGTCTGATTACGACGCAAGCGCTCAAGTACGTATTCGGCAGGGAGCGCCCGACAGCGGATCAAGGCCGGCTCGACTTCTTCAAGGGCGGTAATTCATTCCCATCGAACCATGCCGCCGCGGCTTGGTCGTCCGCAACAGTAATCGCGCACGAATACCCCGGCTTCATCACCCGGACCCTAGCGTACGGACTTGCCACGGCCGTGAGTGCCTCGGTTGTGCTGGGTAAAGATCACTCGCCTTCGGATGCGCTGATTGGAAGCGCTATGGGATGGCTGATCGGTCGGCAGATCTATCGCGCGCACCACGATCCTGATCTTGGAGGAGGAACAGTCGGAGATCCCCCCGGAAAAGAGAATCGGGGAGGAGAACGGGACCGGCAGGATATGGGTTCGCCGTTCGTTCCGCTCGGTAGCTGGGTTTATGCGACATTCGAGCGACTGGCGGCGTTGCGATACGTTAGCAGTGCAATTCTCGGCCTGAAGCCTTGGACGCGGATGGAATGCGCGCGCCTCACCGAAGAAGCCGCGGAGACTTTGCAAGCTGCCAATGCGCCTAACTCGGAGGCTGCCGGGCTCGTCAGCCGACTGCAGCAGGAATTTGCGTACGAAGTTCCCCTGCTTAGCGGCGGGCACAACCTAACCGCGAATCTCGATTCTCTTTACGTCCGAGCTGTATCGATCAGCGGACCGGCGCTGACCGACAGCTACCATTTTGGGCAAACGGTTGCTTACGACTTCGGGCGGCCGTTTGAGCGCGGAACAAACGGCCAAGCCGGTGGCTCTTTCGACGCTTCAGCAGGGCCGCTAACCATATACGTACGCGCCGAATATCAACATGCGCCAGCGGCGCCCGCGTTTTCTGACACGGCGCGCAACGTGATCGCGCAAGCTGATGGTGTACCTCTTTCTAACGTGCAATCGGGCGCGGTGGCAACGACGGACCAAGCGCAATTGCTTGATGCTTATGCCGCCGTAGACCTGCACAACTTTCAACTTGCTGTCGGCAGGCAGAGTCTCTCGTGGGCTCCGGGACCGGATTCGATGATGTGGAGCGACAACATCGAGCCAGTGACGATGGTCCGGTTGGTGAATCCGGAACCATTTCTTCTGCCTGGTTTTCTTCGACATCTCGGTCCTGTGCGAATGGACCACTTCTTCGGGAGGCTTGAAGGACATCCTTACGTTCCGAATCCGTTCGTCTACGGCCAAAAGATCAACGTCAAGCTGTTCCCGTTTTTGGAACTCGGATTCGGACGCAGAAGCATGATCGGCGGCACCGGAGGCGAACCGCCTAATGCGAGCAATCTTCTTCGCGGCCTTCTTGGCCTGTCAAGCCCGCGGATTGCGGATAAGGGTGTGCCCGGAGACAACGAATCAGAAATGGATTGGACGTTTTATGTTCCTAAGGCTCGAAACTACATCGTCCTATATGGCGATGCTTACGCCGAAGACGATATTTTACCGATCGAGAATCCAGCTAGGAATCCGTGGCACCCAGGCATCTATATCACGCGAATCCCTGGAATACCGAAGCTTGATTTGCACGTCCAGGGTGTCTCCACAGAGCAAGGTGGGCTCGCTCACACGACGCTGAATCTGGGCCGATTCAACTACTTCAATGGTGCCTATCCGGATGGGAACACGAATAGGAGCAATCTGATTGGCAACATTGTCGGCCGGGATGGCCGGACCATACAGTCCTGGCTGACCTACTGGCTCTCACCGCGAAACACCTTGCAGGCGATTTACAGGCACAACTCTGTGAGCGCGGATTTCATTCCGGGAGGAGCCGCTTGGCAGGACTATGCGCTCCAAAATGCTGTCTATCTACGCAACGGTTTCTACGTGCGCAGCGAGCTTCAGTACGAGCACATTTCTCGATTTCCGGTGCTCTTCAACGGGGTTGAAAAGAACGTGACGGCCACTTTGGAAGTGGGGTTCATTCCGGAGAGAAAGAAGTGACACGAAACATATGGCGTGGCTTTGGCAAGAATGGACAGGCAGTAGATAGGGTCGGCAGGTAACGATGGCGCCAATAAGCGAAAATGGCGGTTCCCCAGAGGCGCTCCAAACGGAGGCGCGTGACTTTCAACGGGATTTATTGCCCCACCTGCGCTTGCTGTGGGATCACCGCAAACTCCTCTGCCGCGTCGCAATTTACACGTTTCTTGCAAGCACACTCATCGCATTTCTCATTCCCGTGCGATTTCAGTCGGCCACGCGCCTGATGCCGCCCGACACACTTTCCGAATCAGGAATGGGCATGATGGCCGCTCTAGCGGGGCGGGCGGGCACAGGCGGAATCGGCGGACTTGCGAGCGATCTGTTGGGCGTTAAGAGTTCTGGCGCTCTCTTCGTGGGAATTCTAGGCAGCCAAACCGTGCAAGACGGATTAATCGACGAGTTCCTTTTGAAAAAGGTGTACCACGACGCGAAACTCGAAGATGCCAGAAAGGACCTCGCTGCGCACACCGATGTTTCCGAAGATCGTAAGAGCGGGATTATTACCATTGCCGTCGCGGATCACGATCCAAAGCGTGCCGCGGCAATGGCGCAGTCATATGTAAACGAGCTGGACCGGCTGGTAGCGCAGGTCAGTACTTCGTCTGCCCGCCGCGAACGCATTTTCCTCGAAGGACGGCTCCAGAATGTAAAGACGGATCTCGATTTGGCCGCTCGAAATTTCAGTGATTTTGCCAGCAAAAACACCGCGATTGATATTCCCGAGCAAGGAAAGGCCATGGTCGAAGCCGCCGCTGGTCTCCAGGGGCGACTGATTGCGGCGCAATCTGAACTGAGTGGCCTGCGGACAATTTACTCTGACAACAATGTCCGCGTTCGCGCGGTCGAAGCGCGGGTGAATGAACTGGACAAGAAATTGAACGAAATCGGCAGCGGAGGCACGCCGGGCGGCGGCTTGGCAAATTCTCTCTATCCCTCCATACGGAAGCTGCCGTTGCTCGGCGTGACGTACGCAGATTTATACCGGCAGACAAAAATTCAGGAAACCGTGTACGAACTACTGACGCAGCAATATGAGCTGGCCAAAGTTGAAGAAGCCAAAGAGATTCCCACGGTGAAGGTGCTCGACGCGGCGATTGTGCCGACGAAGAAAACGTTTCCGCCGCGCACGGTGATTGTGCTCTTGGGAACGATACTGGGAATGACGATTGCGATCACTTGGGTGCTTGGAAAAACGCGGTGGGATGCCGTGGACGCGAGTGATCCGCGAAAAGCCTTTGCGGTCGAAGTGTACACGACGATGCGGGCTAGGGTGCCGGGCCTTGCGCGAAACGGCGCAGCCAATGGCAACGGGTCGAACGGGAACCATCGTGGCAACGGCGCCGGGACCTCGCTAGAGCAGCCACCGGAGCAGGCGAAGAGTTTGGAACAAGATTCGGCATCGATCCGTTAGTTTATCTAAGTTCTTTGCAGTTCATTACTTAGGCAAAACGCCCTGTAAGCGACGGGGCGAAGCTGTGCCCGTACACCGCCATAAGGCAAAGACAAGAAACAATGAAGGTTGCAAACAACGCGTTCGCGAACTCTGGGATGACGGAGTGGTGTCCATCGCCGCAAGCGTACTCCGAACCGCAATGGTATGCGGCGTACACCTGCGCGAACCACGAGAAGCGCGTCGCGGAACAGCTCGGCGTGAGAGAAGTGGAGCATTTTCTGCCGCTGTATTCGTCGGTACGACGATGGAAAGACCGGCGGGTGAGGCTGGAGCTGCCGCTGTTTCCGGGGTACGTCTTTGTACGCATGGCGATGCGGGACCGTTTGCAGGTGCAAACCGTTCCGGGGGTGGCGCGGCTCGTGGGGTTCGACGGGACGCCGGCGGCGCTGCCGGAAGATGAGATCGAAGCGCTGCGGACGAGCCTTGGCAGCTCGGTGCGGGCGGAGCCCCATCTTTATTTGACTGTGGGGCGAAGAGTGCGGGTGAAAAGCGGGCCGCTGGCCGGGATGGAAGGGGTGCTATTAAGGCGCAAGGGCAGTTTCCGGTTGGTGATTTCGGTTGATTTGATCCAGCGGTCGGTGGCCGTAGATGCGGATGCGGCGGATGTGGAAGCACTTGGGCGTGCATGATGGCGACAAGCGCTAAAGACGCTTGCCTCGCACGAAGGGAGCGACGGGCGGAAGCCGCTACTGGCTGGCCGGAATGGGTGCTATGGCTGAAACATCTATTAGGGCTGGATCGCGCTATTGCCTACACAGTGTTGGCGCGCGGCGTCCAGATTCTGGGGAGCACCGGAACCGTGTTGCTGATCCTGCGTTTTCTTTCGCCCGTCGAACAGGGCTATTACTACACTTTGCCAGCCTGGTCTCTCTTCAGGCAGTTTTTGAGCTGGGCTTCTCGTTCGTGATTTTGCAGATGGCGGCGCATGAGTGCGCTCGCCTCGCGCTTCATGCCGACGGGCGCGTCGAAGGCGACGCGGTGGCTCACGCCAGGCTGGCTTCTATCCTTCAGAAGACATTTCGCTGGTATCTGGTGGCAGCCAATGGCTGAGATTTCTTCAAACCAAAATCTGGTGGGCGGGCGTTTGCTCGCGCGAAATGTTATCTGGAACCTGGCAGGAACAGCGGCTCCATTACTGATTGCGCTGCCGGCTGTGCCGCGGCTAATTCATGCGATGGGCACGGAACGTTTCGGCGTGCTCACGTTAGCATGGGCGGTCATCGGTTATTTCAGCCTCTTCGATTTGGGATTAGGCCGAGCGTTGACGAAGCTAGTCGCAGAAAAGCTTGGAGACGGAAAGCATGAGGAAATTCCGCCTCTCATCTGGACGTCGCTTCTGACGATGCTGATGCTCGGCTTTGTAGGAGCAGGGTTCTTTGCGGTTCTGACTCCTTGGTTTGTGAGTTACGTGCTTCGCATCCCACCGCGTCTTGAGAACGAGACGTTACGGGCATTCTTCGTTTTGTGTGCTGCTCTCCCAATCGTCGTGACGAGTACGGCCTTACGAGGGGTCTTGGAAGCCTACCAGCGATTCCGGGCCGTGAGTCTCCTACGTGCATCGCTCGGCACGTTGATGTTTGGGAGCCCACTTCTCGTACTCCCATTTTCAAATAGCGTTTTGCCGTCGGTCGAAGCTCTGGCAGTCAGTCGCTTGGCGGCCTGGTTTGTAAACCTGGTCCTTTGTTTCATCGTGGTTCCCGAATTACGCCGTGGATATCGAATCGACTTTCGGTTTTTGCCTTCCTTGCTTCGCTTTGGACTTTGGATGACGGTCTCTAATGTCATCAGCCCGGTGCTGGTTTATCTGGATCGTTTTGTAATCGGATCGATGGTGTCTGTCGCAGCCGTCGCTTACTATGCCACTCCGTACGAATTTATTACCAAACTCCTTCTCGTCCCAGGTGCATTGGCAGCGGTGCTATTTCCCGCTTTCTCCACGACATTTACTCGAGATACCGGGAATACAAGCAGGCTGTTCGAAAGGGGCGGAAAGGTTATTTTCCTTGTACTGTTCCCGTGCACACTCGTTACCGTCGCGCTAGCTCGCGAGGGTCTGAACGTCTGGCTTGGGCCAGAATTTGCAGGAAGCAGTGCCGCGGTACTTCAGTGGTTGGCAATCGGTGTTTTCATGAATGGATTGGCCCAGGTGCCATTCGCTCAAGTTCAAGCCGCAGGGCGTCCGGACCTCACTGCGAAGCTACACTTGGTTCAATTGCCGATCTATTTGATCCTCCTTTTCTATTGCGTGACGAATTTTGGCATTGTCGGCGCAGCGGTCGCGTGGACGGCCCGTGTAGCCGTCGATTGCATACTGCTCTTCTTGGTTGCAGGGAGACTCTTGCCGGGAAGTGCAGCGCGCATCCAAAGGATTCTCGCCGCGTGCGTGGGCGTACTGCCCGCCTTGGCTCTGGGGATGCTTCCTACAACCCTTACCGTGAAGCTAGTTTTTCTCTTCGTCGTGTGTGGTGCTTTCGCGGTGATAACTTGGTTTTTCGTGTTGACTCCATCAGAAAAGGGAATTGGTATGGAGTTGAGAACACTCGTCGTTCGCGACTGATTGAAAGTCTACATGTACCCAGCGCCAAGGATTGAAGAAAAAGCTTCGGGTCAGCAATCCGCGATGGCGGCCTTGTTGTTGATTGGCCTTTTCTGGCCTACATCAACCAATGGTGAACATAGCGAGTTATGCATCCTGACGGCGTTTGCGATACTGCTAGGGCTGCTGCTGTACTTAGCCTACAGAAATGGTACGCGACGAGGGGCTGGTTTTGTTGCCTTGTCCATTTTGATCATATTGACAGCTTGTACGCTTGAGGCTGTGCTGTTTGGGAGTTCTCAATTTGACTGGGGCGTATTCGCCAAGTTTTGTTCGCTCGCGATACTTTTAAGCTTGAACCTTAGGGGTATATCTGCGGATCGATCGATCGATTTCGCATTCCTTGTTGCAAATATCGTGAACTCGATATCCGGCGCGGCAATACTAGGTGGGGCTGACTGGATTTCGGGTTTTCTTCCTAAATATTACTGGTCATTTTATCCTGAGCTCATCCCGACCATGATTGCACTGCATAAGCCTGTACTCACGCTCGGTACGCACGCTTCCGCCGCTTTCTTTTTTTACTTGTTTTTTTGGGTTAATTGGGAAAATTATAAACACAAACGGTCACGTCTAGTCCTCTTTTTTGTATTCAGCTATTTTGTCCTTCTTTGCGGATTGACTTCGTTCACTTCGATCGGCTTTGGCACAGTTGCTTTGCTTCAAATGATTTCGTGGTACTGGAGAGATAAGCGGAGGGTATTTTGGGCCGGCGCAATGTGCACGATACTCATAGTGACCGTTGCCTTCCGGATTTTTGGAGAGCAAATCAATGACTGGACGGTCGTAGCTGATCTGGGATCGAAGTTTTTCAATACGGAGACAAACGGGCCCCTGATCCGCTATGGGGGAGGAGGCCTTTCTCGCCCAGCGGTGGACTACGTGTTGAACCATCCGCTGTCTCAAATCGGTTTCGGGACACCACCGGCTTTGGCTGGCGGACCTGCTGCTTTGGGAGATTCTGGACCTATTGAATATCTACTTCGTGGATCCTTGCCGGTTCTGATTTTGATGTATTTTGGTTTGTATAGATTCCTCCGATTCAATCTATCACTACGAATTCACGCCGTGATGCTGTTCTTAACGATGGTCGCCTTTGAAAGCGCCTTTTCACTCTTAATCTACGTGCGGACACTTTATCTGCTACCTTTCTTCGTAATTTACCTAAATAGAGCTGTTGAGGTACATCGGTTGGACGGAGATTCCCGTCCGGTTCCCCGCCCCATATGATTGCGGAACTTCGGCTTAATTTATTGAGCGGATGCCGGACGCCACACAATTCCTAAAATATGCGCCTCGGTTGAGATGTTCCTTAGGTGACGCATGATCAACGAACGCATCAATATTCTCCTTCCAACATATAACGGCATACGCTACTTGCCTAAGCTGCTGGATAGTCTGTTAGCTCAGACATGTCCCGAATTAATCACCAGCATACGCGACGACGGGTCGACGGATGAGACGTACACCTTCCTATGTGCGTGGGCCTCAGGCAGGGCGGGAGTTCTTCTTTCGCGTGGAGAGAGGTTGGGTGCAGCAGGGGGTTTCCTTCACTTACTCCAAACCTCGTGCCCCACTTGTCAGTATTTTGCGTTCTGTGATCAGGACGACATCTGGTTACCAGACAAAATCGAGAGGGCTATCGCAGCACTTCAGGCTTGCGGGCCGGATGAGCCGGCCATGTATTGTTCCCGAATCGAATACGTCGATGAACAACTGAGGCATCTGGGGTATTCGAGAATACCGAAGCGCGTTGAATTTTCGAATGCTTTGGTGCAGAACATGGCAGCTGGGTGCACTATCGTCTTGAATCGTCGCGCGCGCGACTTGATCTGCGAGCGGCTCCCGAGGAAAGTCCTTTGGCACGATTGGTGGTGTTACTTGGTAGTGTGTGCGTTTGGCAAGGTCACCTACGATGAGAAGCCGAGTATCAGGTATCGCTTGCATGCAAATAATCACACAGGTGCACAGACTTCCTTTTTGGCTTCGGTCAAAAGTCGGATCGCGCGATTTTCGGCTGAACAAAAAGGCTCCCGATGTTTTAGCAATCAAGCACTCGAATTTCACCGGTGCTTCGGTGATCGATTGTCGGCCCCCTATAAGAGGACATTGGAACGATTTCTTTCCGTTAGAGGTAGCCTCAGGGACCGAATTTCCTACAACGTCGCCATGGAAGTCTGGCGGCAAACTTGGCTCGACACTGCGCTCTTGCGGGCATTAATCCTCATCGGGCGTGTGTAGTCCTTTCTCGTGAAGTTAGTCCGACGATACGCATGAAAAGACAGGACTGGAGAGAGCCGGCCGAAGGGAATAGCCGGCTTAGAGTCGTTTACGCAGTTACCGTCCCCGTGGCCATCAACTATTTATGGGGACAGCTTCGATATATGCGCGAGTGTGGGTATGAGGTCACGGTGATTTCCTCGCCGGGCGACGACCTCGACCGCGCTGCTGAGGTAGAAGGCGTGCAAGTGATTCCCCTTCCAATGGCTCGCGAACTTGCTCCGCTACAAGATTTGATCTCCCTCTGGCGATTGTGGAGAGTGATGCGCCGGATCCGGCCCGCCATAACGAACGTGGGTACGCCGAAAGCCGGCCTGTTGGGAGGTCTGGCATCTTTGCTTGCAGGTGTTCCGTGCCGTGTCTACACGCTTCATGGACTTCGGTTGGAAACGACCGAGGGGCTGAAGTGCCGAATGCTGGTGATGGCTGAGCGGTTTGCATGTTTCTGTGCACACCGCATGGTATGCGTGAGCGAAAGTCTTCGGCAGAAGGCGGAGAGTCTCGGCATTGGGCAAACTGAGAAAATGCGCGTTCTTGGTTCCGGGAGTTGCAACGGCATTGATGTGGCGGCTTATTGCGTTGATGGGTCAGCGCGCCAAAGAGCGGGCGAGCTAAGGCGGAATCTAGGCATTCCCGAGGATGCGCCCGTAATTGGCTTTGTGGGACGGCTTACATGGAGCAAAGGAGTTTCGGAACTCCTCCATGCCTATCACCAAGTGCGGATGACGTTACGTGACGTTCGGCTGTTACTGGTGGGCCGCTTCGAAGATGGAGAACCGGTTCCTTGGAAGGTTCGCCAAGCTATCGAAGGAGACGCCCAAATCATACTGCCGGGATTCGTCACCGACACGACACCCTACTACCATCTTATGGACGTACTCGCACTGCCATCCTATCGAGAAGGGTTTCCTAATGTGGTGTTGGAAGCTCACGCCGCTGGCAAGCCCGTTGTGGCTTTTCGAGCCACCGGCAGCGTGGACGCGGTAGTCGACGGAGTGACTGGGATTTTGGTGTCTATCGGTGACGTCCAGGGGTTAGCGAGGGCCCTCGAGCTATTGGTCCAGCACAAGAGCTTGAATGCAGAGATGGGAAAGGCTGGCCGAGAACGGGTACGCCGTGAGTTCCCACAGGAGAGAATTTGGAAAGCACTTGCGCAGGAGTATGCAGGGCTGCTGGAACGATGTGGGCTGTCTTTGCCGAAGACGCTTGACCAACTGCCGGAGTCATCGCCAAGTGGCAGAGAACCAGCACTTACACAACACTGACCGTCTGAGATTCCCCAACCTTTAAACGCTACTGGCCGCCTGAGGAGTTCCCGGCTTCCTGAATTTCAGGAAAAAACAAAGGGCGATTTAAATCGAGGAAAGGTGTGTGCGTTGCCCGAGAGGTCGCGGAGTTGTGTTCGTTGAGGGATTTGGCGTTGGCGGCAAGGTGCGGCTCGATCGAGACGGATTCCATCTTGGGAGGTTAGTTGATCTGACATGATGCACTGGGGACATCCCTGCCGGGACAAGGTGGCTTTATTCCTTGGGGATATCCTGCTGATTACGGTTGCGAACGTTGCCGGATGGTATGTACATCCGGCGGCAACAAGCAATGCGGCGCAAAGAGTTCTGTCCTTACTCGTGCTTCTGCCAGCGTTCCTTTCGGCGATTTATGTCTTCGATCTTTACAGTCTAGCCGCACTCAATGGTCTCGGAACCTTTTTTAAAGTGATTGCCGCCGTCGGCGTGGCCGGCGCGTTTTCTGATGCCTTCTTCCATCTTCTCCAGTGGCAGAATCCCGGTTATCGGCCATTGGAGATGTGCACTCTGATTCTTCCTGCGGCGACGTATGTCTGGCGGAGATCCTACTTTCATAGTTCTCGCAGGTTCCGAACGCCGGAGAAACTGGTGGTTGTCGGCAGCGTCAGCGACGCGGAGATCTTGAGCGCCGCGGTGGACTGGATCAATCCTCCCTACCACGTCTTGGGCATGCTCTGCGCGGAAGCTGGCCGGCCAGAGGCCTTGGAGAGACAGGCGGATTCGGAACCCTTGACGCAACTTAGCGCGACCGCCATTGGTCTTCCAGTATCGTTTTCCTATTCGGCGGGGACAGCAGTTGCCATGGTGCATGAGCCCGCATCCTCTGCGGGTGTAATGGAAATGGAGATGCCTTGCGAAAACGCCGAGGTCGTACCTGATTTAGGCCCGGCAACTTCCGAGAACCTGTTGCGGGTGGTTGCGGCGTGCAACGTTAAGGTGGTTGTGGTTCGCACCGATGCCATGACTCTTGAACTCGCCGGCTTGCTCACGCGGTTGCGCTTCAACGGAATCCAGGTTTACTCTTTGCTGGACTTTTGCATGCGCGCGTCCGAGGAATTACCGCTGGAGATCCTGAATGAATTCTGGCTCTGCGTCGCGGACGGGTTCGATTTATTGCAAGCGCGCTTTTTCCGGCGACTCAAACGGCTCGCGGACATAGCTCTGGCAGCTGCGGGCCTGTTGGCCGCTTTTCCTTTCATGATCGCGGCGGCCATCGCGATCCGGCTCGATTCGCCGGGGCCGATACTTTTTCGGCAGCAGCGCGTGGGCTGGAAGGGCCGCCCGTTCGAGTTGCTGAAGTTCCGCAGCATGCGGGTTGGTGCGGAGAAAGCGCGAGGCCCGCAATGGGCGGCGGTGAATGATGCACGCATCACGAAAGTGGGAAGAATCCTGCGCAAGACTCACTTCGACGAGTTACCGCAGATGATCAATATTCTGCGCGGAGAGATGAGCTTTGTTGGTCCGCGGCCGGAGCGCCCCGAGTTTGTCGGGTTGCTAAACGAATCGATAAGCTTCTACCACCTGAGGCATTACGTCTTGCCCGGAATTACCGGCTGGGCCCAGGTTAATTATCCCTATGGCGCGAGCATGGACGACGCCCGAAGGAAGCTTCAGTATGACCTCTACTATGTGTGTAATGCCTCGCCCCTTCTGGATCTGAGGACCCTATTGCGAACGGCCCGGGTGGTGCTCTTCAGGCGAGGCAGCCGGTGACGATTCTGTCGACGCCAGCGATTTGTATTGCGGCTTGTAAGATCTGGCATATGAAATGGCGATCCTTACTGCTGGTACTGTTGATGTTTTTTGGGGCTGTTGGGCCGACATACGGAGCCGAATTGAATCCTCAGGCCCTGACGGCATGGGAGAACTATGTCGCAAGCGCCAGGGCGCGCATGAAGGACCGCTCAACGGGAAAGTTACCATTCCTGTGGGTGGACGGAGATCCTATAAGGACGCGGCACCTAAACTCTGGCGAGATCATCATGGAACCCATAGGTAAGGGCAATCCGATATCAGTTCCGCATGGACTCATACACCACTGGATCGGAGCAGCCTTCATTCCGGGCGCGACGATCCAGGATCTCTCTGGCGTTGTGGGAGATTACAGCAAATACAGCGAAATCTATCGTCCTACATTGATTAAGGCAGAACTGCTCGATTCCACCGGTGATGAGCAGAAGTTTTCGATTCTATGGGTTCAGAAAGTGTTGCTTGTGACAGCCGCGTTCTACACCGAATTGGATTCCAACTACGTCGCGCTAAATAGCCGGCAAGGATACATAACCTTCTCTACGACCTGCGTGCAGCAGATCGAACATTACCGCGAAAAAGACGAACGTAGGTCAGCGCCGGATGAGGGAAATGGTTATCTTTGGCGTTTAGTTAGCTTCGCGAGGTTCGAAGAACGCGATGGCGGACTGTACCTGGAACTAGAGGTTATCGGCCTGAGTAAGGACCTTCCTGGATCACTTCGATTGTTGCTGAAGCCCCTCATCGATCATGTGCCAAGGCAGGCACTCACCACGAAGCTTGATCAAACTCGCCAAGCCATCAGGTCCCGTTCTGTCAGAAGGGTCAGTAGTGCGTCACTACCTACCGCTCGCTGACGATACTGTCGTGAACTCGGAACAAGTGGCCAGAGAAGAGCAACATATCGTAACCAGTTCTTGATTGTCTGCAAGCAGAGAGTATAGGTCAAAGTTCTTGGGAACCTCACGGTGCGGTTACCACGGTGCTTCCCGAAGAAATACCGACCAGCCAGTGCCCTGAGTGCGGACATTCATTGCATTGGTCTGTTGCCGGAGTGCCCAAGCCGGAAGCTGGCGAACCATTTGTATGCGTTCATTGTGGTGCGCTGACGATCTTCACCGATAAATTAGAAGTACGTCTGTTGAATTGGCCCGACTGGTGCTTGCTCACTCATGCGAAGAAAAAGGATTTAGTGGCAACGCGGGCAGTCATACTGGCACGTATCCGGGGGGCAAGGTAGTGAAGGAGAAGCTTTGCCCACCACGATACAACCGTGTGCCTGATAGGCTCACTGCCTTCTACCGAGGCAAGTCATGAGTTGGGAAGAAATGGCGAGAGAGGGGCGACGTAGCCCGCGCATCGTCGCTCGCATTCCCCTCGATGTGCAGCCGATTCAGGAGGCCTGCACTACGGCGGTGATCAACCTTCACGGAGCTTTGATTCTGTCCCCGGTGCCATGGCCTTCAGGAACGATCCTCAACATCAAAAATCGGAAAAACGAACGCTGCATTCGAGCGCGGGTCGTTTGGACTGGGCCCGAGGAAGGTTCGGGATCGTACAAGCTAGGTGTCGAATTCGAGGCCCCGGAATCTGGGTTTTGGGGTGATGAGTACAGCCTCAAGCCCGTTCAAACCGCCGACGCAAACGATAACGAGAGTCGGTGAAAGCGGGCCGTTGCTCGCTCTCATTTTGAAATGGATCCGGCGGCGACGTTCCCAAAGACAAGTGATGAGGCTTTCTTCAAAAACATGGCCCGGCTTACTTCGCGACGGACTCGCGGCCGTTTAGAACTGTTCCCAGGTCTGGTGCTTCGCCATGACCTCGGACTGGATCCGTCCCTACCTCTCGCCTTTTAGCCCATCTGAAACGAAAGCGATTAACCTAATTTTCCCACCAACCGTCCGGTCGAGCTAAGTGGGCCCGTACCATCAAGTGCAGTCCGCACTCCCCGGGCAGCAGTGTGTCGTTTCGAACGAATCCGCGGGCGAACGGCGAACCTTAGTGCACAAATCTGAAACGGTAAATAAGAAGTCCGCGATGCCTCCCCGCCGCTACTGGTTGATGTACCAATAGCCGACCTTGTTATTCACCGAGCTCGCGTACCACATTCTCTTGCGCCTTTAATGTCACGGCTTTGCTTTGCAGCTTGTTCCTCCGGTGACCCTGGCAAGAAATATGCATTGGCTTCGTTTTTGCGAGCGTGCTTTGAGAGGAACCTTTTCAACTTGCCAAGGTTACCTTCATGGCCGATCAGGAGACCGGCCGCAAAAGCATTTAAAATGTCAATTTTCGCACATTCCTCCAGCGAAATCTGATGAAGGAACAATGCGCGGCTCATATGGCCCATTTCACAAAGTAAGGTCGCCTCGTTGTAAAGGGCTTCAGCGTTTTCGAATGCCTTTTCTGCGCCGCGTGCGAGTTCGGTTAGAAGCGCCTTGTCCTTGTCGTCGAGTGACAATATTGAATCCCCGTCGCTAGAATCTAGGACATGTAGTGCTCCCCTCTAAAACTGGACAACCTACCTAGGTAGAATCAGGGCCTCCCAACAGGAGGCACCATGGGCAGGAAACCACGTGTAGATCGGTCCCCCGAAGAGAAGTGGCAGATCGTGC
>Ga0137380_10002489_pt1 | contig 15653 bp, 9 predicted proteins | sample SagtaG_17_FD_104809 | JGI IMG/M metagenome (GOLD analysis project Ga0137380, IMG submission 104809) | Vadose zone soil microbial communities from Sagehorn Ranch, Mendocino, California, USA - Sage2_L_100_16 metaG | ecosystem: Environmental > Terrestrial > Soil > Vadose zone | place: USA...
AACAAGGCGAGACCCGCCCTACTGCTTGGTGCAGGAGCATCTTTTCGCTCGGGAATCCCCCTCGCAGATGAAGCGGTGCGGAGAATTGTTCAATCAGCCTATGCGCGGCTCAAGTTTGGCCTAAATGTTCACGATTCCCGCTTGATGCTGAGTGACTGGCTGCCGTTCCTTCAAAGTCAAACGTGGTTCATCCAAGACCCGGCTCGCTTTGCCGAGAATTTTCCGTTGGCGGTCGAACATTTTCTGACGCCGCGCGAGTTTCGCCGCGAGTTCTTTCATGACCTGATTCACTCGTCTCAGGGCGCGAGCGACGCGTACAAGTCTCTGGCGAGAATGATGGTAAGGCGGCTGGTCGGAACGGTATTCACAACGAACTTCGATGGCTTGATAGCAGAAGCCCTTCGCGAGCAGATTCCAAGACCACCCGCCATTATAGAAATAAAGACGCCTGACGACCGCATTACATTCGGGTTGAGCAACGATTTCCAGATTGTCTATCTCCATGGCTCCGTGGAGCACTATAGGGATCAGAATCTTCGCAAGGAGACCGAGCGACTCGACCAAAAGCTGGTCCAGAAGATTCGACCGCTCCTGAACGATTCGCCAATAATCGTAATCGGTTATCGCGGCGCGGAGCCGTCTGTCATGCAGCGTCTCCTTGACGAAGGCATCGAAGAGAGTCACAGCTATCACTGTGGCGTGTACTGGTGTGTTCGACCCGGCGAAGAGCCGCATGAAAATGTCAAACTCCTGCGCGAAACACTTGGGAGCAATTTCTCCCTTGTGGAAATTGCCGGTTTTGATGAATTGTTAGCTGCTCTCGACAAAGAGCTAGAAGACGTGTCGTGGTATGCGGGCCCCACTAAGGCGCTGCCGCCTCCAGTCTCCCTTGACCACAGGTTTGATTTGCAGCCCTTGGATGGCGTCACCGTACAGGACTCAGACCACGATTTAATTCTGTCAACGCTTTCGCAATACTGCAAACGCCTGAGGTTGCCAGAAATTAACCGCGACAACTATTTGGTCTTTCTTGAGCGCCAGGGATTTCTCCACCGATTGCAGAATCGACTCGTGCCCTCGGCAGGTTGTTTCTTGCTCTTTGGAATTGACGTGCAGAAGCGATTTCCGTACGCCTGTGTCTCGTTCACTCAGAACGAAAAGAATCGCGTCGTTATAGACGGGAATCTTGTCACTCAGTTCAGAAAAATCTTCGCCCTCCTGTCGGCGGAAGAGGTTAATCCCCGGATCCGGTTGAAGGCCGACCGGGTCGCAGAAGAGCAAGACGCTTATCCGACTCGGGCCCTGACTGAGCTAACCGTAAACTTGCTTGTGCATCGTGACTACGGAACGCAGGATTATAGCCGGATCGAATTCACACGCGGACGGTCGCTCTCATTCGAGAATCCAGGCGGGTTGATGCCAAGCATAAGAAAGGGTGTCCAGTTTGACAGCAAGGGAAGATTTAAGCCCGTACGCGGTCTCACGGAAATGCGCAACCCGCTCCTGGCCGACATTTTCTTCGGAATCGGTTCAATGGATAAAGAGGGCTCCGGCCTTGCGGATGTCAGCGATTTGGCTTGTGAGTCTGGCGGCAAGGCAGAGTACGAGATAGGGGTAGACAACAGGTCGGTCCGAGTTTTGCTGTTGCAACCGGTTCAGGAAGCTCCCGAACGCTCCCGCGTAGCGCGACCGGTCGCCCGCACAGAGTTGTATGTCACAAACCTTCTGCCGTTCCGCGTATTACCGAAGGCCATTCATCTCCTTCCGCTACGGCAGAAGTTTGTCGAAGCTCCGCTCTTTGACTCAAATGAGCTTCCTAAAGAAGCTCCCATTTTCATTAAGCATTCTGGCTATCTGTGGAGTTTCTCAAATTTCATAGAGTTTCCCTCGTTCGTTGACAAGAAGGGATTTTTGGAGGAAGCCGAGCAACGTTCGTGCGGAGACCTGCTCAAAGAGCGCGACAGCAGAAACCTATTCGTTTGGCTCGTGAGCAAACATTGGGAATTTTTCCTCTACAACTGGCCGCTCATCGTTGAAAAGCTGCGGAAAAGAGCATTCTTCCGGCTTAAAGGCAAGGACAGCACAAGCATTAGCTATCTCTCAAAAATGAACCGCAGAGTTACGCGAGATGTCGTCAAAAAGCGCGGAGAAGAGCCGCACATCTGGTTTGAAAACGAAGCTATCCGCTTCAGTGTCACTGAATTTTTCGGAGCATGGGCGTTACAGATTCGACCCACGTACGTGTTTACGCGAAGTGATGGAGAAACTCCCCTCAGCCCGTTCGCGCAAACAAGGCGAGCGACAAGACGTATGAAGTTTGACCGCAATCCCGCCGTGGACAATGATCTTGTCTTTTGGGCGCGATACTTGTCCCAAGGGCAGCCCACTATCAGTCTGGGAAACATTCGATGCAATGACCTGATTCTTGATTCCGAATACTTGTCTGCTGAAGTGCCGAAGTCCGGCAGCGAGGAGGCCGCTCATGAAGCTGCGAATTAGACTCCTCGCTGAACCGGAAATCGAAGGTGGTCGTGGCGTACTCGGAGCGGAGCCGAAGCTCATCTTGCCGGAAGGCGGACCGTTCGGCTCAATTTACGATAAGACGGCAAAGACAATCCCTCTCGGCTTGGTTTGTTTGCCTCAGAACAAAGAACTCATCGAACAGTGGCTAGATTCCATGAACAACTTGCTGCTTGACGACGAAACGAATGTCAAAAGGTTTCGAGAGTTTCCCGGTGCTGAGAAGGCGTTCCACGCTCGTTTTGAAGTCCGGTTTGTTCGTGAGCTTGACGATGCGAAATTCAGGACATCACTAGAACTGTCGGCACCAGAGCGGTTCGCCGGATTGCTTGACCTTTACAGCGAGGCGATCAAGTCTTTGTTCATAGACCAAGGGCCACTCTGCATTCTCGTCGACTTCCCCGAGGAGGTCGCGACTCTTCGCATCAACAACCCTAGACTTACATTCGCCGAGCAAAGAGCACTAGTGAGAATCCAGGCGGAAGACGAGGAGCGACAATTTGAGTTGTTCGAGCCAACCGAGGAGGAAAAGAAGGCTGCAAAAGAGTTAGCCCCACAGGCCGAAGACTTATTGTTCCGGGTTTTCCATCGAGCGCTAAAGGCGAAGTGCATGCTGGAACGCAACTGCGTTCCTCTTCAAATCATCCGAAGGCATACATTTGTTAACGAAGAGGCGAAGCAAAGTAAGGCGACGCGAGCTTGGAACCTTGGCACGGCGCTTTACTACAAGTCCGGCAACATTCCTTGGCAGCCGCACGGTTTGGCTCCCGATACCTGTTTTGTTGGAGTTAGCTTCCATCACCTCAAGAGACGGTCTGGCGACTTAGTTTACGCGAGCGTAGCGCAGGCATTTTCAAAGCTTGAACCCTTTGCTCTGAAAGGGGACACAATCCCGAGAGAACAGACTCGAAACAGACGCCCTTACCTCACAGCGGAACAGGCCGCGAAACTGGTCGGGCGGGTCGTCAAAGAGTACAAGACTAGAACGCAAGGGTCGTCGCCTTCCCGGCTTGTAGTCCACAAGACCTCCCGGTATGAGGAAGAGGAAATTGAGGGGTTTCGGGGCGAACTTCTGTCTCATGTTCCATCATGCGAACTTGTCTCATTGGCTCCGACTGGATTCCGTCTCTTGAGGCGGGGCGTCGAGGAACCAGACAGAGGAACTGTTTGCACCGTCGAAGACTCAAAGCACTACCTATTCACGACGGGATATGTTCGCTGGTGGAAGGAGTATCCGGGACCTCACATTCCATCTCCACTGGAGATTGGCGCGGCGACTGAGACCGATATTTTTGAACGTGCGCACGAAGTACTCTCGCTGACAAAGGTGAATTGGAATAACGCAGAGGGAATCGGTCGGCACCCAATCACGATAACCTTCGCACGGAGGGTCGGAGTAACGATGACCGAACTCGGCGAGGATGACGAGCCAAACCCGCTGTATCGGTACTATATGTAACTGCCAGGGAACTACTTTCAGCGCTGCGCAAAACTTCTGTTGGCTCTCCCGGTTAGGCACGTGTTGCGTGATCTGGCATATAAAGTGTTGATTCGAGCCGCGTGGACTTGCTTTCTTATGCATTCAGTTGCTATACCACGAGATCATGACGGAACTCATTTGGGACGGGAAGTACAAGGATTGCAAGAAGCAGGGGCCGGTGCGGATTGCGTTGCCGTTTCAGACCATTGAGACGGTCAACGAGACTGCTCAGGAGCGGCAGCGAAGCCTGGAGCTTTTCACCGGGGGACGGGAGGCGGAGTGGCGCAACCGGCTGATTTGGGGAGACAACAAGTATGTTCTTGCCGCCCTCTTACCAGAATTTGGCGGGAGGATTGGCCTAATTTATATCGACCCCCCGTTTACCACCGGGCTAGATTTTTCCTTCACCGCCACAGTTCCTGCCTATGAACAAGATGAGGAGGACGACCCCACTGTCTTCTTGAAGCAACCCTCTATCATTGAACAGAAGGCTTACCGTGATACGTGGGGAGCTGGTCTCGATTCGTACCTTCAAATGATGTATGAGCGGCTCACGCTTATGCGAGAGCTTTTGAGCGACACCGGAACAATCTACATCCATTGTGATTGGCGCGTGAATAGTCCGATGCGATTGATCCTAGACGAAGTGTTTGGAAACAAGAACTTCATGAATGAAGTGATATGGAAGAGGGACTCTGCCGCCAAGGGAGCAAAAAAACCTCCCGGCAATGGTCAAGAGAAGGTGACACCATATTGGTTTACCGAAAGGAGGAAGGTGCTTTCTTCACGCAGGTTTACGTCACAGAACTTACGGACACACAGTTGCGCGAATACATTTATGAAGACCCTGACGGTCGCAAGTTTAAGAAGGTTACACTCGGTGATTATTCAGATGAGTCCATAAAACAATTCCGACGGCAAAATCTGATCTACAAGACATCATCAGGTCGAGAATACAAGAAGTACTATCTAGATGAGGCGCGGTTTGCGATTGGCTCGATTTGGACGGACATCGTTAATCTCTCAAAGGGACAGCATGAACAAGTAGGTTACCTAACTCAGAAACCCGAAGAACTTCTGGATCGGATCATCCGGGCGTCATCCCAAGATGGCGACATCGTTCTTGATTGTTTTGCTGGCAGCGGCACGGCGGCGGTGGTCGCCGAGAAATTAGGTCGTCGGTGGATTGCATGTGACCTGAGCCGATTCGCCATCCACACCACGCGCAAGAGATTGCTTGAAATACGCGGTGTTAAGCCATTCATTGTCCAAAACCTTGGCAAGTACGAGCGGCAAGCATGGCAGGTTGCTGAATTCCCTGCGAACGGGAAAGACCATCTCGAAGAGCAGCGGCAACGGGAGGTCGCCTACCGCCAGTTCATTTTAGACCTCTATCGCGGCAGGCCACTCACAGGCCACGCATGGCTTCACGGGATAAAGGGCGGGCGGATGGTGCATGTCGGCGCTGTAGATGCGCCGGTGACTCTGGCAGATGTGAAGGCGATTTCCAAGGAAGCATGGAAGGCTTTGGGAGCGGGCAAAGATGCACCTACGAAAGCAGCCGTTGACATCCTCGGTTGGGAATTCGCCTTCGAGCTAAACGAACTTGCAAAGCAGGTCGCAGCGGAATCACGGGTGGATGTGGCCTTCAAGAAAATCCCACGAGAAGTGCTGGACAAAAAGGCTGTCGAACAAGGAGACGTGAGGTTTTTCGAGCTAGGGGCGTTATCGGTTGACGCCAAGCAGAGCGGTTACGAAGCCCGCCTGAAGCTGAAGGACTTTGTGATTCCCACGGATGACATCCCGGAAGAAGCCCGCAAAGCTATCAAGCACTGGAGCCAACTGATTGATTATTGGGCAGTGGATTGGGACTACAAGGGCGACACATTCCACAATCAGTGGCAGACCTACCGAAACCGCAAAAATCCGACGATTGAACTCGAAGCGAGTTACAAGTACGTGAATTCTGGCAAATACGCCATCGTGGTGAAGGTTATAGACATCTTGGGGAACGATACGACAAAGACGATGGAGGCCGTAGTCAAGGACAAGCGATAGGAGCTATGCCGCGCAAGAAGAAACAGGGAGCCAGTCCGACTCAGACGGAACTGCTGGACATAACGGCCAGGTTGAAGACCGGTGTCTGCGTTCCCGCTCTGCGCGAGGCTGTGAAAGCGTGGCGGGCAGGTGGATATAAGGGAATCACGGAGACGACCCGACTTCTGGTCAATCATTGGTTTCAGACAGACCACAAGCTCCAGACCGGCCGTCCCTTCAGGTACCACCACTCACAGCAAGAAGCGATTGAAACTCTGATTTTCGTTTGGGAGTACGAGAGAGTCCGTAGCCGCAAGTCCTTGCTCGAACGCTACGCAACGCCCTCGCCGGACTTGCTCTTGGCACCCTACGACGACTTCGCCCGGTATTGCATCAAGATGGCGACGGGCAGCGGCAAGACCAAGGTAATGGCGCTGGCCGTGGCATGGCAGTTCTTAAATGCCTCGCGGGAGGTGGACGCAACTGCCAAGGACTACGCCAAGACGTTCCTGCTTCTCGCTCCGAACGTGATTGTCTTTGAGCGACTGAAAATGGATTTCGCAGGGGGACGCATCTTTCGGGCTGACCCTGTAATCCCGAAGGAACTTGAAATCTTTTGGGATTTCGACTGCGTGATCCGAGGCGATGCAAAGAAGGCGCACTCCGAAGGTACGTTATTCCTGACAAATATTCAGCAGTTCTACGAGCGGCCCGACCGCTCCAACGACGATGAAACCGACATCATGACCGAGATGCTCGGTTCGAAGCCTCCGACAAAGAAGCTGGAACTCACTGACTTTGTGGAACGAATCGCCATGCGAGCTGGGCGTCTGGTGGTCATAAACGACGAGGCCCACCACACCCACGACGAAGATAGCGAATGGAACAAGATCATCCGCAATCTTCACGGCAAGACACCCCTTACAGCCCAACTCGATTTCACCGCAACCCCGCGATTCCAAAAGGGCGGGATATTCCCCTGGACGATAATGGACTACCCGCTCAAGCAGGCCATTGTTGACGGCATCGTGAAGCGGCCTGTGAAAGGCATCGCCAAGATTCAAGAGCCGAAGTCTGAGATTGCGAGTGTGCGCTACAAGGCGTATTTGACTGCGGGCGTTGAGCGTTGGAAGGAGTACCGAGACCAGCTAAGGCCACTGAAGAAGAAACCTGTTCTCTTCATCATGATGAACAGCACAGATGATGCCGATGATGTTCAGGACTGGCTCAAAACTAAATATCCCGAGATCTTCGGCGGTGAAAAGACTCAAGTCATTCATACGGACAAGTCGGGTGAGGTAAGCAAGAAAGACTTAGACGTAGCGCGGAGGGCCGTCCGCGAAGTGGACCTTGAGAATAGCCCGATAAATGCCATCGTCAGCGTGCTGATGCTGCGCGAGGGTTGGGATGTGCAAAATGTTACGGTAGTCGTGGGGCTGCGGCCTTACACGGCCAAAGCCAACATCTTGCCGGAGCAGACCATCGGCCGCGGCCTGCGATTGATGTTTCGCGAGCTATCCGTCAGCTTTACCGAGCGAGTGGACATCATTGGCAACCGGGCTTTCCTTGACTTCGTGGACGAATTGGAAAAACTCGAAGAACTGAAGCTGGATACGTTCGAGATTGGCAAGGACAAGCTGCGGATTGTCACTATAATGCCGCTCGAAGACCGCAAGAAATCCGACATTGGCCTGCCATCGCTAACGCCCTCGCTGGTGCGGAAGAAAAGTCTGGCGGATGAAATCGCCGCGCTTGCTGTGCTGGCGCTGAAGAGCGTTGTCCTTCCGATGAGCGAAAAGGACCCGGTATCCAAGACCTTCCGGTACGAAGGCTACGACATCATCACGCTGGAGAAGATGGTTGAGCGCGAGTACCAACTGGTCGAGCCGCAAACAGCACAGGAAGTCATCGGTTATTACGCTCGGCGCATCGCGGAGGCTGTCAAGCTGCCTGCCCAGTTCGCCGCCATAGCACCCAAGGTCAGGGAGTTCTTCGAACTCAAAGCGTTCGGACATGTGGTGGACCTGAATGACCCGGCCACTATTAAGGCCATGAGTACAAACACCGCCCAATATGTGTGCGTTGACGTCTTCAAGAAGGCCTTGTTGAAACTGACCATCGAAGAGCAGAAGCCGCAGCTACTAGAAGCTCCACGGATGCTTTCAACCTGTCAGCCATTTCCGTGGTCGCGGCCGGTGTGGGAAGGAGCCAAGACGATCTTCAACCTCGTGCCCTGCGACAACGACTTTGAACGTGAGTTCGCGAAATTCTTGGATGGCTGCTCCGATTTTCGTGCGTTTGCAAAGCTGCCGCAAATTTTTGGTTTCTCCATCGAGTACACAGATGCTGCGATGAACCTGAAATCGTATTTTCCTGACTTCGTTGCCATAGACGACGAGGGAACGCACTGGTTGCTGGAAGCGAAAGGACAAGAGAACATTGACGTGATTCGTAAGGACGCTGCCGCTTCTAGATGGTGCGAGAACGCCACGACGCTGACGGGAACAATGTGGCGATACGTTAAGGTTCCGCAGAAAGACTACGAGGCTCTGCGACCGAGTCGATTAGCCGACCTCGCGGCTCTGCAACCAATGTCATTGTTCTAAAATCACTGGGGACGCCATCATCGGTAGCGAGAAATCATGCGCGAGCTAATTCCACCTCCGGTCATCGCGCGGCTCGCGGGGCACATCGAGGGCCAACAGGAAGCGATAGGCGTCCAGTTTGCGTTCGAGGACCTGCTGATTGGCACGACAGCCTTGCATCTCGGCTACGAAGTCGCGACGCTGAACCTCCGGGATTTCCAGGGAATTCCCGGCCTCTCTGTGATCCAACCCTGAACGATTGACCGTCAACACCCTTCTCTCTGCCATCGCCGCCGTCATGAAATTCTGGACGAAGTAACGCACGCTCTGCCAATTTTACCATTTGACCGAGGACCCGTTAACCGGTACAGTCTTGCCACTTTATTTGCTCGTCTGTGAATTAGGTGTCGAATGCGTGTCGCCCGTTCTCTCCGCGAGACCTCGCCCAGGAGGTCACCCTTGATGACTCACACTAAGCGATTCCACGTCATCCTTGCTGCCACTGTCTCGCTCTCGGCGTGGATGTTTGCCAGCTCCTGCACGCCACAACGCAGCGGTCATGACGGTCGCACCGTCTGGTTTGTGCACGCTACCGACCCCCACCGGTACCTCTACGTAGCGCAGGAGGCGACGGACGCCGTCAAGAAATCTACCGCGTTCCAGGAGTCGCAAGACCGAGATGTGCTGTCAGGATTCCTCCAGCGCGTTGGCACGTTGCCCCAAACCTCGGGCGCGCCAGCTTTTATCCTTATTACAGGAGACTTCGGTGTCGATCCTTGTCTGATTCCCAATGCCGACACTCTCAAGAAACCCGAGAAAACGAGAACCCTCGATGACTGCGTAAACAGATATGACCCAAAGAAACGGGATGACGAAATCGAGGAGTTTAGCGAGCTTTTCTCAGCCAGCCCGGTACGGAACATCTACTTCGTTGCCGGTAACAATGACACGCCGCTTGAAACCGCCGACGACGCGGGGATCGCATACTTCAACCAGTTCTTCCAAGACGTTCAAAGCAAAATCTCCGCGAAGAACTCCGACGTACAGCTTCACAACTTGACGGGATGCTATGGATCGAAGGGCGGCGCGATTTCTGATTGCTCGCCGGATATTCCAGGCACGGCCTATCGAATGATCGGTTTTCCATCCTATTCCTTCAAGAACAAAGAATCGGGACACGAGAAAAATCCGGTTTCGCAAGCTGCTCAGTTCAAAACTTTCCGCGATCTCCTCGACCAAGCCATCAAGGACAATAAGAAAGTTATTATTGCCACGCACGTTCCCGAGATCGACGATCCGTACTATCTTGCCCGTGACCGCTACGATGGCGTAAAGCCAGAGTCATCGATCGACGCGGACAAGGACAATCCACGGTCTGCCTATTCTACGTGGAACGTTCAGAAGTCGCTGCTCGATGCGTGGACAAAGGTCTTGGCGTCAGATTCCGTGGTCGCTGTGCTTGCCGGCCATCTTCACGACGGGCACAAGGAGATCTATCAACAGCCATATTCGTGGTCGACTCTCAAAGATCACCAGATGGGCTATCGCAAGCTTTTCCTTGCCCCTCCGCTGTCGGTCAAGAATCAAGACGGTTCTCCGATCCAAGCCCGAGGCTTTACGGTTGTCTCGCTCGCCCCCGATCATGTGAGCAACCACTTCTACTGGTACGATGGCCTAACTGCTGCCTTCAACCCCGATTCTTCCGCTGAGCCGGACTTTCACACAGGGCGGCAACGGTCCTTCTTAGGACGCTGGATCGCTGGATGGTTCGCCTGGCTCTGGAATGTGGACGCCGGCCTCGATCGCGTCGCCACCTTCCTCATCGCATTACTGACTGCTTTTCTCACCGTCGTTGCACTCTGGCAGATTCCTCCCTCAGAAGATCCTCTTGCCAAAAAACCTGCCAACATGAACCAGGAAGATGCCAACGCGAATACCACGGGAGCTGGTACCAATGGGGATTCCTCACCATTTTCCAATCGATTTGGAAAAACGATTATCGCCGGATTCGGAGGATTGGCTGTTTCCGAAGTAGCCAAGGCGCTGGGCAATGACAAGCTAGACGACGATCTCAAATGGTACTACATCGTCTGTTTCGTCTCTTTCTTCTTCATCCTCCTCTTGGGTCTCAACCTCCTTCGCGCCGCGGCCGAAGCATTGCGCTCCCGCGTGGCCATTATCCATTACCCCCTCGCTCGCCGGCCGAACCAACCTACTGGTTATTACTGGTCGTTACGTATTATTCGCAAGAACTTGAACGACCTGATCGAATTTAGATTACGGCACGGGCAACCTCAGGCCGCGGGCCAAGCCCCAGCAGCGATAAAGTCAGGGGAATCTGACAATTCCGAAGGCCTCAAGGAATCGAATGCTTATCGGCCGCGGGTGCGAGTCAACATAAGCGTGCTCTCCGCCGATCAGTCCTCACTTTTCTATATTGCGCGCGCTGCAGGTAGTTCCGTGCTTCCATTCACGAAACATTCGGTGGCTTGGGTGTCAGTTTTCACCGGTAAAATTCGATGGTATAACTCGAAATATGATGACAGCGGAAAAGACGAAAAAATAATTCTCTTCGACAACACCAAAGACACGATCCCAGGGGACGAACCTAGAATCATGCTCGATTCGCACTATCAGGAACGCGACCAGGACTACAAAGCATTTGTCATGTTCCCCGTTCCCTGGCCGCAACGCGCGTTCGGGAGCAAATATGTCAAGGGTGCCATCCATATCTCTTTGCGTGACGACAAGGATTTCGAAAAGATCTGGAAACCGGATGTGGATAAACCCGCCGATGCGAAGATTCCCAACGAGAAATTCAGGACGTATCCGGAACCGGACCGCCTCATGATTGAGGATTGGTGCATCCATGAAGACGTACGAACAGCCTTGCAAAGCGCGAGCACGGTTCTAGGCGAATTGCTCCGCGGCTTCAACGAAGTCATTTACAAAAGCTACATCGAACCGGATCAGAAGATCTGAATCGTGGCCCTGTCCCAATTAGCGCTATCCCGGGCTCTACTCAGGAGCCTTGCCGTTCCACTTGACGCAGGAACCCTGGGTACGCTAAACTTAATTCGCTTTTTGTTCGCCATAACGGATTCCCGTGAATCCCAATCTAACTTGCGTGACGCCCATGACCACCCCCACCATACTCCCCATGCAACGCAGCGCTACTCTCAGCGATCACGCGCTCTCCGTCCTCGAAAAGCGCTTTCTCTTGCGCGACGAGAACGGCGACCTAGTCGAAGAACCCACCGGCCTGTTCCGCCGTGTCGCGCGCGCCGTCGCTTCCGTGGACGATACCTGCGCTGACTTCCGGCGTGAAGAGTCCGAGGAAATCTTCTTCAACCTCATGTCCTCTCTCACGTTTCTTCCCAATTCCCCCACTTTGATGAACGCTGGCACGTCGCGCGGACAGCTCGCCGGGTGCTTCGTCCTGCCGATCGAGGATTCCATGGAATCCATCTACGGCACCCTGCGCGACGTCGCTCTCATTCAGAAGACCGGCGGCGGGACTGGCTTTTCCTTCTCTCATCTTCGTCCTCGCGGTGACTACATTCGTTCCACGCGCGGCGTCTCCAGCGGCCCCGTTTCCTTCATGCGTCTGTACGATTACTCCACTCAGGTCAATCGTCTCGGCGGCACTCGCGCCGGCGCTAACATGGGTGTCCTCCGCCACGACCACCCAGACATCCTCGAATTCGTCAACTCCAAAAAAGACCTCGAGAGCCTTTCTTCCTTCAACATCTCCGTCATGGCTACCGACGAATTCATGCACGCGGTCCAACATGTCGGTGACGTGCCTTTGCGCTTCCCGGTGGAAGCTCAAACCAGCTCTTCCCGCGGCAGCCTCAATGCCCGCGCCCTCTTCGACGAAATCGTCGCCAACGCCTGGGCCACGGGTGACCCTGGTCTCCTCTTTTACGATCGCATTAACGCAGCCAATCCTACGCCTCATCTCGGCGCGATCGAAGCCACCAATCCCTGCGGCGAGCAGCCCCTTCTTCCCTACGAGTCCTGCAATCTCGGCTCCATCAATGTGGCGCGTCTCGTTCGTTCCAACTCCGTCGACTACGATCGCCTCGCCACCGTCGTCGCTCACGCCATCCATTTCCTCGACAACGTTCTCGACGCCAACGTTTATCCCGTTGAAGCCGTTCGCCACGTTACTCTCGGCAACCGCAAGGTCGGCCTCGGCATCATGGGCTTCGCCGATCTTCTCGTTGAACTTCGCATCCCTTATGCTTCGCAAGCCGCTGTCGCGCTTGCCGAGCAGCTCATGGGTTTCGTCCAGCAGCACGCGAAGCTCGCTTCCGCAAATCTCGCCCGGTCACGCTCGTCTTTTCCATCTTTTACCAACAGCCGCATCGCCTCCTCGGTTCCGTCGCCTTTGCGCAACGCCTGTGTCACCTCCATCGCTCCCACTGGCACCATCAGCCTTCTCGCTGACTGCTCGAGTGGCATCGAGCCTTTCTTCGCTCTCAGCTATCGCCGCGAAGTCATCGGATCTACGAAAACAATCGACGTGCACCCGTCTCTCGTGCGCTTCCTCTCCTCGGAATTCCACGGCAACCTCGCGCCTGTCCTGCAAAGCGTCCGCGCAACCGGCCGCCTGGACAGCACGCTCGTACCCCCTCAACTCGCGACACTGTTCGCCACCGCCCACGAAATTTCTCCCGAATGGCACATTCGCATGCAAGCCGCCTTTCAGCGCCACACCGACACTTCCGTCAGCAAGACCATCAATCTCCGCAACGAAGTTTCCCCGGAAGTTATCGCTTCCGCTTATCAGCTCGCTTTCGAGACCGGCTGCAAAGGGGTCACGGTCTTTCGTGACGGCTGCAAGGCCCGCCAGGTTCTCCGGGCCGGTTCCGGGGCTGAGCCCTGCCCCGAATGCGGCGAGCCCATGATCATGCAAGGGGGCTGTCAAACATGCCCCTCTTGCGGTTATAGTATCTGCACCGTATGAAAATGCGACAGACATCCAACCTAGGTCGAGGATGAACGCCACATGATTTTCTACAGCCTCAGCGACTCTACCTTCACGCGCCTCTACCGTGAAGAACTCGAAATATCTTTGTCGGCGATGGATTGTCTTCTTAACGGTGAAAAGGCTATCTATGTCAGCACCGAGTTGACCACCGGCCTGCGCCTTTACAATGCTATGCGGGAATGCGGCGCGGAGACCGCTGCGGAATTAAGGCAGATCAAGGGAAAAGATTGGTATACCGCCAACATTTGGGACGCCAACCTGAAGGCCGGCTCCGAATTTGCCTCTCGCGTTCGTGTTAATCTCGGCGGCAAATCCATGGTCATTACTCCTGGGCCGTTCTCTGCCCCCGGCTGGACGCAGCCCGAATATCTCGCCTTCTGGGAACAGCTTGTGCGCACCCGTATCAACTCAGTCTGGCTCAATCTCAATTGGCAATATAGCAACGGCTGTACCTTTGAGTTTGCCGTCGCGGTGGATGCTGGGGTCCCCGTGTTTGACTATGAAGGCCACGCCCTCGACGTGCGTCAAGGCGCTCAGTTGGTCGATGCTGCTATCCAATCGCTCGTGAAAAACGGGTTTGACGTTACCAAGCTCCGCGAAAATCTCGCCAGATTGCAGCCCGCCTCCGTTCGCATGCCCTAGCGACTGACCATCCCGCGGACACATCATCTGGGTGATATGCAGTTCGACCGGTACCGCCGCATCAGAAATAGGTCGCGGTGACCGGCTAATAACTCGACCCCGCCGCCTCACTGCAGCACGGCAAAAATTTCGCTTACAGTGAAGAAATTCTGAGGGTCCCGCTTCTCCCGTTTCCTGGGAAGGTTCGGTCGTCGGCTTGCCATCCGTGCCGCGAAATTTGAACCGAAGCCGACGGCGACTTTTGTGAAGCGAAAAAAACACAAGCGACGGAATCTCAGTACCGAGAAAAACGAGGGGCCTTTAAGGGGCCGGTAAGGATTCCTTTGCAAGCCCTCTTGTTCCTTTTCAGTGCCTTGGCGTTCCCCAGCATTCCTTCTAACTCCTTGAAATTCCGACCGGTAGTGTTTTCGATCCCCACCGCCCCTACCATCCATCTTCCTGATGGATGGACACTTAACAAAAATACGCGGGGGCAAAAACGGGCAGATTAGACCGATGATCTGGTTCCGTTTTTCTTTTCAGCGGCACGGGTGACAACCGGACAAACCATTTCAGTGTCAAATCGATATTTCCTCGAACGCCGTTTCTGGCCAACTTTCGGTTGGCCGTAATGCCGCTTGTGGCGTGCCCGACACCAAGCGCAGCCCATCACGCGCTGTGCTCTCGCTCAAGGTAAGACTCTGTTTGCAGACTTGCCGCTGCGAATTCTCCGCGGCGTTCCATAGCGGCCAAACGAACGGGTAGTCCAGTACCATCACGCCCGTTCTAATTCCGTCCCTAAGAACAGTTTACAGCGTCGTGCAATTCCTCAATACTTGGACCAATACTCGGGGGATATTTGTGCGCTTCCAGCTTCAGGTAGTGCTCTGTCTACGCAAGGAGTGAATATGATGCGTCTCCATTCGCTTCGCACTGTGGTTTTATTCGGTTTGGTCGCGCTGGCGCTGTTGGCCAACGGGAGAAAGGCTATTGCCGCGGCGCAAACGGCGCCGCCAGCGTCCCCGACCGTCGCTCTGAGCGCCTCACCGGCTTCCGCCCAAGCGGGCCAACAGGTCACGCTCAAGTGGTCGTCGACGAACGCCATGTCCATCACTTTGGAGCCCTCGGTAGGCCCAGTCGCGGTGAAGGGCTCTACCACGGTGAGGCCTTCTCAGTCGACCACTTATACCCTCACCGCCACAGGTCCGGGCGGCTCGGCCCATGCCAGCGCCCAAGTCACTATTACGCCCGCGCCCCCTCAGGCTGCGGTCCAGAAGCCTTCGGAGAAAGACATCTCGTCCGACCAAGAGCAGATGAGGGGCCTCGACGAACAGATCCAGGAGATCAAGTCAGACTCCCTCCGCATGTCGGCAGAGCTGAGCCAGCTGGAGGAGAAACTGCTGTACCCGTCAGG
>Ga0137380_10002508_pt1 | contig 15619 bp, 11 predicted proteins | sample SagtaG_17_FD_104809 | JGI IMG/M metagenome (GOLD analysis project Ga0137380, IMG submission 104809) | Vadose zone soil microbial communities from Sagehorn Ranch, Mendocino, California, USA - Sage2_L_100_16 metaG | ecosystem: Environmental > Terrestrial > Soil > Vadose zone | place: USA...
CCAGCCTGCTACCGGGCTCCCTGGCGACTACCCGGACCGGACTTTCACCGGCTGGCGACGACGAGCTTCCGATCAGGTCATAACCGCTGGACGATCACCTCCTGATCTCTGGGCGCACCTGCTGCCGTACTAGGCCTTGCACCGTTGGCCTTGGACGGGCACTACCGATCGTCCCGGGCGCTGCGGTCGACGAGACGCGCCTGCCGACGTCTGCGAAAGGTACATCGCCGAGCTCAAGGTGCTCGGCTCCCGCTCGCCGCGGTGAGGCAACACCGGACAGTGACATCGGCGTCCGCTGTGCCGAGCGCCCAACACCCTCGACGGCGGCACTTGAGCCGGACCAAGCTGATGAGCCGCCCGGCCAGTGGCCCGCTCAAGCGTAAGGCGGCAATACCCCCGGGGGTCGATCGTGTCCCGTGACGCAACGAAAGCTGCGTCACGGAAAGTGAACACGCTCAGACAGCAACCCACCGCCCGGCCGCGCCGATTCGGAGCGGCTGACACCGTCCAGACGGCGCGGGACGACCGCCCGCAGATTGTCAGTTCTGGCTCACGCTCCGCGTCGATGTTCGGTCCCGATTTCGGGTTGTTCCTGCGGTCGCCTCCTGGGGTAGGAGCGCGGTCTGAGCCGCGGTTGTCGGAGGTCGAGCCTGGTGAGCAGCCGCAAGATATATGCCCTCGCGGGTTGCTTTGCCCGTTCACCTGGCCCAGCGCGTCGGCCGGGCCATGCCGGGAGGCCTTGCCGAGGGAACGGGCGATCAGGGAGCGGCGATGGCGACCACGACGGCTAGCACGATCGCGCTGATGGTGACCCGGGCGGCGAGGGTTTTGACCCGGTGGCGTCGGTTGGCCGGGCAGAGCACGATGCTTGGGTGGATGACATGTGGGTGGCGCGCGGGGAGGGCGGCAGAAGACCGGCTGCTGCGCTGTTGAGAACGGTGGCGGCGAGCCCGCCGGGCCTGGCGACGGGCTCGGACGATGGCTCGGCCATTGCGGGTGACTTGTGTGCCATCGTGCGCCGCATTCCGGTGAGATCAGGCGTGCCAACGTTCGGGAGGCCAGGTTGCGAGCGTGTCGGGACGCGGGCCAGCTGGCCGGGGCGAAGGCGCGGGTCCCGCCGCCAGGCGGTGAACCTTTGCCCGCGCCTGGGTGCTCAATAGGAGCATGGACAGCGGCCGCCGTGCAGGTATAGCGGCTCGGGCGTCCGAACCGGACGGGTTCCGTGAGTTCGTCGAGTCCCGCTCGCGCGCGGTGCGGCGGGTGGGCTGGCTGCTCACCGGCGACTGGCCGGACGCTGAGGACCTGGTACAGACTGCGCTGGCAGCGGCGTGGCCACGGTGGTCGAGCCTGACTCGTCCCGATGCGCCCGAGCTGCACGTGCGCAAGATCATGGTGACCACGTTCTTGCGCTGGCGGCGGCGGCGCTGGAACGGCGAGATCGCCACCGTGGAACTTCCCGAGCGCCGGGGGCAGGCCGATCAGTTCGCCCTGGCCGACATCCGCCAGGCACTGGCCGTGGCGCTTGGCTGCCTGCCGCCACGGCAGCGGGCGGTCATCGTGTTGAGGTACTTCGCTGACTTGTCTGAGGTGCAGACCGCGGCGCTTTTGGACTGCTCGGTGGGGACGGTCAAGAGCCATGCGGCCAAGGGCTTGTCGCGGCTCCGGGACATGCCAGGGCTGGCGGAGATCATGACCGGAGGTGGCCCGTCGTGAGCACCGGAGAACGGCAGCTGTCGGAATGGCTGCACCAGGCCACACCGGAACCGCCGCGGGGTATCACCGTGGAGGACGTCGCGGCGCGGCTGGCGCATGCGCATCTGCGGGGGCGGCGAGCGCTGGGCTCCCGGCGCTGGGCGCCCGTCCTGGCCGCGGCGGGCGTGGCGCTTGCCGTTGCCGTGTCGGCGGTCGTCGGCGCGGCGCTGGGGACGGCGCATCACCGCGTGCTTCCGGGCGCACGCGGCACCAGTTCACCCTCGGCGCCGCCGTCGCCGGTCCGGGGCCATGGGACGCGGCGCTGATCAGCCGGGAACCGCTGCTTCAGGATTCCCTGGCGGGCAGCGGCGGCTCACTGTACGCGGTCGTGCCCCCGTCGTTGGTGCGGATCGATCCGGCGACGGGACGAATCGTCGCCCATGCCCCGATCGGCGGCGGGGCGGGGCCGGTCATCGCGGCTGGCACGCTATGGACCGCCGCGCCGGGCAGCGGCGGTAAGGGCTCGCAGACGAACAACCCGTCGGCACCATCCGACGGGTGCCCAGGCCACCTGGCTGATACGCCGCTGGAACCTACGCTTTGTTCCGAGACGACTCCTAACGTCCAGGTGCGCGGTTACAGCCTGACCACGCTAGCGCCGGTCACGTCGATAACGGTGCCCTTCCCCATTCCGGGCAGGAATGCGCAGACCGCCCTCACGGCAGGCCCGGACGGCCGCGTGATCGTGGCTGCCGGTGACAGCGTCGCTGTCGTGGACCCGGCCACGCGGCACGTGGTCCGGCGCATTCAGGTCGCCGGCGGGCAACTGCCGGTACTCGCCGTGCGCCCGGACGGCAAGCGGCTCTATGCCGGGGTCAACGTCAGCGGGGTATTCCGGCTCCAGACGTATGAACTGGCCAATGGCGCGTTGCTGACCACATCCAGCATGAATGACGGAGGCAACGTCAGTACCATCGTCGCGACCGCAGGCGGAGTCTGGGGGATCACCGGGTCGGGAATGAGTGACTGGGTCTTCTTTGCACCGGCCGCCGATCTGGCGCATGCCGTCACGGTGGGCGGCGGAGGCGGCGGCGGTCTCGCGGCAAGCATCGCCATCAGCGACGGCGTCGCCTGGATCGGCGGAACGCACAGGATCAGCTGCGCTGAGCCGTCCACCGGGCACGTCCGCGCCAGCGCGGTCATCCCGCCCGACCACAGTGACACCGCCGTCGGCCACGATGGCGGCTGACGCGCAGGGGGCCGCAGCGGCCAGCAGGCCGCTGCGGCCCCCTGCACCCCGGTGATGTCCTGCCGTCATTGTGGGGCAGGAGTCATCGGTTTATGGCACGAGTTCGAATGCCCCGATGTCGCAGGCTGGTCCTTGCGGCCGGGTGATGCCGCGCTGGTCGGTGGGCGGGCAGCCGTTGGCGCTGGTGCCGCCGTGGTCGATGGCGGGGCTGCCGGGCTGCAGCGCCTGGGTCTGGGTCGGCCCGCCGTTGCTGGCCAGGGGGCCCAGCAGCGGATCGGTGCCGGTCAGATCGGTGACCTGGGAGAGCCGGCACGAGGTGCCGCTGTCCAGGTTGAACCCGAACGGCTCCTGGAATCGGTTCCCGAAGCAGTTGGGCCCTTGGGTGCTGTTGGCGATGATGGTGCCGGTTGCCGTCACGCTGGCGGTGTTGACGATGCCGGAGGAGTTGGAGGCGATGGTGGCGTAGGACAGCGTCAAGGTGTCCGAATTGAGCACCGACCCGCTGGTTTTGGGCGAGGTGTTGCCGCTGATGGTGCTGTTGGACACCGTCGCGGTCAAGATGTTGAAGATCGCGCTGCCGCCTGTACCGGAATTGGTGCTGTTGCCGCTGATGGTGGTCTTGTCCACGGTCAGCGTCCCATCACCGTTGGCGATGCCGCCGCCGCCCTCGCTGTTCGGCCCGGCCGCGGCGTTGCCGACGATGGTGCTTTGGCTGATCGAGACGGTGTTGAAGAAGTTGACGATCCCGCCACCGGCCCGGCCCGCCTTGTTGCCGGACACAGTGCTCAGGCTCAGCTGAACGGTTCCCCCGTTGTTTGCGATGGCGCCGCCATCATTGCCGGCCACGTTCTGGGAGACGGTGACGTTGGCGAGGGTGAGGGTGCCGCCCTGGTTGTTGTAGATCCCGCCGCCGTTGCTGGCGACGCTGGTGGTAACCGTGCTGTTGGTCAGCGTGAGCGTGCCGGCGTTTTGGATGCCGCCGCCCAGCGAGGCGTTGCCGTGGATGATCGCCAGCTGGCCGAGGGTCACGCTGGCGGCCGGGGAGATGTTGAACACCTGGCTGGCGTTGCGGCCATCGACGGTGGTCGCGCTCGCGCCGGCTCCCTGGACGATGATGGTGTTGGCGGTCAGGGACAGCACGCCCAGTTTCAGCGGGAAGGTGCCCGGGGGCACCATGATGGTGATGGTGCTGCCGCTGGGCTGGGCGTCGGCCTCTTGCACCGCGGCGCGCAGGGTGCACTGCCCGGCCGCATCCGCGCAGATGCCATCGCCGGGTGATGCGTCTGGGGCGTCGGTGGTGGTGGTCACCTGAAACGTCAGCGTGGCCGCGGCGGCGGGCCCGGGCCGGATGCTTAGCCCCAGGCCCGCGACGAGTGCCAGGCCAAGTGCCAGCAGCGGCCGGCTGGGCCGCCAGGGCGACATGTGGGCGCCTCCCGCGCCCTGTTTTTCCGCTACGGTCGGAGAAATGGTGCGGGGTTGCATCATTGACTACTCCCTTCTTCCGCCGGATGTGTTTCCCGGGCCCGCCTCATCCAGGCGGGCTCTTCAGCGCCACAAGACGGCGGTTATGGCTGGCCAGCTTGGGCGTGAGCGGTTTCAAATTGCTGCGCACGCCACGGATGGCCAGGAATAAACAGATGCGTGGCGTAAAGCTTCAGTTGATCCTCAATTTTTCCTGGTGCTTCCCCGATTCCCTGAGTGGCCGATACAGGCGGGCATTTGGCGCGATGCACGGGCCGGCAGGGATCCGGGGCAGCCGGTGCGGGCCGGCCCGGGCCCGCACCGGTGGGGCGTGTCCTGACCCCCTCTGGGGTAATGCATTCAGTAGCTTTGCAGGAATACGTCCGGCTGGTTTTCGGTGCCGTTGGTCGTTGTGACCTGGTTACGGTTGTCTCCCCAGGTCACGAACTTGGTGGTGCCGTTGGAGACGATGTTGTTGTAGTCGCCCATGTAGCAGTTGGCGATGATGGGGTCCTGGTTGGGGTTGGTCTGCACGACCGGGAACGTCACCGAGCTGAGCATCTGCTCGGGCCCGGTCACCGCGGGCGGGGTCGTGGCTGTGGCGAGAGACAGGTCCTCCTTGTCGGTCTGGATCACATCGGGCGCGTTGGAGCCGCTGCCGGCCACGCGCTCATACCACATGACGTGCAGCCCGTGCGCGTCGGCGGCGATCCAGGGCTGGAACCGGTCGTTCATGAGGGCGGTGTTGGGGGCCGGGCTGATGACCTGGGGTGCGCTCCAGGTCTTGTTCCCGTTTAGCGAGAAGCTCAGGAAGATGCGGGTGGCGTCGTTGTTGCCCCCGCCCACCCCGGCCGGGCGGTCGTTCCACACCGCGTACAGGACCCCGCTAGGGTCGATGGTGGTGCTGGGCCCCTCAAAGTTCCGGATGTCGTGGCCCGGCTGAGTCTCGATGACCTCCCGCAGGTCCCGGGCGTTGTTGCAGGCCACGATCTTGTCACCGCCGCCGTTCACCGCCGCGATGGTGGTGATGCGCGAGACCGTTCCCGTGCCGGCCGCCGCGGTGGCCATCATCTGATGCTGCGCGGTGACCAGGGCGTTGGTGCACCCGGCCGGCACCTGCTGCTCCCAGGAGACGTACACGGTGTTCCCGGCCGGGACCGGGTTGGAGAACTGCGCGCACGCGTCAGAGGCCGACACCATGGTGGTGGTCCAGTGCACCCCGTCGGTGGACTGGGTCAGCATGATCGGGCTGGCCGCGGCGCGGGAGAAGAACGTCCAGGTGATGTAGAAGTGCAGCTGGCCGCTGGCGTCGCGGCCGACGGCGAGGTATTCCTTGTCGGCGAAGAACAGCTCGCCGCTGCCCACATCGACCGGCACGGAGACGAGCTTGAAGGTGTTGGACCCGGCGGGCATCTCGTAGAAGGCGATCTTGGAGTGGGTGCCGAGGCCGGCCGACCCGAGGGCCAGGCTGGCGAAGTAGAAGTTCCCCTGGCCGTCGGTGGTCACGGTCGGGTCGCCGATCGGCTGGACGTTGGGCCGGAAGGGCAGCGTGCCCTCATCGGTGAAACTGCTGCCGCCGTCGGTGGAGACCGAGTAGCCGGTGAGGTTCAGCGCGGGGAAACAGCACACCAGCGAGTCGTTGAACCCGACCACGACCTTCTGGCCCGACACCGCCACGCTGGTCTCGCTTTGGGTGTTCTGCGGTGAGGTCCCGTCCTCGGCCACGCAGTTGACCTGGACGTCGCCAGTGGTGCTCGTCTCCGCCGGACAGCCGGGTGACGTCCCGAGCGGAAGCGACGTGGTAGGCCCAATGCCCCGGATGACGTTGGCGGCGGCCTGGGCGGCGCCGTCCAGCCGGGGATTACCGGCCCAGGCGGGAGCAGATCCGGATCCGGCGGCCGCCGAGGCCGCAGCCGGAACGGCCTGGAACCCGGCGAGGAGTCCCGCCGCGGTCGCGACTGCGGCCAGCAGGCTTATGCGTCTCATGACCACCCCTTTCTGGTGACCCTGTGGCCACCTGAGCGTCTGGCTGGGCCAATGCGAAGTGAGTAGTGACAGAGCCCCGGCGAGCTGGAGAACCTGACTCGCAGCTGTCCCAAGAGCTTGCCTGCGCGGCGGCCTTCACCGCCGCCCGCATGGCACCGCGGTGTTTAAGGGTTGAACTCGGTGAGCGTTTGGGTGGCGCCGCTGGCTGCCCGGAAGTTGCCCACGGCCCAGGCCTGCCCGGAGGTTGGGTTGGCGGACGCCCCGCTGAGCAGGGATGCCGTGCCGGGGGCCGGGCTGGTGACGATGCTCCAGCTGGTGCCGTTCCACTGCTCGATGAGGGTCTGGGGGATGCCGGTGGTCCCGTTTTGGGACTGTCCCACGGCCCAGATGTCATTGGCGGAGACGACGGCGGCGCCGGACAGGGGGTTGAACAGCGTGCCGGCCGGGGTCGGGCTGGGCACGACGGCCCAGCTGGTGCCGTTCCACCGCTCGATCAGTGTGCCGCTGCCGGTATCTCCCACGGCCCACACGTCGCTGGTGGACACGGCCGCGACGGCGAGGAGCCCGGCTTCGGGACCTGCGCCGCTGGGACTAGGGACGATGCTCCAGGCGGTGCCGTCCCAATGTTCGGTGAGTGTCTGAAACACGCCGCTGGCATTCTGCAAGTCCCCAACCGCCCAGACGTCGTTGGCGTTGACCGCGGTGACGCCGCCGAGATGGTTGTTACGCGTACTGGCGGCAGGACTGGGCACCACGGCCCACTTGCGGCCGTTCCAGTGCTCGATGAAAGCCTGGGCCACCCCGCCGGAGATCACCGACCCGACGGCCCAGACGTTGGAGCTGGAGACGGCGGCCATCCCGAAAATGGTGGCCCCGGCGACGGCGGGGCTTTTCGCCACACTCCACTTACGGCCGTTCCAGTGCAGGAACTGGGCGGTGTTGCCGCGGCTAGACAACAGGAAGCCACCGCCGGCCCACACGTCGGTGCTGGAGACAGCCGCCACCCCGGACAGGGTGCCGGTCACGACGGTGGGGGTGGGCACGATACTCCACGCGGTGCCGTTCCAGTGCTCGGCCAGGGGCTGCGGGTTGCCGATGGCGTTGTCGGCGGAGCCCACGGCCCAGACATCGTTGGCGGAGATGCTGGCCACCGCGTTGAGCTGGTTGTTGCCCGGGGAGGCGTTGGGGCTGGTGACCAGTGTCCAGGGGGCCGTCTGCGCCAGCGCCGCCGGTGCCAGCAGCAACAGCGCCGTGAGCGCCGTGGCTGCACCGGTTGGCAGGCGGGCTTTGGAAAGCTTCATGCCAATCCCTCACTTCTCCTGCTCTCCACGGAGAGCAGGCATTCCTGTGGTGCTTGCCCGGCCCAGCGGGAAGCCGCAGGCACTGGGCCGCGCGCCGCCGGTCACGCCTTCCGGCGGTGCCGCCGGGGGCGTGAACTCCTGCACTCCGATGCCCGAGCCGGTCCCCGGGGGCGGGGGACTCCTGGCTGGTCGGCTGGCGGGCAGCCGTTGCGGCTGGGATCGCCATGGTCGATGGCGGGCTTGCCGCTGGAGCGCCCCATCGTTGCTGCCCAGCGGGCCGGTGCAGCCAGGCCGGCGAGCTGTCGGCCGTTCGGCGGGGGGATGGTCACGCCCGCAAGGATCGAGACGGCTCACCGCCAGCCCCGCGACGTCCAGGAAGCGGCTTCGGTCGGACCCAGGACGGAGAGCGCAACCACGGACACGCCAGTGACGGCACGCACACGCAGTAACGCCCTGACGCACGATCTTGATCCACTTCTGGGCGACAAACCCTACTTTACGTCCACGGGCGTAGCGGCAACACGGTTCACCTGAACCGAACCTGCCTTTGGTCCGTGAACAGCGCGGATCCATCGCGAAGCCAGATGATTGACCTCAACCCGGGACAAGCCGCAGCACCCCTGGCCCGTCAGCACGGTACGGCACCCGGCCGCATGGCGGGCCCGCCTTCTGCAACGGCCCGGCAGGCTACCAGCGCGGTTGGCGGGAGCCCGGCCGCGCCGGTGGGGCAGTATCGGCATCCCGGGCATGAGGGCTGGCCGCACGAGAGTGGCTGGGTGGCGGGTTTCGCTTGTCTGGTTATGGTTTCCAGATGGTGTTGATCGGGGTCACGGCGGCGGCGTTGCCCAGGAAGCTGGTGATACCGAACCCGTCCTCGACCGTCCGCAGCAGGCTGTAGTGGTCGGCGGTCCGGGGGTAGGTTCCCGGCACGGCCAGCGGGCTGACCACCGCGAACGCGGTACGGCCGCCGCTTCCGAACTTGTCGGCGTGGTTGATGCTGGTGAGGGTGCCCTCATCGAAGGTGATGATGAGCACGCCGTCGGCGCCGAACGCCGGGGAGGCCTCGATCAGCGGCACCTCACGCTGGAGGAACCGGTCGAACTGCATGATGCGGTTGCCGGGGGGCTGCTTGCAGCTGTCGTGGGCGTCCTCACACAGGTTCGGGACGATCATGTTGTAGCGGGCGACCGTCCCGGCTTCGGTGGCCGCGTTGAAGATGCTCATGTCGTTCGGCCCGGTCGTCCCGGCGGGGGTGTCGTTGGCCAGGCACTCGGCGGACTGGCTGGTCGCCGACCACACTCCGCCGGCGCCCTCGATGCTGTCAAAGAAGATCGCCGGGTTGTGTTTGGGCGCGTACGGGTTGAGGGTGGCGTCCGCCCCGGCGCTGGACAGGAAGCAGCCGGCCGGCATCGACTCGGCCCACACCTTCCAGGACAGGCCCGCCGCGTCCAACTGGCTGAACAGGTTCGGCACGTCCTGGTGGCAGGCGGCTGGCGTGCCGTCGTGCTGCTGGCAGGAGGTGAACTGCCCGGAGGTCATGGCGACATAGTTCGCCTCGGAAAAGTGCGTGACCCCGGAGTAGTTGGTCAGCCAGGCCGCCCCCGGCTTGACGGCGCCCACCAAGAACGGCATGTCGGTCTTGTTGACCTGATTCAGGCCGGTGTTCTCCCCGATGATCACAAACACGTGCCCGAACCCGGGCACACCCTCCCCTGTGGCGGCACTCCCAGCTGCAGGAGACGCCGCCACGACGGCGGGCAGGAACATCATCCCGCCAACCGTGACGGCCAGGCCCAGGATCTTCAGCGTGCGCACCGCGTGCATAATCTGCCTCCCCCACCAGCGCGACCCCACCACCGTAGGCCCGCAGCCACACGGCGGACAAGACTGCCCGCCCGGGCAGCCGCCGCCAGGGATGGGAATGCTCGTACGCGGCTGCCTGACCGGCCGCCCGAAGCGGCCTACCGCAGGGCCTGCAGCCACAGCCCAGGCCGATCATCACGAGCCCAGGGATGATCAACGCGATCCCGGCCAGTTGCCGCCCGCGCCAGCCGCTCGCCGAACACGACCAGCCCGACGGCCGACGGAATGGCGGGAAAGACACTAGAAACCACCACAGTCACCGTCCACATAACGGCCCAATCTGCGTCCTCAGCCGATGAGTGTTGAAGATACAACTGCCCGCCCAGGCGGTTATCTGAAGCCCTCTCCCGGATGCCTTGGGTGACCAGGACGTCTGCGTCGTTGACATGTAGCTTAACAGCGTTCACGCAGGAGACACAAAATCGAAAAACGGCAACGACCAGGAGGTTTGTGTCGGGCTACGTCGGCGACATGCTACAGATAACGTGTCCACGACGGAAGAAAAACCCCTCGTCAGCTACGTCGTAGACACCCGAAAGCGGGCTAGAGATAACGGCGGGACTGTGCGTTCCGCCGACGTTGAAGCCCGGTTACAGTGCGTGACGCGCCATATCTGGGTCTGCTGCCGGGCCGACTCGCTGCCACGATCGCGCGGGTGGCGTCTGGCGGCTGAGGGGCCGGGCCGACATGGGGAGGCAGCTGCCCGGCGGGGCTGCCTGCGCCATCGGACAGGGCCACGGCGCCCCGCCGAGAATCCCGGGCGTTGCGAGGATCGCGGCGCGATCGCCTCGTCCGGAGCTCGCCTGGGCCAGGAGCTGGCCGGCGGCCGGGTGGCGGATCATTTATGGGACCGGATGCGGTGGGCCATGGGGCCGGATGCGGCGGGCCGCCGTGGAGGCGTTTAACCCGGGCCAGCCGGTGTGCCTGACCTGTGTCCGGAATTCGGGCGCTGAGCAAGTGGCCTGGCAGAGTGGGCGAGGTGGGCGACCGGCTGCTGACCTTGTTCCTATGCGGCGATGTGATGACCGGCCGCGGCATCGACCAGGTGCTCCCGCATCCCGGAGACCCGGAATTGCGGGAGAGGTCCGTCGCTGACGCGCGGGCATACGTCCAGCTGGCGGAGCGGGCCAATGGCCGGATCCCGCGGCCGGCCGGCTTTTCCTGGCCCTGGGGGGATGCCCTGCGGATCCTCGACGACCTGGCACCCGATGTCCGGGTGATCAACCTGGAGACCAGCATCACCCGCAGCAGCGCATTCACGCCGGGCAAGGCCGTTCACTATCGGATGAGCCCGGGCAACGTGCCCTGCGTGGCCGCGGCCCGGCCCGATGCCTGCGCGCTGGCCAACAACCACGTGCTCGACTTCGGCCGCCGGGGGCTGCAGGACACCCTGGACACCTTGTCCGGTGCTGGGCTGCGGCCGGTAGGGGCCGGACGCGACGCCGGTGAGGCCCGGCGGCCGGTGGCCGTCCCGGTGCCGGGCGGCGGGCGAGTGGTCATCTTCTCGTGCGGGACACCGTCCAGCGGGATCCCCGCACACTGGGCCGCTACGCCAGGCCGGCCCGGCGTCGGCTTCCTGCCCGATCTGTCCGACGCCACGGCCAGCGATGTCATCGGCCGGGTGCGGGCCGCGAAGCGGCCCGGTGACGTCGTGGTCGTCTCCGTCCACTGGGGATCCAACTGGGGGTATCACGTGGACACCGATCAGGTCCGCTTCGCTCACCGGCTGATCGGCGGCGGCGTCGACCCGGTGCACGGTCATTCCTCGCATCACCCGCGCCCGGTTGAGGTGTTCCGGGGCAAGCTCGTCCTGTACGGCTGCGGCGGCTGCATCGACGACTATGAGGGCATCACCGGCTATCAGGAGTACCGGGATGACCTGCGCCTGTTGTACTTCGCGTCGCTGCGGCCGCGCACCGGCGAGCTGGCCGCCCTCCGGATGGCGCCCATGCAGGCCAGGAACCTGCGGCTGCGCCGCGCCCAGGAGGTGGACGCGCAGTGGCTGCAGACAGCGCTGGAGCGGTCCAGCCGCCGCTTCGGTACCCGGACCGATCTCCAGCCAGACGGCCTGCTGACCCTCCGTCTCGAGGCGTCATGAGCCGCCCCGCCTCTAACCTGGTCCGGGCGGCGCTGGCGGCTGGCGTCAGCGATGAGCGCGTGCTGGAGGCGATGAGAGCGACATCCCGCGCCGGATTCGTCCCCGGCAACTATGTCACGGTTGCCGACCGCGACGAGCCCATCCCGATCGGGCACGGGCAGGTGACCACGCAGCCTTCGCTGTCGGCCCGGATGATCGAGGGCCTGCGCCTGGCCGGCGGTGACCACGTGCTTGAGATCGGCACCGGCCTGGGTTTCCAGACCGCGCTGCTGGCCCGCCTGGCCGCCAGCGTGGTCAGCGTCGAGCGCTGGCCGGACCTGGCTGGCCAGGCGCGACGGAACCTTGCCCGGCAGGGCATCCGCAACGCGGAGGTGCTCACTGATGACGGCAGCTGCGGGCAACCTGACCGCGCCCCCTACGACGCCATCTTGGTCTCGGCCGCGTTCCCGGAGGTCCCCGCCCCGCTGGCAGCGCAGCTGCGGGTCGGTGGCCGCCTGGTGCAGCCAATCGGGCCGGGCGGGCAGGAGGAGGTCGTGTTGTTCGAGCGTTCCGCGGCCGGACTGCAGCGGCGGCACGTGCTCACCCTGGCCAGGTTCGTCCGGCTGCACGGGCGCTACGGATTCCCGTCCCGGTCCTGACCGGGTTCCGGGAAGATCAGACCGGCAGCGGCGGCGGGCGCCAAGAAAATCCTGAGGCCCACCGTGCCTGGCACCTGCCGGGCCAACCGCCGAGCGGCGCCCAGATGGCGGAGATACAGCGAGAAAACGCCGCCGCACGTGCCCTCCCGCGTCAGTCCATGCCCAAGAGGACCTCGGCGGTTGTACCTGAACGTCTTCGACGACAGCACCAGTCACAGCGACCACGAAGAGCTTACCCTCAGGATCCTGGCTTTCCCCAGCCCGCCCGCTCAGCCCGGAAGCTGACGTTCGGACGGACAAGTGAGGAGGTTGCCATTGATCTCGGTGCCGTCTCTACCGCCGCGTCGTAGCCGGGGCAATCACGCTGGCTTCCGGTAGAGAGCGGGACCAGAACACCCGTTTATGCACCATCACCAGCGCAACGATCCAGATCTAGAATTCCGGGTGAGTCGGCGGGGGGAGTCTCACTAATAAATATCCCCGGAGTTCCCTGAGGTCCCTTCAGCCCGTCTAGGCCCTGGACCTGGGCGTTCTTCGCCCGGCCAGGCTGGTGCTATCTTGTGAAGTCATTTCGGGATTCCTGAGGGTCTATCGTCTCCAGTACTGATCTTGCTGGATCGCTGAAGGCGAGGAGGCCCGGGTTGAGCCTGGCGGCCGTACGAGATCTGCGTGACGTGCGTGTGCCGGCCGGGCCGGATGAGCTGGCGGCGTTCGAGACCGATGTGCTGGCCGGGTTCGTCCTGGCCCGGGCGGCAGCCGGGCTGGCTGATGCCACGATCCGCTCCGACGTGGCGCACCTGGAGCAGGTGAGGTCGTGGTTCGGCCGGCCGCTGTGGGATATGGAGCCCGCTGACGCTGATGCCTACTTCGGCACGATGCTGCGGGATGCGGCGAAGGGCACCCGGCTGGGCCGCTCGCAGGCGCTGCGGACCTATTTCCTGTTCCTGGAGATCCGGCACAAGGCCGAGATCCACCAGTTGACCGGGCGGGTGACCGAATGCCCGGTCGATGAGATGAACCGGCCGCGGGGCGCGGGCCGGGCGGCGTTGCGGATCCCGCCCTCAGCGGTGCAGGTGGCGGCGTTGTTCGCGGGGTGGCGGGCGGAGCTGGCGACGTGCCGGAAGTTCGCCCCCGCGGCCCGCAGCTATGCTGCGGGCCGGCTGATGGCCGAGACCGGGCTGCGCGTGAATGAGGCCAGCCACCTTGACCTCGCCGACGTCAAATGGGACCTGGGCCGGTTCGGGAAGCTGCACGTCCGCAAGGGCAAGGGCGCCCGCGGGTCCGGGCCCCGCGAGCGGATGGTGCCGCTGATCAACGGTGCCGGGGCGACGCTGCGGTGGTTCATCGAGGACGTGTGGTGCTGCTTCGACGATGATCACGCCCGGCCGGGTGCCCCGCTGTTTTGCTCCGAGCGCCGCAATACCGACGGCAGCGCCGCCCGGGTGGGCAACGAGACGCTGCGCTCGGCGCTGGCCACGGCGGCGGCGGTGCACCTGCCGGACTGGCCGGAGCGGGTCACCCCGCATGTGCTGCGGCATTTCTGCGCCTCGCAGCTCTACCTGGGCGGGATGGACCTGGTCGCGATCCAGCAGGCCCTCGGCCACGCCTGGGTCGCCACGACCATGAACTACATCCACGTCCACGCCACCCATGTCGAGGACGCCCGGATCACCGGCCAAAAGCGCGCGGCCGGCCGCCTGAAGGGACTCGCGCCGTGAAGTGGAACCTGCGCTTGGCCGCCGCTAACCGCGGCATTTGGAAGGCCAGCGAGTTGCAGCGGATGCTCGCCGGCGCTGGCCTGGTGATCAGCGCCGGGAAGATGTCCGGGCTATGGTCGGGCAGGCCGGCCAGCGTCAAGCTCGACGACCTCGACATCATCTGCGCCGTGCTGGGCTGCGGGGTCGAGGAGCTACTGATCGCCGAGCCCGGCAAGCACGCCCAGCCAGCCGGTGACCAGCCCGGCCAGCAGGCCCCGGCGCCCTCCCCGGCTATGCCGCAGGTCACGCCCAGGCGCCGGGACGGCCGCTCGCTCCCGCCCGCGTGAGGCCCGGCCGCCGGCCCGCCGGCGCCCCGGCCACCAGCTGCCCCGACTGCCTGTCGTTCGGATCCTCCTACGGCACCCAGTCCTACTGCCGGGCCTGCTACGACTTCACCCGCCGCTATCACCCCGGCGAATGCGCCAGCTGCGCGCGGATCCTCGCGGTGAAGAAGGGACACTGCCGGCTGTGCTGGCTGCAGGCCGGCCTGATCGCTTCGGGCCGCAGGATCACCCCGGCCGACCTGGCCCGGGCCGACCGTTATCAGCAGCTGTCGTTCGCGGGAATGAGCCGGCTCGGCCACACCGGCCCGCGGCCCCCGGTCCCGGAAACCGGGCGCCCCCGGCTGCCCGCCCTGGCTGCCGGGACACAACTACAGCTACCGGTTCCCGGCCAGTCCCGGCACTTCGACAAGGCCCACTGGGTCGCATCGGGCATCACCGGCCAGGCCCTCCTCCAGGCCAGGGGCATCGCCGCCGAACTCGCCGCCACCCGCGGCTGGAACCCCCGGATCGTCACCGAGACCGGCCGGGCGCTGGCCGTCGTCCTCGCCGATCACATCCCCGGCGACCTGATCGCCTGGTCGGAGCTTTCACCCGCCCTGCACTCCCGGGACCTGAGCGTCACCCGCACCGCCGAGATCCTCGGCCGCGCCGGCCTGCTGCACGACGACCGGGTCCCCTCCTTCACCTCCCTCATCCAGGCACGGCTCGCGGTGCTGCCCGCGCCGATGGCCGCCGGCGTCGGGCACTGGCTGCGCACCCGCATCCAGGGCGGTCCCCGCAGCCGTCCCCGCAACGAGCACACCGTCCGGATGAACCTCAACCGGGTCCACCCGCTGCTGCTGGAATGGGCCGGGCGCTACGTGCACCTGCGGGAGGTCACCACCGCCGACATCATCACCGCCACCCAGCCCCTGGCCGGCAGCCGGCGCCGGCAGACCCTCACCGCCCTGCGCTCACTGTTCAGCCACGCCAAGACAGCCGGCACGATCTTCCGCGATCCCGCTCGCGGCATCCGCGACGGCCAGCGTCCCCTGATCCTCCTCCAGCCACTCCAGCCCGGGGACATCAGCCAGGCCACGGCCGCCGCGGTCACCCCAGCCGCCCGCCTCGCGCTCGCCCTGGCCGCTGTCCACGCGGCCCGCCCCAAGACCATCCGCGGGCTTCACCTCGCCGACATCGACATCAGCAACCGGCGGGCGGTCATCGCCGGCCGGCCCCGCCCGCTCGATGACCTGACCCGCCACCTGCTCCTGGCCTGGCTCGCCTGCCGCCGCCAGCGATGGCCCGGCA
>Ga0137380_10002538_pt1 | contig 15545 bp, 12 predicted proteins | sample SagtaG_17_FD_104809 | JGI IMG/M metagenome (GOLD analysis project Ga0137380, IMG submission 104809) | Vadose zone soil microbial communities from Sagehorn Ranch, Mendocino, California, USA - Sage2_L_100_16 metaG | ecosystem: Environmental > Terrestrial > Soil > Vadose zone | place: USA...
TGGAGCGGGCTGGGCAACACTGACGTAGATGAAGTGATTCACGCCAGCCTTCACAGCCGCCGAAACTGAAGCTCGAACCGACGCCAAGTCAATCGAACGAAACTGTGCAGCCTTTGATGGTGACGGGTGCGGCACGCCGACAAGTTGGATGAAAGTGTCCGACGGACCCACTCGATCGGCGAATGTTGAGGCGTCCAGCGCGTTGCCGATCACAGGTTCGCATCCCGCGTCGAGCTTTTGTTCCGAACCTGGTCTGACCAGCGCCCTAACGCGATGTCCCTCTTCAAGCAACCGAGGAATTAAACCCCTTCCGATGTAGCCGGTCCCTCCGGTAACAAAAACGTTTCTTGGAGTCGTAATCATTCCCTCAGGTTCTGTCATTCTTGCCCGATCACTGCCGCTGCCGATACAGCGCTCGGTCCGCAACTTCAGCCATCGCCCGGGCGTTCAGTGATCCGCCCAGGAACTGGTTGATCCGCTCCGAATTGGGTCCGGGGTCCTTCATCACTTCGTTATAGCTGATGTAAATCGTGTCGATGTTTGGCTGCGCGGCGAGCCACGACTCTACCTGCGCGAGATGCTTCTCAAACATCGCTGCCATCTTTTCATCTGGCACGTTGTCGGTTGGTTCTCCGCGGCGAATCAGCATTTGGCGTTGGGACTTGAGAATTTCCTGCATCGCTCGCCGCATGAAGATGACCTTGTAGCTGTAGGTTTGCGGGAGATGCTTGAGCAACGCCGAGATGAGTTTTACGGCGCGACCCTTTGCTTCTTCAAGCCAGGCCTTGTCGGTCTCAAGCTGCTTGACTCGTTCCAGTTCGAAATACCCGCCGGGATTGTCCTCATCGGCAATTCGAATGTTATCGGTCAGCGGGTCAAGACCCCCAGCAGCCAGCATCTGCATCATCATTGAAGTCCCCGATCGTGGAAGGCCGGATACAATCACTATCGTTTGGTCGATCATAGAGTCATCACGCGGTTACTTCTTCAGTAAATAAAACCATCGAGGACGTGGCTCAGTTTCGACTCGAAGAAAGTCTTCAACAACGAAGCCATCTTCAATCGCCGCTAGAAACGCGGCGCGTGTTGCTTCACGCCATTCAGTTCCCGAATTAGGCTCACGCTCTTTAAGAGAGTTGATATCGTGCAGGATCTCGATCGTGCAGCGACCCGCCGAAAGGTTGCCGCTGAAGTCGCCAAGCATGGGGCGCGATGCCTCGTTATAGATCAGCGCTGATTGAATGATTGCCGCAGCGTCAGACGAACCCGAATCGATCTTTGCCGCGCGATGCGACGGGTCAAGCGAGATTCGCTGCCTTACGCGCGCGCTGTTCAAAAGCCATCTCACCCAAAGCCTGTCCGTCGCGGAACCTTGATGCAACGGACTCGACGTAGCTTCGCCGTAGAAGTTCACCAGGTAACGCTTGGAAACCACCCCGAGTTTCGCGAAGTTGAAATGCGCGTTCAAACTCTGAAGCGGATCAAACGTCCAGGTTATTTCGTCGAGTCCTTTCTCAAGCGCGCGCTCGCGCTGCGCAAGCTTCAGATAAAAGCCCGCCTGGAAGTTTCTATATTCGGGCTCTACCGCGAGCATATGCGAATGCAACGACGCGCGTCCTTCTTCAAAAGCAGGAAACGCATAGGCGAACCCGATCAGCCGTTTGCCTTCAAACGCTCCTAGCACACTCCCGCCGGCGTGTTGGGTCGCGATCAGCGTCGCTGCCGGGACAACGTCGAGATCGTGGAATCCCCACGCTTCCTTTTGGATGCCTTCAACCGCGTGATACTCGTCGTCGCGCTCCAGGTCGAGGATGTAAAAGCGTTTATTGTCGACACTCCATTCGAGCATATGCGAATCACCGGCTGCCGATTTGCCAGTCTAGTCCGCTCGCAAGAGATTGCCAAGCAAGCGGCCGTCGCAACTTGGCATTCAATGCCTGCACAAAGGCGCTCGTTCCCTCAATCGCACGTTCATACCAATCGGTTTGCTCGCCGTTTGCGGGTCATATAAAATCTGGGTGCTTGCACCAGCCTCGATGTTTGGGACTATGACCAAGCGCTGATGCCTGTTGCTACAAGCGGGTTCCAGCGTTTCCGAATACCAGCAGTCAGTGTTCAGTGGAGATAATACAAAGCCGTGGCTACGCGAACGATTTCAGCCGATGTCGAAACCAGACCGGATTTGGACAGACATCCGAAGGGTTTGTATGTCCTGTTCGCTACCGAGATGTGGGAGCGATTCGGCTTCTACACGATGGTGTCGATGTTCACCCTTTATCTTCGCGATGCCACCGGACAGGGATTCGCCTGGACTCCCGCTCAAGCTTCGACGCTTTACGCGAATTACATGATGTTCGTGTACTGCAGTCCGCTGATCGGAGGTTGGATCGCCGACAAGAAGCTCGGCTATCGAAGGGCGGTAATGCTCGGCGGCTTCTTCTTCATGGCCGGGCATCTACTGCTGTCGGTGCGCTCGCTGCCATTTGTTTACGCGGCGCTGACGTGTCTGGTTATCGGCAACGGCTTCTTCAAACCGAACGTGTCGACGATGGTTGGAAACCTCTATCCTCAAGGGAGCCGTCTGAAGGACCGCGCTTACAATCTGTTTTACATGGGTATAAACATCGGAGCCTTCCTGGCGCCGGTGGTCGCGACAATCGTTCAGGCGAGGTTTGGATTTCATCCCGCGTTCGTGGTTGCTGTCTTTGGGATGGTCATCTCGGTGACCATACTCTGGAGATTCAAGAACTACCTCGAGCAAGAGAAGCAGAGAGCGCGTAAGCTAGAGGCACTCGCAAAGAGCGACGCCGGCGACAAAAACTCTGCGATGGAATCGGTCGCCGAGTGGAAACGCATCGGAGCCCTGATCGTAGTGTTTGCCGTAGTGGTCGTCTTCTGGATGGTGTTTCACCAGAACGGCACGACGATCACTTACTGGGCCGATGAAAACACGGCCTGGAACGTTCGCGGCATCATCTCGAACGCAATCAATCCCGCCTGGGTGATCATTCTGACTTTCCCGCTGATCACCTTTTGGAAATGGCTCGACAAGCGAGGCAAAGAGCCGGCGACGCCCACAAAGATGGTGCTTGGAATGGTGACGACCTCGCTCGCCTTTCTAATTTTCTTCATTGCGGCGAAATCTGGAGAAGCCACCGTCACCGGCGACAATATCTATGCGTTTAAGGTGTCGCCGCTTTGGCTGCTCGGCGCGTACGGGGTGTTGACGCTTGGCGAGTTGATGCTATCGCCGATGGGTCTTTCGCTTGTTTCGAAGGTTGCGCCAATGCGATTCCGCGGGATGATGATGGGCGGTTGGTTCGTGGCGACAGGACTGGGCAACAAGCTTACGCAGATCGCGGTGTTCTGGACAGAGTGGAAGCATTCGTCTTTTTGGCTTGTGTTGAGCGGCGCAGCGATGGTGATGTCAGTGGTGCTGCTTGTTTTGCTGAGGCCATTGAAGAAAGCGATCCCCGGAGTTTAATAGAACCGATTTCAGATGAAAGGAATCATTAGAAGATGGCGACAGACGTAGCGGTCGAACCACAACCGATTCCGGGAACTTCCGGCATTGGCAAACATCCTCCCGGACTGAGCACGCTGTTCTTCACCGAGATGTGGGAGAGGTTCAGCTACTACGGCATTCGCGCGCTTCTCGTGTTATTTCTTACCGCTACATTGCAACGAGGCGGATTCGGGCTCGACGATCCGACGGCGACGGCCATCTATGGTTTGTATACGGCGAGTGTGTATTTGTCGGGTCTTCCGGGAGGTTGGATTGCTGACCGAATTCTAGGCCACCGCAACTCGGTTTTCGTTGGCGGTATGATTATCGCAGCAGGCCATTTCAGCATGGCGGCAGGATGGGTGTTCTCGTTCTATGCCGGACTGGTCCTCATCGTCATCGGCACAGGTCTATTGAAGCCAAACGTCAGCGCAATTGTCGGCGACCTGTACCCCGAGGGTGGCGCTCGACGCGATGCGGGCTTCTCGATCTTCTATTCAGGCATAAATCTCGGAGCTTTCATCGGGCCGCTCCTGTGCGGATTTCTCGGCGAGAAAGTGAATTGGCACCTGGGATTTGGGGTGGCCGGAGTTGGAATGGTTCTGGGGCTGATTCAGTACAGGCTGGGCTACAAGCGGCTCGGGACGGGCGGTCTCAGAGATTTGAAAAGCGCTGACAAAGCCAAGGCAAAACGAATTCTGCTGATCGCGCTTGGAATCGCAATCTCAGCGGTAGTTGTCTTGATGTTGCTGAATTCGAACGGCACGATAACTCTCTCGCCTCTCGGCGTTGCCAAAGCACTCGGGTTTGTAATTCCAGCCCTTGCACTGAGCTATTTCGGGTACCAAATATTTCTCGGCGGGTTCGATTCAACCGAGAAGAAACGAATCGGAGTGATCTTCGTGCTCTTCCTCGCTGCCGCACTCTTCTGGGCCGGCTATGAACAAGCCGGCTCCTCGATGAACCTCTTCGCCGATCGATTGACTAACAGGTTTGTCTTTGGCTGGGAAGCGCCAACAACCTGGCTCCAGTCGGTTAATCCAATTCTCGTAATCCTGCTCGCTCCTGTTTTTGGAATGTTGTGGTTGAGGCTCGGCGAACGACAGCCTTCAATTCCGGCGAAGTTCGGGCTCGGCCTCGTTCAATTGGCGATTGGGTTTGTGATCGTGGCGTGGGCCTCGGTCTATGTCGGAGATCCGAGCAACCCCCATAAGGTCAGCGCCGGATGGCTGATTGCTACATACTTTTTCCACACGACCGGCGAGCTTTGCTTGAGTCCCGTCGGTTTGAGCGCGATGACCAAGCTGTCGCCGGCCAAGCTTGTCGGCCAGATGATGGGCATCTGGTTCCTTGCCACTTCCTTTGGGAATCTGATGGCAGGCTTGCTTGCTGGAAAGATGGAGAGCATGGGATTAGTTCAGTTGTTCGGCTCTGTCGCTCTTTGGACAAGCGCCGCCGGTCTTGTTCTTTTGTTGATCAGTCGTCCGGTGAAGCGTTTGATGGGCGGAGTGAAGTGACCAACCCCCGAGTCTCGCAGATTCTGCGTATTGAAGTAGCGATCGCGTAGCGAAAAAGTCCGAGTGAGGCGCTATCGCCTCAAAAACAACCCGACTTTCATCACATCCCTTTGAACCGAAACGTCATCGAAGCCTGCTTGGAATAGCTTTCATAAACCCTATAGAATCGGACGCGATGGACTTGCAGCCTCCTTCTGAAGAAACCAAAAAGGCACAACTGAAACGTTCGGCAAGCGTCGCGCGGTCCGCAGGCGTCGTCAGCATTGCGGTCATGTCCAGTCGCGTGCTCGGGCTGGTGCGCGAAATGGTCTTCGCTTATTTTTTCGGCGCCTCCAGGAGTATTGCCAACGACGCCTACGTCATAGCCTTTCGAATCCCAAACCTCCTGCGCGATCTGTTCGCGGAAGGCGCGCTGTCCAGCGCTTTCGTAAGCGTCTTCTCCGATTATCTTGTCACCAAAGATGAGAAGGAGGCGTTCAGACTTTCCAACCTCGTCGCCACAACTCTGATCGTCGTGCTCGGAATCTTGGTTGTGCTCGGCATCATCTTCGCGCCTCAGGTTGTGAGCGCCATCGCCCACGGGTTCGAAGGCGATCAAGCCAAGTTTGATCTGACAGTTCGGCTCACCAGGATAATGATGCCGTTCATCCTGCTCGTCGCTTTGGCCGCGCAGGCGATGGGAGTCTTGAACGCTCGCGATCGTTTCGGCGTGCCGGCGATGGCGTCGACCTTCTTCAACATCGGCTCCCTCATCGGCGGCCTGGCGACCGCAGCGTTCCTCACGGATCCGACGTTCGCACATCCGATCAGATCGATCGTCGAGAAGCCAACCGAAGGAATCATCGGGATGGCTTACGGGGTGCTGATAGGCGGGTTCTTTCAGTACGCCTTTCAATGGCCGAGCTTACGCAGGGCGGGGTTTCGTTACCGTCCGATGCTAAGCTTCAGCGATCCGGGAGTGAAGCGAATCTTTTCGCTGATGGGTCCGGCAGTCATCGGTGCGGCTGCGGTCCAGGTTAACGTGCTGGTTAACAGCAACTTCGCTTCTGGGATTCCAACCGAAACCGGCAGCGGCCCAGTCTCGTGGTTGAACTATTCATTCCGGCTGATGCAGTTTCCCATCGGCGTGTTCGGAGTTGCGATCGCGACCGCCACACTGCCCTCTATCTCCCGCAGCGCGGCGCTCAAGGACGTGAGTGAGTTCCGTCACACGCTTGCGAGCTCGATTCGATTGGCTTTCTTGTTGACGATACCGTCGGCGGTCGGGCTGATTGTTCTGGGACGCCCGATCATCGCGCTGATTTACGAGCGCGGTCACTTTGGGCCGGCCGACACGCAGCGCACCGCTTCTGCCCTCGCGTTCTATGCAATCGGCCTCGCAGGATATTCGGCGGTGAGGATATTGGCGCCGGCCTTCTACGCGCTGAACGACGCGCGAACACCGATGATGATAAGCCTGTTGTCGATGGCGACGAACTTCGTTATGAACTGGATGCTCGTCGGCGTGCTTCAGGAACGCGGGCTCGCACTTTCGACTTCGACGGTGGCCTTGATGAACTTTGTGCTGCTTTACGCGATTATGCGGCGACGAATCCACGGAGTGGAAGGGGTCACAACGGCGACCGCGATCGCCAAGATTCTGTCTGCATCTGCGGTTATGGGCTTGGGATGCTGGCTTATTAGCGGCGCCATCGCCAAGGCTGCGGGGTCTGGCTTCGCGGCGCGCACCGCGAATGTCGTCGTCTCGGTTCTTATCGGGGCTGCGATTTTTTACGTAGCCGCTTCGTTACTTCGCGTACAGGAATTAAGAGCGGCGACTGATATCATTCGAAGAGCAAAGCCCAAATCAGAGAAGTCTAAGACACGTTGAGGCCAAGCTCACCGGTCAAACCGGTATTTCGCTTTATTGAGAGGATAAATGAGCGAACTTCGTTCCGGCCGATTGCGTCTTCAGCATAGTCCTGCAACTCGGCGAACGCGCGAATTTCGATCCACTCTGATTCCGGCACATTCAAGAAAGCGCTAACGACCTTTGTGTCGAAGTGTGCTCCCGAGTTGATGACTATCTCTCTTTTCGCATCCTCGTAAGAGGCCGCCGCCCGGTAAGGTCTGTCACTGGTTATCGCGTCGAACGCGTCGGCGACGGCGAAGATCCGCGCGTGGATGTGAATCATTTCGCCCTGCAGTCCCGCGGGGTAGCCGCTTCCGTCGTACTTTTCGTGATGCTCGCGGACCACGGGCGAAGCGCCTTGCAAAAAATCTATACCGGCGATGATGCGGAGTCCGTGGTCTATGTGCCCGCGCATCTCGACCCATTCCTCTTCGCTCAGCGGGCCGCGCTTCAGAAGTATTGAATCGCGAACGCCTATCTTTCCGATGTCGTGAAGCAGCGCGCCTTGTTCCAGTCCGATCATCTCCTTGTGCGTAAGCCCAAGCTCGCGGCCAAGTCGTAGCGAGTAGGCGACGACGCGATCCGAATGCCCGGCGGTTTCTACGTCGCGCGCTTCGAGCGCTCGCGCGAGAGCTCGCAGGGTCGCTCGATAGTTTCGATAAAGCGCCTCGAGCATCTGATTCAAGTCTTTGTTCAGCTCGCGCAGCTCCGTCGTGCGTTGCCTTACAGTCTCCTCCAGCGATTCTTCGTAATGGCGTTTTGCGGCGATCAGCATTTGATAGCGCAGCGCGCGCTCGACGGCCATCAATACCTGTTGCAGATCGAAGGGCTTGGCCACATAGTCAAACGCGCCGTTGCGCATTGCTTCGATCGCGTAGTTAATGTCCGTCATACCGGAGACAATTACTACAACGGTCTCTGGAAAGGATTGCTGAATCTTTTGACACAACTGAATGCCGTTCAAGCCCGGCATGGCAATGTCAGTCAAAGCCAAGTTGAAGGAGTCTTCGGAAAGCCGGGCGAGAGCTTCATCCGCGCTTGCCGCGCTAACGCAGCGGTACCGAGCCGAGAGATAAATTGACAGCAGTTTGCGGATCGGCTCCTCATCATCGATTATCAATAGCGAGAGATCTTTGTCTGCTGACATTTCCTTCCTTCTGCTCGGAGCCGTGTGAGACGCTTCGCGCGGGGCCGTCAAACTATGCAACCAATGCAGGAGCAAGATGTGTTCCCTGAGAGGCTAGCGACAACCTCGACGCAAGCGCTCGTGCGAGGCGACTTAACGAGCATGCTCATGCGGAGTGAGGCAAAGGCGAGAGGCTTAAAGCGGCAGGTGTGGAGAAAGGCCCCGGTTAAATCGATTCAGTCACCAACTGTGACGATGGCTATCTCAGGCCGGCAACAAAACCGCACATCGAAGATCGACGTACCGACTCCACGGCTCACGTACATCCTTGTTCCACGCTTCTCAAACCAACCTTCCAAGTATTCGCCGACGTAAGGAGGCGTCCACATCGGCCCCAAGATCGGCAGCCGCACTTGTCCTCCGTGGCTGTGACCCGACAGCGCCAAGTCGCATCGCCCCGCCGCTTTTTCAAAGTAAACCGGTGAATGAAATAGTGCGACCTTGTAAGCCGCGTCCGGCACTCCTGAAAGAGCTTTTTCCAGATCGGGCGATCCTGCGAAGAGATCAACGAATCCGATCAGCCAGATGCCATCGCTGACCTGCGCGTTCGAGTTCAAGAGGAGTTTCGCGCCGGCCGATTCGTAGAACTCTCGCTCGTTTTTCACCGGCCACCAATTCTCGTGATTCCCTCTAACCACCCATACGCCGAGCGGCGCGTGTAGCTGACTCAGCACCTCGCGAAACGCAGGATAGTCGGAAGTAATGTTGATCGAGTCTCCGGTGATGACAATCAAGTCGGGTCGTTCGGCATCCAGGATCTGAAGCAACTTTTGCTCACGACGGCCCACGCGTGAGGTATGCAGATCCGTAATGTGCGCAATCTTCAGAGGCGTGCTCAGATGGGCTGAGACTCTATGATGCGTCACTTCAATCCAATAGGGCTCGATCCACGACGCGTAAACCGCGAGGGCGGGCACAAGTGCGATAAGGAATATAACGAATCCAAAAAGCAGTCGCCGCTTCCAAACTTTGGTCAACCTCATACCTCAAGCACAACCGGAATAATCATCGGCCGCCGGCCTGTTTCCTTCTGAATGAATCGCTTCAATGCCAAACGTATTTTTTCCTTGATCACCGCGTAGTCTATTCGCTCTTCGTGCGAGGCGGTTGTCACGGTTGTTTCGACAATCTGCTTGAGATCTGCAAGCATCTCGCTTGAATCCTCTTCGTGAATGAATCCTCGCGTCACCACTTCGGTCTCCGACTCGAGCTCGCCCGAGGTCGGATTGATCGCGACGATTGCCACAACGATCCCGTCATACGAGAGATGTTTGCGATCTCGGACCACCAGGTCTTCGACGCGTTCATAGCTCGCATCGATGAAGGTCCGCCCGACAAACTCCTTTGCTGTTATCTCAGCGCGCGAATCACCGAGCTCGAGCACGTCGCCGTTTTCAAACACGATGATATTCTGCGGTTCCACCAAGCCAGTTGTCGCCGCCCAGTCACGATGTCGGTAAAGCTGGCGATGCTCGCCGTGAATCGGAACCAGGAACTTTGGTCTGGTTGCTTCAATCAGTATCTTCAAATCCTCCTGACTCCCGTGACCCGAGACGTGAACTCGCGCGACACTGCTGTCGATAACCTGAGCGCCGCGCTTGTAACAGTGTGAGATCAATCGCGAAATAGCCGGCTCGTTCCCCGGAATCTGGCGCGCCGAGAGCACCACGGTGTCGCCTTCATCGATCGAGAGGTTTTTGTGCTGATCGGTCGCCATTCGCGCCATTGCGGACATCGGTTCGCCCTGGCATCCGCTCACCAGCAACACCAGCTGATCGTCGTCCATTTGTCTCGCTTGAGACGGGCTGATGAAGATGCCGTCGGGAACGTCGAGCTGCCGAAGGCTGTCAGCAGTCTCAACGTTGCGGAGCATGCTTCGTCCAAGCAGCGCGACCTTCCTGCCGTAAGCGCGTGCGAGGTCAAGCACGATTTGAATTCGATGAACCGAGCTGGTGAAGCAACTCAAGACGATGCGGCCCTCAGCTTCTTCAAATATTCTTTCCAGCGCGGGACTAACCGCGCGTTCGGATTGCGTGCGGCCCGGTCGCTCGGCGTTGGTCGAATCGGCCAGCAGCGCAAGCACCTCGCGGTCGCCGTATTCGCTCAGTCTCTCGAGGTCGGTCGAGGGGCCGATCACGGGCGTTTCGTCGATCTTGAAATCGCCTGAGTGAATGACGACTCCAACAGGCGTGGTCACAGCTACGGCCGTGCAAGAGGTGAGACTGTGCGAGACGTGTATCCATTCGACTTCAAACTTGCCGAGCGAGATGCTGTCTCTAGATTCAACCGCATGAAGCGCGGGCGACAAGCCGTGCTCCTGAAGTTTGTTTTCCAGCAGCGCAAGCGTGAGGTGTGTTCCATAGACGGGAACGTTGACCTCCTTCAGCAGGAACGGCACTGCGCCGATATGGTCTTCGTGTCCGTGAGTCAGTACGATAGCGGAAATCTCATCGCGATAATCCTCGATGAACGAGAAGTCAGGTATGACGATATCGACGCCGGGCGCGTCCTCCTCTGGAAATCCCATGCCGGCATCGATGATGATGGCCTCGCCGCCGCAGCGCATCGCCATCATGTTCATGCCGAACACGCCGACGCCACCGAGAGGGATTATTTCCAGTTTGCTTTCCGACATTGCCTGGCAGTTAGAACTCGACAAACTCCTTTGGGTAGTGAGACAGATCGAGTTTCTCTTGTTCAGGAATCAGGCGAATACCCCATTCCTGCATCGCCAATGCTCCGAACAGTATCTCGATTGGCTTACCATCATCGTCCTCGCCGATATCGTCAATCACCATCGCGTGAGTCGACACAGGCCGGCCCTCCACTTCCGCCTCAAGCAATGCAGTTTTGTTGCTTTCTCGAACCTCCCCGCCAAGCGCCATGCGAATAGGCTGAGATAGTTCGGCTGTGGTCAAAACAGAAGCGACCGCCGGAACGATATACGTCTTACGAGCACCGCTGTCAAAAAGCGTCCAGCTTTCGCGCCCATGAACGTTAATCATCTGACGTATCCGACCCATATTAGTTGATCCTCCTAATCAAAGCGTCAATCTCTCTCAAACGAGAATTATAGCAACAAAGATCAGTTGGCCGGCTAACTTCCTTTAGGGCGGTAACCCTCCCGGTACAAATCCGTGAATTCTGCAAGCGACAGCGTCTCTGCTCGGCGCTGCGGCGACACGGAAGCGGCTTCCAGAGCCGATTCTACGGCGGCGGTGAATTCAAGCGCTCGCGCCGCAGCCTTCAAGTTGTTCAGTATAGTTTTTCGCCGTTGCGCGAACGCGGCTCGCACGAGCGCAAAGAATTTCTTCTCATCTGCGACCTCGACCGCCGGCTGCTCTCGAACAGTCAGCCTGATAACTGCTGATCGCACCTTTGGCGCAGGCGTGAATGCTGACGGTGGGACTTCGAACAGCTTGGTCGCCTCACAGTAGTACTGCACCATCACCGACAAGTAGCCGTACTCCTTGCTGCCAGGCCCGGTCGTGATTCTGTCCGCCACTTCCTTCTGAAGCATAAGCGTCATATCGCACAGTTGCCGGCGTCCCACTGGCAACAGCTTCTCGATTATCGGAGTCGAGATGTTGTACGGAAGGTTTGCTACGATTCGAACGCGTCGCCGATCGGGATAATCGCGCCGCGGCGGATAAAGCATATTTTTCGCCACTTTGGCGTAATCATTCCAATCGATTGTGAGCGCATCAAGATTCACAATCGAAATATTGTCGGCAGGAATAAGCCGCCCGAGTTCGTCCGCCAGACGAGAATCGATTTCTATAGCGATTAGGTACCCGCAGCGCTTCACTAGCAACTTGGTTAAGGCGCCGGTTCCGGGACCTATCTCGATGATTATGTCTTTTTCAAGGGGTGCGACCGCGTCGATTATTCTACGCGCGACGCCACGGTCGGTCAGGAAGTTTTGCCCTAGACTTTTCTTCGCCTTGATCAAACTTATCAAGCGACTCCGCGCAAGGCCGGGTATCCGGTCAGCTCTACGTAGCGCCCGGCGGGGGTAACGCTCACGTCGTCGAGATCGAACTCGATGTCGCCGTAGACCCACTGAGCGGGGAAGCGCTGTTCGTTCTCCGGAATTAGCAGAGTCACCTTGTCGAGTTCTTCAAAGTTCGAAGGGTCGCTCAGGTCGAGCGATAGCGGAAGCACGACTGCGCTCGTCACGTTCATCCGTCCGAGAGTTGCGAGGAGCGAGCCAAGCTGCGAGCGCACGGCTCCGCTGGCCCCTCCCGACGTGAGACTTACAACGTTTCCGACGGCTTCGGTCGCAAGCCGAGCCTCAAAGCGCACAATCGAGGTGTTGCTGACAATTCGCTTCGGCAAGCTACGAAACCGCTCGTGCTCTTCATTACTGACGGCTACGACTGGCTGGCGATGCCGTTCCCGTCCGAGGGCCGCATCGGTCACGAGCCTGTTTAACTCCGAGCGGCTGCAGAGAATCAGCGCGTCGTATTCGGAGACCAGCCTCAAGAATTCGTTCGATGGGCGCCATTCCAACTCGTGCGCTGGCGAATCGGTCGGGTATTCAATGACCCCGTGGACAAACGCCGAACCGGTGGCGACGAACTTGAGATAACTCTCGTTGAGTCGCAGCGCTTCATCTTCGAGCAGACCAACATCGACTTCAAGGCCTGCTGCACGCAACTGTTCGATCCCGCGCCCTGCAACGCGCTTGTTTGGGTCTTTGATGGCGACAACTGCGCGAGCGATTCCGGCTCGGATCAGCGCTTCAGTACAAGGTGGAGTGCGGCCCTGATGACAACACGGCTCAAGATTTACGTAAAGCGTTGCGCCCTGCGCTGATTCTCTTGCCGACTCCAGCGCATGAGTTTCGGCGTGCTTGACCAAATCGTAGCGATGATATCCTTCGCCGACGACGCGGCTTCCGTTCACGAGCACCGCGCCGACCATGGGGTTGGGACTCGTCAGCCCGGCGCCTTTCCGCGCCAATTCGAGCGCGCGCCGCATGAAGATCTTGTCCGCGTCGAACATTTCAGAGCTTGTATCTCGCCTTGGCAGGCACCTCGTACCCCTTCAGAAAGACATTCTCCAGTTTCATCGATGCATGCGCGGTGAACTCGAGGCCGTGATTCTCACCGCGAACCAGCTTCGGATAGCCTGCGGCAGCTATCATCGCGGCGTTGTCTGTCGTCAGGATCGAACTCGGATAATAAACCGGCGCGCCGAAGTCTTCCGCAGTCACTGTTGCCCTCAGCGCGCTGTTGCAAGCGACGCCCCCGGCAAGGATTACAGTCCGCGGATAATGACGCTTCACTGCGGCTCGCAATCGCGTGAGCAGCGAGCGAATCACCTTGTCTTGAAAGCTGGCCACGAGATCGGCGATCTTTTGATCGGGCTTGTCGCCATTTGCAAGCGGCTTGATTGCATTCTCTCTAACGTAGCGAAGCACTGCGGTCTTGAGCCCGCTGAAGCTGAAATCGAGATTGGGCGAATCCATTCTCGGCAGCGTAAACACCAGATCAGCAGCGCGCGGGTCGCCTGTCTTCGCGAGCCTGTCGATCACTGGACCGCCCGGATACCCGAGTCCCAGCAGCTTCGCCACCTTGTCGTAGGCCTCTCCTGCCGCATCGTCGCGCGTCCTACCGAGCACCGCATATTTGCCTTCTTCAGGAATCATGAAAAGCGTCGTGTGCCCGCCCGACACTATTAACGCGACTGCGGGATATTCGACCGGCGGGTTCTCGAACACGACAGAATAAATATGACCTTCAATGTGATTGACGCCGACGATTGGTTTGCCGGCCACCATCGCGAGCGATTTCGCGAAGCTGATCCCAACAAGAAGCGATCCAATCAGACCAGGCCCTTGAGTCACGGCGATGCCGTCGATTTGGTTTAGCGAGAGGCAGGAGTCTGCGAGCGCGCTCTCAACTACCGGCCCGATCCGATCGAGATGTTCACGCGAAGCAAGTTCAGGCACGACTCCGCCGAACGGCGCGTGAGTCTTGACTTGAGAAGCAATTATGTTGGAATTAATCGCGCGGCCGTCTTCGATGACGGCCGCCGCCGTCTCATCGCACGAGCTTTCTATGCCAAGAACGAGCATTCCAAGCTCATTCTACACGACCCGTGCCACTAAGACACTAAGACACAAAGATTCACGAAAGAAGCTTTGTGTGCCTTTGTGGCTTCGTGACTTCGTTGCAATCGCTTGCCGCATCTCGCTCGTCTTTGCTACGATGCGCCAAACAGTGGAAGCTGTTCGTCAATGCCCACATATTGCCGTGTCAGTAAGGAGAGAAGAAAGATCGGCGTCGGACATTATCGGCTCGACGTCAACGGAGGTGAAATGCTCATACGCTTTACTACTTTCATTCTGATAATTTGCGTTCTATTAGTGTCCGGCAAGATAGGCGAGGCCCATCCGCAGCAAGATGGGATTGCCCCACCCAGCCCCGCAGCCACGAAGTACGCGCGCGACCCGAATCAACCCATCGACGAAGAGTACACAAAGAAGATTCACGAGTACACGACCGAGCCCTTCTTCAGCTCGCCGCTGGTTGATTATTTGCCCGCTTCGAAAACTGTCCCGACGCCCAAAGAAGTGCTCGGAGACATCGCAGGAGCGCCGGGTAAGCTGCCGTATTCGCACGAGGTTTATCGCTACATGCGAATGCTCGAAAAGGCTACGCCTCGGGTAAAGGTATTTTCGATCGGCACAACGGAAGAAGGACGAGAGATGATCGCCGTAGCTGTCACCTCCGAGGCTAACATGTCGAAGCTCGAAGACAATCGCGCGAGGCTTGCAAAGCTCGGCGACCCTAGAACGATCAACATGGACGACACGGAAGCTCAGCGGCTAGTCGCGGCTTCGACGCCGATCTATTACATCACCGGAACCATTCACTCGCCTGAAACAGGCGCGCCCACCGCCTTAATGGAACTCGCTTACCGACTCGCGGTCGACGATAGCCCTTACATAAGAGCGATTCGCGACGGTGTGATAACGTTGATCACCCCGATAGTCGAGGTGGACGGACGCGACCGGCAAGTCGATATCTACAACTGGCACCTCGCGCACCCCGGTCAGAACTGGCCGCCGCTGGTCTACTGGGGACACTATGTCGCGCACGACAACAATCGCGACGCGATGGGAATGACGCTCAAGCTCACCCAGAACATCGCGAAGACTCTTATGACCTGGAAGGCCCAAGTTCTTCACGATCTGCACGAGTCCGTGCCGTACCTTTATGACAACACTGTTGGTGATGAGCCTTACAACGCCTGGGTTGACCCGATCCTCACCGACGAATGGCAGTTGATCGGGTGGAACAACGTATCGGAGATGACCAAGCTCGGCATGCCCGGCGTTTTCACGCACGGCAACTTCGACACGTGGTCGCCGGGGTACTTGATGTTCATCGCCGCGACGCACAACGGGATCAGCAGGCTTTACGAAACATTCGGCAA
>Ga0137380_10002544_pt1 | contig 15523 bp, 17 predicted proteins | sample SagtaG_17_FD_104809 | JGI IMG/M metagenome (GOLD analysis project Ga0137380, IMG submission 104809) | Vadose zone soil microbial communities from Sagehorn Ranch, Mendocino, California, USA - Sage2_L_100_16 metaG | ecosystem: Environmental > Terrestrial > Soil > Vadose zone | place: USA...
GTGGATCAATAGCCATGGCCGATGTCCACACCACCCTTGCAGAGGTCTTCCGAGAGGAGGCGGGACGGCTCACCGCTGCCCTGGTCCACATCCTGGGCGATTTCGCTGTCGCAGAGGAAATCGTCCAGGACGCGTTGCTGGTGGCGCTGGAGCGCTGGCCGGTCGATGGCATCCCTGAGCGACCTGGTGCCTGGCTGCTGACCGTCGCCCGGCGTCGCGCTCTCAACCAGGTGAGCCGCGACGCCCGCTACCGCGCCAAGCTCGCGCTACTGGAGCAGCCAGTCCCACAAGAGCCGGATGACCGGGTGCGCTTGATGTTCACATGCTGCCACCCCGCCCTCTCCCGTGCGGCGCAGATCGCGCTGACCTTGCGGGCGGTCTGCGGCTTTACCACTGCCGAGATCGCGCACGCTTTCCTGGCCTCGGAAACAGCGGTCGCCCAGCGCATCGTGCGAGCGCGGCGCAAGATCGTCGCTGCCCACATCCCCTACCGTCTGCCGAGCGACGACGACATGGGCGAGCGGCTCTCGGAAGTGCTGGCGGTGCTTTATCTGATGTTTACCGAGGGCTACCTGGCGAGTGCTGGCACGGCACCGACCCGGCGCGACCTCGCAGAAGACGCTGCCTGGCTGACGGCGTTGGTCGTGCGACACATGCCGGGGGAGCCAGAGCCGCTCGGTCTGCTCGCGCTGATGCGCCTGCACCTGGCCCGGTCCAAGACGCGGTTGAGCAGCGCCGGGGAGTTGATCCTGCTTCAAGACCAGGACCGCACGCTGTGGGACCGGTCGATGATCGCAGAGGCAATAGCCCTGATCGAGCAGGCAGCAGCGCTCGGGCGGCCTGGACCGCCCCAGGTGGAGGCCGCGATCGTCGCTTGCCATGCTGAGGCAGCAACGTGGGCCGCCACCGACTGGCGACAGATCGTGCTCCTCTACGACCTGCTGTTCCAGTTGAAGCCCTCACCGGTCGTGCGGCTCAACCGGGCAGTGGCGCTGCGGCACGTCATGGGGCCTGAGGCGGCGTTGGAGGAGGTAAACGCGTTAGCGGGAGACCTGGAAAACTACCACCTCTTTCACGCGATCCGGGGTGAGTTGCTGCTCGAGCTGAGCAAGCGTGAGCAGGCACGGGCAGCGGCGCTGCGCGCTCTGGAACTGACACATAACCGCGCTGAGCAGTTCCTGCTTGCACGCCGACTGCTGGAATGGTGACGGGTGATCGTTCACGTAAAACACAGCCTGAGGCGGGACACTATGCCCACCATCATGAACGTAAGCGGCAGTGGGCTGATGTTCCGTGAGCCAATGCGCTGTCCCGTTCCTGGTAAAGAGCATGTGTGCTATACTCTACTGAATGACAGCATGAATGGAGGGCGTATGAGTACCGTTGATGAGGGTTTAGAGGCGCAAATCCGCAATATCGAACAGCGATATGGGAAACTACTCAGCGAGTGGATCGCCATCGTCAGAGAGAGCGGCCTCACGAAACACACCGATATAGTCGCGATGTTGAAGAGCCAGTACGGCATGTCGCATGGCTCAGCGCATCGCGTAGCTCTCAAGGCGCGCGAGGCGGATGCGGCAAGTATGGTCAAGGCTGCAGAGGCTTCCGGTCGCGATCCGGTCGCTGAGCTATACAGTGGCAAGAAGGCTGGCCTGAAGCCTCTCCACGACGTGCTGATGACGGCGATCACCACATTTGGCGATGATATTGAACTGGCACCGAAGAAGGGCTATGTGAGCCTGCGGCGCAAGAAACAGTTTGCCATGATCCAGCCGACGACGGCGACGCGCATCGACCTTGGACTCATCCTCAAGGATGTACCCGCGACTGAGCGACTCGAATCTGCTGCAAGCTTCAATGCGTTGTTCACCCACCGCGTGCGCGTGAACACCATCAACGACGTGGATTCCCGGGTGATTGCCTGGCTGAAGCAGGCCTACGATCTCGCAGGCTAACTCTCCTTGCGTTTGCCCTTCGTGAAACATGCGCCTGGACCGGAGCTCTAACCCGTGACGGCAACTTGGGAGAGACACACCTTGTTTTCGTCCGAACACCATGCATAGCTTCTGCAGCGCATCTTTTCCTGATGTAATAGACCGAGAGGAGTTCACACCCTACTTGCAGTGATGACCCCACCATCATCGAAGAAAATGTTCAGTGGTGACACGACTCCCCTCCTTATGTCTCTCCTGACGACGTTCTCCGTTGTTGTCACTGTACCAGAAGCAGGAGAACAGAGCAAGGGGTTTCGTGTCGAGGCAGTGAGAAGGTCGTCTTACTCATCGTCTGGCAGCGCCGTTGTTCTCGGCTTTGCGCAGGAGTGACCCTGAGAATCGTCGTCTGCTGGCATTGCCAGCAGGTCCCATCCAGGGCTTCGCCACTTTTGCTGCGTCTGCATGCTCCAGCTGCTTTACACAATAGGCTCAAAGGAGGGCATCAGTCCAGCCGTTGAAGCATGGCGGGCAGTTCGACGAGGCTCTCAATATGCACGGTCGTTCCTGTCCGAGGGAGTGACGAGTCTCCGACGAGGACCGCACGCGCTCCCAACTGCCTCACCCACTCGATAGCGCGAGGACTGTCGTCAACGACCAGAGCATCTGCAGGCGCGATCCCAAGATCAGCGAACATGCGCTCGTAGTACTCTGGCCCCTCTTTCAAGATATCGATCAAATCTGGGCCATAAAGGCGACCAAAACAGTCGCGCACCCCCATGGCCTGCAAGTAGCCCGCCAGATCGAGTGAGGACTCGCCGGAGGCCGTGTGGAGCGTGTAGCCCTGACGGTGCAACGTGCGGACGGTGTCCACCGCGCCGGGAAAGGCCGCCTGGACGCGGCAGGTAATAAAGGCCGCCGCACAGCGAGCAAGGCGCAGGCATTCCTCTTCGGGTGGAGTCCCGACCCCCACCAGCTCGCACATGCCCCGCAACCACTCCACCTGGTAGGCGCGCTCAAAGCTGCGGTAATCGGGATCGGCCTGGACTCGCCTGCGCCAGGTACCAGGGTCGAACAGGCGGTCAGCGACCACCCGGTTCGCGCGGGACCACGCGTCAGGTGGGCCACCGAGGAGCGGAGCGAAGAACTCACTGACCAGGCGTTGCCACTGCAAGGCACGTGTGTTGTTATCATTCATGACTCCACCATCGTCGAGGAAGATTATGAGTCGAGCCGTCACTGTTCTCTCCCGGTATCTATATAGCCCCTCGTTGATGCTCAAGAGCCGCACGAGGAACAATAGCACAGGCATCTCTTTCTGTCTCGTCCTCGCGCCACTCACGTCCTTGTGGCACTCAGTTCTCCAGATCGTCGGAGAGCTACAGAGAGATCGGTAGTACATCCTGATTGTTGGTCCTGGGCCATCTCACGTGAGCGGGGCAATTTCCTTTGTCATCCATTGCCAGGTCGAGACGCGACGAAACCCGAGGGAGGTGAACAGGCGCAGCGCCGGCGTTTCGGCCTGTTCCGTCTCGAGGAAGACGCTCGTTGCGCCGCGCTCCTTCAACCGGTGTATGCCCCTGAGCAGCAATGCACGCCCAAGTCCACGCCTCTGGTGGGTGGGACGTGTTCCGATCACCCCGATTCCGCCGACGGTGTATTCGCCTCTGCTGTCCGCTACCTTGGTGAGTTCACAGAGACAAAACGCCGCAAACATCCCGGCGGCATCGACCGCGATTACATCCAGATCAGGTTGATAGCCAGGGGACTGGTGAGAGTCAAGCCCCATGCTGATCCCGTCAAACACTGCCCGGTGGAGCTCCTGGTACGGCTCCAGTTCCTCACCATACACGCCACTGCGCAGGACGAAGCCCGCCGGCAGGTGAGCCGCTGGCAAGGGGATATCGAGCGGGCGAACCAGGCGCAGATCTCGCGCCGGAAGTGGTTTAAAACCTGCCCCCTCCAGGAGCGCGCGGCGTTCCGTTTCGTGGTCGTGACAGCGGCACCACAGGGAGAACGTTCTCCCGCACTGTCTCGCCTGCTCCTGCATCCCCGCAATGGCCCAGGCGAGAATCTGCGCTTCGATGCCGCTGCCATGCGCTTGTGGATGCACCTGGAAGGTTAAGGCAGTGGAGGGCGGCGCCATGAGGGCGTAGGCCAGAAGCCGGCCATCTGCCTCCACCCAGAGCATGGTCGCCTGCTGGGTCCTCGCCCGCCAGTGGAGGTGCCGAATTACAGCGCCCTGCGCGTCCTCCCACGGAGGCCGTTCCATAGCCGGGTCCCGCGGGAGAGGCGCAAGGAGCATGCGTAGTTCAGAGATAGTTGGTGTGTCGTACATGTTCTCGGGTGTCGTGCAGGCTCGCTTCAGGTCAAGGATGTGCTGAAGGTCCGCCGCCCCTGCATAGGGACGTATGTGTATCGTCATCCGGGACTCCCTTCGAAGGTTCACATAGTGCGCTCAACGCCAGTTGCGCTCAAGGATTGGGATGCGAGCCCTGCGCCAGGAAGAGCGACCAGAACTCACGCGTGTGGCTGGCCAGTTCCTCGTGGGTGCCAACCTCTGCGATGCGCCCATCGAGGAGCACCACGATCGTGTCGGCCTTGCGGACCGTATCGTAGCGATGCGTGGTAAACAGGATGATCTTCTCTTTGGCGAAAGTGGTCAGCAATTCGAAGATCTGCCGCTCCCCTACCGGGTCCAGGCTCGCTGTTGGTTCATCCAGAATGATCAGCGGGGCATCGTGATAGAGCAGCCGGGCGAGTGCCAGCCGCTGCCACTGTCCCCCAGACAGATCGCTGACGCCGCCAAATCCCGCTCCTACCACGGTGTCGATGCCATCGGGCAAGGCGTCTACAGCCTCCCACAGACCCGCCAGCCGCAATGCCTCAGCGATACGCTGCTCCTCCCCTGGAGTGCGCTCACTCTGCATCGTCACATTCTGCCGGATGCTGAAGTGGAAGTGCGAGGGGTCCTGGAACAGGATAGACTTCGCAACGGCTTCGAGAGGGACTTCCTCGCCCGTCGAAAGCTGAGCGTGCAGCGACCCTGTGGTCGGGGGAACGAGCCCGGTGAGCAGCTTGACCAGCGTACTCTTGCCTGCTCCGTTGGTGCCCACGATGGCGGTGAGGCCTGGCGTGAAGTCGCACGAGACGTCAACCAGGGCCGTCTTCTGGTTCTCCGGGTAGGTGTAGCTGACTCCGCGTAAGCGGATGACCGAGAGCGGCTCGCCAGGCGTCACCTGGATGTCTGGCGACAACCTTGCCGCCTGCTCCTCCTCAAAGGGCTGCGCGAGGAAGTCGAAGAGGGTGGTCGCGTAATTGAGCGACTCGACCAGGGACCGCACGGAATAGATCAGCGATTGGATCATGCCGGAGAGCAAGGTGAGTCCGGGGATGATGATAGCGAGGCTGGGCAGGCTGATCTGTCCCTGGCTGATGATGGCAAAGAGGGCGGTCAGCGCCAGCGCGATACCCAGGCCCTGCACCAGGGCGGCCATCGTGCGCAGCCCGGCAAAGCGCGCCGTCAGGTGCTTGAGGTCAGCCAGGTAGGTCTCAGCGAGCCAGGCGTGCTCGCGGGCGATGATGTCGCTCCGATAGACGCGCACGTCGCGCTGCCAGGAGGCATCGACCTGCATGTTGGTGAGGGCCTCCATGCGCAACTGGTTGGGCGCGTTGTGTTCCTGTAACTCGTACATGGCCCCGCTGAAGCGGCGTTCGACGAGCGAGGCCGGGATGGAGATCGCCACCATCGCCAGCACCAGCAGGGGCGCGAGGGCGAAAAGCGTCACCGCCAGCCCGAGCAGCCCCAGGAAGATGGGCGCGGTGGAGAGCAGCGAGTCCACCAGCGTGATGGAGCGTTGCGATGCCTCGCGGATCACCAGGCCGTAGCGGGCCTGAAACGCATTGTTCTCGAAAAGCGGGTAAGGCACGGCAGGCAATTTCTGCATGATGCGCTTGCTGATCACCACCCAGGCCTGCTGGCGCAGGATCGTGGAGGAGCTATCGCGCAGAATGATGCCCAGGCGCTGCGCCAGGACGAGGACGACCAGGCCCAGCCCGATGAGGGCTACCGTCGATGTGAAACGCACGGTGCTGCCCGATCCGATGACTTCCTGCAAGAGCTGGTGCAACAGCAGCAGCAGGGCGGGGAAAAAGAGCGGCTCGAAGAGCGAGGCGATGCTGCTGGTGACAAAGGCACGGGGATGGCAGGTATACAACAGGCGCAGCGTGGCGCGCAGCGTCGCGAGGCGTGCTGGCCGGGGCAGCCTGAAGCGTGTTTTCAATGAAAGCATGTCGGTTTCTCCTTGTGGGAAGATAGAATGCAGGAGCAGTGAACTGCTCGACCTTCCAGATTTCAGGGGATGGAAGTGCGCAGACAAGGAGGGGCGCGAGCAACACAACATCCACCAGAGGAAGCTGGCGTTCGGATTGGTCCCTTCCCTCGGCGAGAGACGGACTCTGCGCGAGGGAGGACAGTGCTGCTAGTGGTCTAGGTCAGTCAACAATGACCGTGCATGCCTGTTCCTTTAGATAGATGGTGATATGGCGAGTGGGAGATCTTCCCACTCAAGTAGACTATGGCACACGATGCTGCCCGCTGTCAAGGAGCCGAGACGGGTTCCAGCACTCGTCTTCGCCTCCGAAGTTGAGGCGACCCTACTGCGCGCCCAGCGACTTCAGCAGCTCGATGATCTCCTCTCGCTTGAAGTGCTCTGCCCATCCGAGCGGGGTGGCCCCGTATGCGGGATCAGTGGCCGACAGGTCCGCTCCGCGCTCGACGAGCAGTTCCACCACCCTGACGCTCCTTCTGCTCGCCGCCCAATGGAGCGGAGTCCCTCGCCCATCGAAGCCCGAAGGCTGCGCGTTGATGTTGGCACCGCGGTCGAGCAGATACGCAGCAGCCTCGACGCTGCCGCCGAGGACCGCGTAGACCAGCGCCTGCTCCAGGCGCTCGTCGGATGGCGTTTCAGCGAGCACTGGAGCGTTTACCGGTGGGTGATGGCGTCCCGCGCTCGGAAGCAGCTTGCCACCGGCATCGAAGAAGGACGAAAGCCTCTCGGTTCGTCCCATCCCTGCGGTCAACTCCAGGTCCAGGGTGGCGCCCCTGCGCACAAGGGTCTCAGCAACCTGCCCACACTCATACCATATTGCCTGAGCGAGCGGACGCCGGTCATCACCCAGTCCATCCACCGGCGTGCCCGCGTCGGTGAGGAGTTCGGCCAGGACGGAATCGTCGCAGCTCGCTGCCCACTGCAGAGCCCTCTCTCCCGCGTCTTCGTCGCCCGCGCGGGCATTCACGTCCGCCCCAGCGCGGATGAGCGCCTGGCCTGTTTCTGCCTCGCGCGGATAGTGTCCGGGCCAATCGCACAGGTGAAACAGCAGCGTGCGCCCCCGCAGCGCTCGTGCATTCGCGAGTGTGGGATGTTCACGCAACAAACGGGTGAGCGTTTCCACGTCTCCCGTCTTCACCGCCCGCACGGCGACCGGGAAGACATCGGCCAAAGCACCGTCCCGCGGGAGGTCGTCGGCCACACCAGGTGAAACATCGCTCACGATTTGTGCTCCTTTCTTTCTCTGCCCTTTCAAGGATCGCAGGGCACGTTTCGTCAACAGCAAGACCTGCGAAGCGTCACTCTTGCTGGTCATTCTTTTTCATGAAGCGGGATTCGGCAACCATCTTTCCCACGGTTGCCGCTTCCTCGAGAGAGAGGAGCAGCGCGCCTGGATGATCCGAAAGCCAGATCGAGGCAGCCTGCTCCGACCAGAACAAGAGGGATTGTTCGCAGAAGGTCGCGCGCACGCACTCGCTGCGCTCAGCCGGGATGATGAGCGACATCACGCTCGGCGAGGGGGTCAGGTCCAGGATTTTGCCAGAGGGGGTGGCGACAAAGGTAATCGCATGGCCTGTGACCGGGCAGGTCGATTGGACATGTGCGGTCTTCATGAGAGACGGAGGAAACAGCACGGTATCAAAGGCACACCAGGTAAAGAGGGGCTTTCCGTCCATCTCGAAGCGATGGCGTGTCGGCATCAAGGTCACGCCCCAGCCGAGGATGTTGCCCTGCTTGTCAAACTCCGTATCGGGCAACTGCCTCAGTCGTCGCTCCAATTCGTCCTGGTCGAGCTGGAGCCTCGCCCCTAGCTCCACTCTGGTGAGAGGTTTCCCCCGGCTGACCTGCTGCAAAATCGGCAGGCAGAGGTCTTCCTGTTCACAACGCAGCTGCTCAGACAGGCGCTGTGCAATCGTCTCAAGCGGTGGATGCGGTTGCATCGGGCTGCCTCCTTGTTAGAGTGTACTCGTCTTTGCTCAGGCTCAGCTCGCACAGCAACTGAGCCGGTTCACATCTTTGGTGAACGAGATAGCGACGAGCTTGAGCGCCTCAGCCATCGTCGGGTAGACGTGGATCAGATCAATGAAATCGGACGTTTTGGCCCCGAAACGCAGCGCCATCGCCGCCTCACCAATGATCTCGCCTGCGTTCATACCCAGCATCGAGACGCCCACAACCCGTCGGCTCTCGCGTTCGAGCACCATCTTGATCACGCCGCGTGTGTCGCGGACGACCCCGGCTCGCGGCACCACACTCAGAGGGATGGTGTTGCACTCACAGACAATCCCCGCAGCATTGGCCTCCTCGTCGGTCAACCCCACAACGGCCACCTGAGGGTCGGTGAAGATGGTGCGCGGGATGACAGTGTGATCAACCTCGCGCAGCGGCTCCCCGGAGAGGGCGTTGTGCGCAGCGATCTTGCCGTCGTGCGCGCCCACGGGCGTCGCCATCTGACTCTCGGTTTCCCGTCCGATCACGTCACCGGCAGCCCAGATATTGGGAACCGTAGTGCGCAGCGTGCGATCAACCCGCACGGCTCCCGCCTGGTCTACCTCCACTCCAGCTTGCTCCAGGCCGATCTCCTGCGTCTTGGGGCGCCGCCCGGTGGATACCAGGAGCTTTTCGGCGGTGAATGTCTGTTGGCTGCCGTGTCGCTGAACCGAGAGCGCGATCCCCTCTCCCTCAGAGCGCACCCCGCGGACCTGCGCTCCGGTGACAATGCGCAGACCTTCCTCCTGGAGAATCTCGGTCAGCGCCTCGGCGATTTCCGGCTCGTAGCCGGAGAGAATGCTTTTGCCTCGGGTGACGAGGGTCACCTCCGTGCCAAAGCGCGCAAACATCTGGCCCAGTTCGAGCGCGATGTAGCCCCCGCCCAGGATGAGCAGCGAACGGGGTTGCTCGCGCAGCTCGGTCCCCCAGGGGTCATCGGCGGAACTCAAAAGATCACTGGTGAGGTACGGCACATCCGAGAGGCCCGGCACGGGAGGAATGGCAGGCAGCGAGCCGGTCGCAATGAGAAGCTGGTCTCCGACCAGGCGGCGTGTACCATCAGGGGTACGCACCTCCACCTCGTGATCGGAGAGCAACCGCGCCTGACCGGACACGAGCTGGATGCGCTCCGGCTCATCGAGCAGGCTCTCGTACTTGTGGGCGCGGAACTCCTGGACAATCTCATCTTTCTGGGCGACGAGCTCTGCCCAATTGACCGGCATATGCACCGGGGTGAGCCCCGGGTAGCGGGGATGGGCGGCATCGTAGACGAGACGGGCCGCCTCGATCAGGTTCTTGGAGGGCAGGCAGCCCCGGTTAGCGCAGGTGCCCCCGACCGTGCGAAATTCGGTCATCACGGCGCTTTTGCCGAGTTCGGCAGCGTGCAGCGCCGCGGCAAAGGCCGTCGAGCCACTGCCCAGAATCACCAGATCATAGCGCTCTTGGGTTGACATACGTGTTATCTCCTTGTGGCAGGCAGGTCATCCGACATGGGGGAACGTTCCCGCACTCGCGTATTAGCTTCGACAGGCGCACAGGTGGGACAGGACGCATCCACGTCTCGTTTCGGACGTTTCGGGCCGAACAAGAACCAGTACCCCAGCGCAAGCGCCACCACGAAGTAGACGCCCGCCCCGGTGTACACCAAGCCGGTATTGTGCATGAGAAAACTACCCAGGGCCGTTCCAGCCAGCAACGAGGCCAGGAGCGGCAAGGTGATAATCAAGTGACAGGGACAGGCGAGAAAGCCCGTCACGGTCAGCACAACGCCACCAATGCGGCGCATCAGACACCTTCCTTTCGTCTTTCCAGTGAAGCAGGAGAGAAGTGCGTGGGAACAGGTACGGCTTTCGGCGCGCACCAGCGGTAGAGCCAGAGGTCTCAGACCTGCGCGCCCAGGAGTTGGCGTCGAATCAGATCTGGGCACCGTCGGACGTTTCGATGACGCCAGCCGGATGAACAGAGCAGAGATGTTGCCCAGGTGGCGGGAGAATACTGGCTCGCTACATCCGACATAGGCACAGTTACCGGCGTACATTGACCAGCGCGCTGTCCCGACTCCGCAGATCACCCGAAACGGTCCCATTCCCACTCCCAACCAATTCACCCTCCCTGGTTTCAGCCGACACCACCTCCTCCATATCCGACTGGAGCTGGAGCCTGGCTTCAAACAAGGGTGTGAGCAGGCTCGTCTCACCTTTCCCTGTTATCGTATCCACCTGTCCCCTCCTTGCTCACTTCGGAACGAAGGCCGTCCAGCGAGCCATGCCGGATTCGTAATCGAACGTGCCACTCGTGAGGGCGAAGGTTTCGTTCAGCCACACGTAGCGGCTGTCGTCGGTCTTGAAACGCAGGACGCCGACGACTCTCCACTGCTTCCTTTCCTCCGAGAGGGGCATCGCGAGCTCGCGACCCTCGAACCATATCTCCGCGCCGTCGTACGTCTGAATGACCCCTGGAACTTGCATGGCGCAGATCTCATCTTCACCGGTCGTCTCGTAGTTCGACCACCGAACTGTGCCTCGCATTCTCGGGCCGTTGAGCGTCCCGTCTCCTCCACCCACCAGCGTGCCCACCTTGTCTCCCATGGGAGCGAGCTCAATCGGTCCCTGGTAGTGCAGTTCGAGGGCGAAGAGCAGTTCGAGCTCGTTCGTGCGTGGCTCAACGTTCCCTTGTATCGTCTCCATGATGATGTTCTTTCTTTCCATGCACATGTGTGTTCTCTGTGAGATCGCGACTCGAACGTCGCTGAGCATCACCAGAGTAGTGTGGTGTGGACGCCATCGACGTCGCTCATTCCGCTTGTCGTTCAGTCTGATCCAGCGTCTCTTGCTGGTCGAGCGCATCCAGCATGGGACAGCGACCGGCCGGTCCTTGTCCGGTGCAAAGCGCGGCCACCTGGAGCAGAGCTTGCCGCATGCGTTGTAACTCGACCATTTTCCGCTCCACTTCAACGATTTTCGCCTCTGTGCGCCCCTTGACCTCCTCACAGGATGTCTGTGCGTCGACGCGCAGCAGCAACAGCTCGGTAATCTCTTTGAGCGAGAAGCCAAGCTTTTGTGCGCGTTTGATAAAGTGGAGACGCGCGACCACCTGCTCGGAGTACTGACGATAGCCAGAAGCCCGGCGCGGTGGCTCCTCCAGCAAGCCCTCGCGCTCGTAGAACCGCACCGTTTCCACGCCGACCCCGGCGAGTCGTGCCACTTGTCCAATCGAAAGGGTATCCATCTTTGTTGCTCCTTCGGAAAAAGTATACACTCCGTACCATACTACAGAGTCAAGGGGAAGGGAGGGGGAAATCCCGAGGTCGATGTCGAGCACAGGAACTCTTTCACTTCCTTCTCGTATTCCTTATCCTCACGTACAGAAGAGACTCAAAGCAGGAGGGTTCCCCAACCGTATCACGTTTGATGAATGCTGAGCTTATCGGCGCCAGGCACTCGCAGGTTTGTGCTCATGCCATCCATCAGCAAAACTCATCAATTTTCTGGTTCACCACATCGGCGATGAGCAAAAAATGCGGCAGAAACTCGCCTGTTTCACGCATTTCTGGTATACTTGGTTGAGAGCGAAGAGAGAGCAATCACTATTTCAGAGAAGACAGTCCCTCGACTTCACGAGTGAGCACGCCATGAGTGGGGAGGTCGCAAGCCATGGCTGAGCCGAGTACAGCCATCGACAGGAACGCCATCTTGACGCTGCGACGGCGGGTTCGCTTCCAGGATGGCCGCCCCTACGACGCTCGCTGCTCGAAGGTAGCTGCGGCGCTCGAGGCGCAGTTCGGCTGGCCGCGTCGGTGGGGGCGCCTGCGTCTGCTCGACGCTCGGGTGGGCTGGCAGCACTGCTGGAACCAGCTCGCCGATGGCCGCATCCTCGACGCCACCGCCGATCAATTCGAGTCGCGCTGGCTGGGTGACCTCGTCGTGCTCGATGCCCTCGACCCCCATGCCACGGCCTATCAGCCCGCACCGCCGCCATGGACGTTCACCTTGCGGGAACAGGAGGCGGTGATCAAGCTCGCCGCCGTCGGAGCCGGTGCGGAAGGTCACGACGCGGCGATGCCCTGCGCGAGTTGGATGGCCGCCGCCCGGCAGGTGCTGACGATGATGACGGGCTGGAGCCTCCCCGACGACCTCGTCGACTATGCTGCCCGGGCGCTGCGGGTTCGAGCCTTGCTCGGAGAGTCGATGACCTTCGGGCAGCTCGATGAGCTCCTGACGATGTACGAGTGGGCGCACGCCGCAGCGGCGCGAGGAGGGCCCTGGATGTCGTCGGAGTACGTGGCAGTCCTTGAGTAACGCTTGCGCATGGGAGAAGCGATGGAGGCTGCGGAAGCAGAGGAGCGTGGATGCGAGCCGGAGTGGTGCCAAGAAAGACCGCGTCGTCGGGAACTTCGTGATCCACGGCCAACTCCTGACGCGCCTTGCCCCCGCCAGCCTTCCCATTCGGCCTCATTGGCTTCTCCGCTCTCGTGCTGGCCTGGCACTGGTGGCACATTCGCCGCAACCCGCTGCCTTTCCACAACACCAGCCCGGCTCCGCTACGCGCTCAGCGTCGCACTGCCCCTGGCCCTTTACCTCACCTGGTGGTATGCGCCCGCCTTCTCCGTCAAAAGCTGGGCAGTGCTTCTCTTCGGAGGCATCTCCATGGTGCTCGCCGCCCTTCGTGGCTACGCTGGATGCGAGATGCTGGCCCTCTCCAACTGACTCCTGCGCCGCTACGACCAGATCGCCTGCGCTGTCTTCTCGCCTGCTCATAACCATCCCTTTGCTCAGCGAGGCGCGCCGCTTCCATCCGATTCTGTGCGCCCAGTTTCTGCATGGCTATGGAAAGATGATTGCGGACGGTTCCCTCTGACGATACTGTTCAGATTAACCCTTCTCTGCTATACTCTGGAAATGACAGCAGAAGAGACGATAGCATCCTTAGAAGCACAACTCAAGCAAGCCTTAGAGCGGCTCACAGAAGTCACCGAGCAACTGCGGGTAGCCCAGGCACGCATTGAGGAATTGGAGAAACTGAAAACACCTCCGCCAGCCTTTGTTAAAGCGGAGAAGAAAAAACCGCTCGAGGAGCAGCGAGTTCGCAAAAAGCGTGATGCGAAATATAATCGAGCGAGACGGCGCTCCACGCCCACCCAGATTGTGGAGCATCGGCTGGTGACTTGCCCACAGTGTCACATGCGTTTGGGAGGCATCAGTCTGGCTCGTTCACGAGAGATCATTGATGTCCCGCCACCCCCGCCAGTCGAGGTGACGGAGCATCGGATCTACAAGGGGTGGTGTACCGGGTGTCAGAAATGGTACGAAGCCCTTGTGGACTGGCACGAGCAGGTAGTAGGGCAAGGACGGATCGGAGTGCGCTTGGCCAGTCTGATCGCCAGCGCTCGGCACGGTGATGCGTCTGCCCATTCGACAGATCCAAATGTACCTCCTCACGCTCCATAGGGTCGCGATCAGCAGTGGGGAGATTGTGGAACTGCTGCATCGGATGAAAGCACAGATGCAGCCCCAGCTCGATGCGCTCAAAACGGAGATTCGCGCGAGTCCGGCAGTGCAAGCTGATGAGACGGGGTGGCGAGAAGATGAGAGCCTCGGCTACATCTGGAGCGTCTCAACTCCCAGCGTTCGGTATGATGAGTATCATCACTCGCGAGCGGGAGCAGTGATCAAGCAGCTGATCGGAGAGGACTTCGGCGGAGTGCTGGGCAGTGACTTTTATGTCGGCTACACCATCCATCAGGGATTGCACCAACGGTGCTGGGTACACTTCTTACGCGATGCGCATGAGCTCAAAGAGCAATATCCCCACGATGAGGAACTCTTCACCTGGGCTGCATCGGTGAAGGCGATCTATGATGCGGCCGTGGCTTGGGCAGAGCATGGTCCTGACCTGCACCTCTCCCCACGCAAACAGCAGCAAGCTCGCGTGGCACAACAGCATGCTTACGCGCAGGACCTCTGGCACCTGTGCCAGCCCTACGTGCGTACCGCCACGCCTCAACACACCTTATGTGAACGCGTGGAACGCTTTTTACCTGAGCTCTTTGTCTTTGTCGCGGTCCCTGGCGTCCCGGCCCACAACAATCTGGCGGAGCGCAGTGTTCGCCCTCTGGTCATTGCCCGCAAGATCAGTGGGGGCACCCGCAGTCCTCAAGGCTCAGAGACCCGTATGGGACTGGCCAGTCTCTTTGGTACCTGGATGGCACAGCACCTGAATCCTTTCCATCAATGCTTGGCTACCCTCACCCTGAAATCTTCTTTAGGTTAAAGGTGAACAATATCCTCAATGAAAATATGTCCTGCCTGTGTCAGCAATTCTGCTATTATAAAAGGATGAGGTCGCAGGAAGTTTGGAGTCTTTTACCAATCCCCAGACCCCGCTCCCGACGTGGAATGCATCCAATAGATATGAGTATACCGGGAGAGTCGGGTAAAGTCAGTGTCCATCAGATGGCATCTCACTTCCCATCACTTCCTAGAATAGCATGGCTTCGTTCCCTCCAGGCGGCGCGTGCAGCAAGGAGCGCCCATGAAGCGAACCTCCTACGATGAGCGAGACGCTGGCTTGGGCCAGGTTATGCTGACCCTGCCAGACTGGCCGAGAGGCTCAGCGTCTCACGCAAAGCGCCAGGGAAGTGGCAGGCCGGTAGCAGTTCTGCCAAGTGAGACGTGATGGGAAGTGAGACGGCACCTGATGGACGCTGATTTCTCTTCTCACTCCCAGTATACTCGTGTCTGTTGGATGGAAAATTCACCATGTACCCTGATGAATGTATGAAAACTCATTATCTATCCACCCTGCCTGGGGGGCAGGGAATAGCCCGATCTTGTATCTCACCGCAAGGAGGAGAAAATGAACTACCGATGGCATCAAAATCACCTGAACTACAAGGAAGACTTCGATTCGTTGCGCCGGGGAGGCTTCACCGAGAACGAAATAGAGCAGTTGACCCAACTGCGTCGTGATCGAACCGAATTAGAGCTCTCTCGCAACTCTGCGGAATATCATCGCCTGGCATTTGTGCGCTGGCTCGTGGCTACCGGCAAATTGTCGGACCATTTCGCCTAAACAGGCAAGCCCGAATTTCAGAGAGAACAGGAGAAAACAACACATGCCATGGGCGATTGTCATTGCCGCGTTTCTGGCTGTAAAATACGGGGAAAAGATCAGCAGAATTCCGGTTTAAAAAGAGGCATCAATCAAGTATCCTCTACAGGAGTAAAAGAACTGTGGAGGCAGAGAGGATGCTCCGATACATGGAACGATCAA
>Ga0137380_10002555_pt1 | contig 15492 bp, 16 predicted proteins | sample SagtaG_17_FD_104809 | JGI IMG/M metagenome (GOLD analysis project Ga0137380, IMG submission 104809) | Vadose zone soil microbial communities from Sagehorn Ranch, Mendocino, California, USA - Sage2_L_100_16 metaG | ecosystem: Environmental > Terrestrial > Soil > Vadose zone | place: USA...
GCCACCGGGGCGTCGGCCAAGTGGCTCGACATCCCCACCGAAAAGGCGCTGAGCGGCCACGGGGTGTCGGCCTGCGCCACCTGCGACGGCTTCTTCTTCCGCAACAAGGACATCGGGGTGGTCGGCGGCGGCGACACCGCCATGGAGGAGGCGCTCTTCCTCACCAAGATGGCCTCCAAGGTGACGGTCATCCACCGCCGCGGCGATCTGCGCGCCAGCAAGGTCATGCAGCAGCGCGCGTTCGCCAACCCGAAGATCGGCTGGGAGTGGAACCAGGAGGTCGTCGAGGTGCTCGGCGACAGGAAGTCGGGCGTGACGGGCGTTACGACCAAGAACACGCAGAGCGGCGAGCAGAAGACCCTCCCGGTGAACGGCCTCTTCGTGGCCATCGGGCACACGCCGAACACCGAGCTGTTCAAGGGCCAGCTGGAGATGGATCCCGTCGGCTACATCAAAATTCAGCCGGGAACGACCAAGACCAGCATCCCCGGGGTGTTCGCCTCGGGCGACGCCGCCGACCCGGTCTACCGCCAGGCCGTCACCGCCGCCGGCACCGGCTGCATGGCGGCCATCGACGCCGAACGCTGGCTCGCCTCCCAAGGCGTCCACTGAGCCAAACCAATTGCACCACGGAGCTACTTGGCGGCTTTCTTGCTCACGCGCGTCGGGGCGGGGTCGGTGTCGCGGACTTCTTCGCCCTGGCGGACCCATTCGCCGCTGCGGCCGCCGGACTTCTTGACCAGGCGGAGCGAGACCAGCTCCATCCCCCGATCGTGCCTCTTCATCATGTCGTAGACGGTCAGCGCGGCGGCGCAAGCGGCGGTCATCGCCTCCATCTCCACGCCGGTGCGCTCGATGGCGTGCACGCGCGCCTCGATCCGGACGACGCCTGCCTCCTCGTCGGCCGCGACCTCCACGTCCGCGCCCGCGATGGAGATGGTGTGGCAGAGCGGCAGGAGTTGCGGCGTGTGCTTCGCCGCCATGATGCCGGCGATCCGGGCCGCGGCCAGCGCGTCGCCCTTCTCCAGCCGGCCTTCGTTGAGGAGCTTGAGGGCCCCGCGGCTGCACTTCAGCTCCGCGCGGGCGATGGCCACGCGGCTCGTCCGCTCCTTCTCCCCCACGTCGATCATCTTCATCGCGCGCCTTTATAGCCCGCGATCGCGGAGCTGATCGTCGTCCTCGCCGTTCAGGTGGCCGACCTCGTGGATCAGCGTGTCGCGCACCTCCCGCCGCAGCTCCTCGTCGTTGTGCGCCGCGCGGGAGAGGTTCTTCCGGTAGAGGAAGATGGCCGGCTTGTCCTGATCGCCCGACCCGTCGGCCGGCGGGCGGAACAGCCCCAGGATGCCCGGCGAGAGCGGCGGATCGGTGGCGGTCAGGTCGCCCACGTCCGGCAGGTCCACGACGGCGAAGTTCGATCGCTTCAGGCCGGCCTGGATCCCGGCAGGGAGCCGGGCGACTTCCTCCTGCACGACGTGCGCGAACGCCGAGACGCTCGGCGTCGCGGTCGGCTTGAACGCCTCGGCGTCCAGCTTCTGCGCCCGCGCGAAATGGGGGCCGCCGCCACGTCGTCCTGCGCGCGCTCGGCGATGAGCCCCAGGTAGTGCTCGGCCCAGGCGTCCTGCTCCTCCGAGGTCAGCTTCTCCAGCTCCGCCTTCGCCTCGCCGAAGCGGCACAGCTCGAACAGCGCCAGGCCCTTCTCCCGGCGCGCCTCGCGATCCTTGCCGTCCAGCTCGATCGCCTTGTTGGCCGCGGCCAGCGCCTCGCCCGGGCGGCCGAGGTCGTCGAGCGCCATCGCTTCGAGCAGGTGGAGGTCCTTGAGCAGCGCGCGGTCCTTCATCCGGTGCGCGCGCGGGAAGGCGCGGTGCGTATACGCGAGCGCCAGCTCCAGGTCGTCGCGGCCGCCCAGGCGGCGGACGTGCAGATCGGCCGCGGAGCGCAGCACCTCGGGATCGTCGGGGTCCAGGGCCAGGGCGCGCGCGTACGCCGTGCGGGCCTCGTCGACGTGCCCGAGCTCGGTGAGCGCGGCGCCGCGGAAGTGGTGGGCGGCGACGCTCTGCGGATCGATGCGCCCGGCCTCGCGGGCGCACTCCAGCGCGTCCTCGAACCGGCCCTTCTCGAAGTCGCGGGACGCCTGCTCGAGCAGGTCGGGCACCGGCGGCTCGCGCCCCTCCGGCGACGGCAAGCAGGGTGGCGCCGGAGGCTCGGGCTGGGGGCGCTGGGCCCCGCGCACGGCGTCCGAGGCGTCGATCGGCTTGGCGGTCGAGGCTGCCGGGGCGGCGACGACCGAGGCCCCTGCGGGCGGCTTGACGGCCGGCGCGGCCTCGGCCGCGAGGTGCGTCCGTTTGCAGGCAGGCGCGGCCACCGTTGCGGCGGCGAGGGCGAGCGGCAGGAAGCGGCGGAGCGTGTCGGTCATTGCTGGCCTGATCAACAACGGGTGCCGGCGCCCGGCTTCCCGCCCGGGGTCCGGCGCGCTGAGCGCACACGGTAGCACGCGCGTGCCCAGCGGACGAGTCGCCCCACGCCTGTCTGCCTGGCTTCCCGGAGGGCGGCTACTTTTCACCCTCTCCGGCGCCGGCGCAGGCCGGCGAGCGCGAGGAGCACGCCGACCTCGAGCCCCATCGCGGCACCTCCGCTGGAGCACCCGAACCCACCGTGGGGGAAGGAGGAGCCGGAGGTCGGCGGCGGACCCACCGCGAACCCGCCGTCGGGTTGCGCCGTGCCGCCGTCGGGCTCCAGGTCGCCGGGGTCGGAGTCGATCGGGCCGATCGTGCCGCCGTCGGTGTACGTGCCGCCGTCGGATCCGGGATCGCCGGTGTCGGGCGTGCCGGCGTCGGGCGTGCCGGCGTCGGGCGGAGGCGGCGGCGGGAGAGCCGGATAGATGACGACGCCGTCGAGCAGCGTGGCCGAGGCCGGCTGACCGTTGATGCGGATCGCGGTGGTGGCAGGGGCGTACGCCCGGAAGTCGGAGATTCCGTCGCCCGAGACCACCAGCGTGGTCCCCTGCAGGTCGGCCTCGATCATCCGCGCCGACGCGCTGGAGAGCAGCTCGCGGGTGCCGTTCTGGTCGGACGGCCCCTCCCGCGGATCGGGAGTGGCGCGCCGGTCGTGGGGAAACCCTACGAGGGGTCGCAGGCTTGGCTCAATGTACGAAATCGCACACCCGGCAGGGCGGCTGGGGCGTGGCAATACGGGCACGCTGGCGAACGGCCCCGTTTCCTGCAGCGGGACGGCCAATGGGGTCGTGGTCACCACGACGATGACCAGCTACACGCTCACGACCGCGGACGGGCACAGCATGAGCTTGAGCTCGGCCGGCACGGCGAGCGCCAGCGGGCAGACTTGTTCGCTGTCGCTGTCCAGCAACCTCACGCGGTAAACGGCACCCGACAGCGGTTACTCGGCCGCGATGCCCAGGAAGGACAGCGGGCCTTCGTAGAGGGCGCGCCGGGCCAGCGCCTCGGAGAGGCCGGCCTTGCGCAGCGCCTCGGCCGCGCGGGGCAGAGCGAGCAGGTCGGTCGCGCCCTCGCCGATGTCGCTCGTCAGCACCACTCCCTCGGCGCCGTTCCGCGAGAGCAGCTGCGCGGCGTCCGCCGGCTCGAGCAGGCCCGGCTGCAACGTCAGCCCGGCGAAGTGCCCGCAGCCGCGCACCAAGAGGAACGTCTCCTCGGTGACGTGATCGACCAGGACGCGGGTGGGTTCCAGGCGCGACTCGCGCAGTACCGCGAGCAGCCTGCGGGTCACCGCCAGCTTCCCCTGCCCCGGCGTGTGCACGATCACCGGCTTGCGTAGCGCGAGCGAGAGCTCCAGCTGGCGCGCGAGCAGCTCCTCCTCGCGCTCGCCGCCCTCGTGCAGGCCCAGCTCGCCGAGCGCGACCACGCGCGGGTCGTCGAAGTAGCGCGGCAGCCGGTGCAACAGGTCGTCCACGCCATGCCACGGGATGCGCGCCGGGTGCACGGCCAGCGCCACCCAGGGGCGGATCCCGGCGGCCCGGAGCCGCTCCACCTGCACGGTGACGAGGCCGTCCCAGTGGCGCCGCAGCTCCTCCGCGCTGGAAGCGCCGGCGTCGTTCGCGCAGGTCACGGCGGCGCTGAGCCCGAACCAGGCCAGGGTAGTGAGGTCGGCGTCGCTCACTCCCTCGGCGTGGAGATGCAGGTCGACGAATGGCGGCGGCTCCGGCGCCATGCGATGACGGTAGCATGGCATGCGTCTCGCACGCGGCATTTCGAACGCGCGACAGCGGAGGCGCGGCGTGCGGCGGTTGACGCTGCCCGACGCGAGACCTACCAACAGGTGCCGGGCGGCCGCGCGGGCAGGCGGTTGGAAAGTGGACGAGAAGGAGCATCGATGGAGGCCATCGCAGCCGTAGTCCTCGCCGCCGGCAAAGGCACCCGGATGAAGAGCGACCGGGCCAAGGTGCTGCACCAGGCTTGCGGGCGCCCGCTGGCCTACTTCCCCATCCGGGCCGCGTTCGCGCTCGACTGCGCGCCGGTCGTCGCGGTGGTGGGTCACCAGGCCGAGCTGGTCGAGAAGGAGCTCTCGCAGCTGTTCCCCGGCGCGCCGCTCGCGTACGCCCTGCAGAAGGAGCAGCTCGGCACCGGCCACGCCGTACTGTCCGCGCAGGCCGCATTGAAGAAGGCCGGGTTCTCCGATCGGGGAAGCGTCCTGCTCCTGTGCGGCGACACCCCGCTCGTCACGGCCGAGACGCTGCAGCGGCTGGTCCGGGCGAAGCAGGACTCGCGCGCGCCGCTCGCCTTCATCGCCACCCGCCCGGCCGACCCGAAGGGGTACGGGCGCATCGTGCGCAACGAGAAGGGCTTTCCCGAGCGCATCGTCGAGGAGAAGGACGCCTCCGCCGCGGAGAAGAAGATCGGCGAGGTGAACGCGGGGATCTACCTGGTCGATGCGCCGTTCCTGTTCAAGGCGCTGGGCCAAGCGAACCGCAACAACGCGCAAGGGGAATACTACCTGACGGACATCGTCTCGGCGGCCGCGGCTGCGGCGCGCGAGGGACGGGCGCCCTGGCCCGCCACCATCGAGGCCAGCGAGGAGGAGGTGAGCGGCGTGAACGATCGCGCCCAGCTCGCCTGGAGCGCGGCGCGCCTGCGCGAGCGGCGGCTGTCCGCGCTGATGCGCGAGGGTGTCTCCGTCGTCGATCCCGCGGTCACCTACGTCGACGAGGGAGTGGAGATCGGTCCCGACAGCGTGCTGGAGCCGCTGGTGAGCCTCCGCGGCAAGACCCGCCTGGGCCAGGGCGTCGAGGTGGGTCAGGGGTGCGTGCTGATCGACGTGGAGGTCGAGGACGGCGCGCGGATCCTCCCCTACTGCCATCTCCACGGCGCCAGGCTCGGCAAGGCGGCGATCGTGGGGCCGTTTGCACGTCTGCGGCCCGGTGCGCAGGTTTCCGAGCAGGCGCACGTCGGCAACTTCGTGGAGCTGAAGAAGACGGTGCTGGGAAAGGGCAGCAAGGCGAACCACCTCACCTACCTGGGCGACGCGGTGATCGGCGAGGGCGTCAACGTCGGCGCGGGCACCATCACGTGCAACTACGACGGCAAGAAGAAGCACGTGACCGTCATCGAGGACGGCGCGTTCATCGGGTCGGACACCCAGTTCGTCGCCCCCGTGACCGTGCACAAGGGCGCGTACGTGGGCACCGGCACCACGGTGCGCGAAGACGTTCCGGCGGGCTCCCTGGCGGTGAGCGCGGGGAAGCAGCGCAACATCGAGGGGTGGGTGGAGAAGAAGGGCAAGAAGTGAGCGGTCCGGCGGTTGGGGCGTGGGGCGTCACGAGCTAGGTTGGAGCGGAGGCGGTGGAGCATGTGCGGGATCGTGGGATACGTGGGCGACGAGGAGTGCGCGAGCCTCCTGGTGGACGGGCTGCGCAAGCTCGAGTACCGCGGCTATGACTCGGCGGGCGTGGCGGTGCTGGGCAGGGAGGGCCTCTCGGTCGTCCGGGCCAAGGGCAAGCTCGCCAACCTCGAGAAGCGGCTCGGAGAGCAGATGCCGCGCGGGATGACCGGCATCGGCCACACCCGCTGGGCCACGCACGGCAAGCCGTCCGACGAGAACGCGCACCCGCACAAGTACGGCGGCGTCGCCGTGGTGCACAACGGAATCATCGAGAACCATCTCGAGCTGAAGGAGACGCTCTCCCATGCCGGGCACAGGTTCGCCTCGGAAACCGACACGGAGATCTTCGCGCACCTGATCGCCGACGAGGAGAAGTCGGGGAAGGCGCTGCCCGACGCGGTCCGCGCGGCGCTGGGGAAGGTGAAGGGGACGTACGCGCTGGCGGTGATGAGCGAGCGCTCGCCCGAGATGCTGGTGGTGGCGAAGAACGCTTCGCCTCTGGTGCTGGGGCTGGGCGACAAGTGCAACTTCGTGGCGAGCGACGTGCCGGCCATCCTGGCGCACACCCGCGACGTGATCTTCCTCGAGGAGGGGGACTTCGCGGTGATCACCAAGAAGGGCGTCGAGCTGACCGACCGCTCGGGCAACAAGCTCGCCCGCAGCGTCCGCCGCATCGACTGGACGCCGACCATGGCCGAGAAGAACGGCCACAAGCACTTCATGCACAAGGAGATCCACGAGCAGGCGCGCGCGCTGACCGACACCATCCGCGGCCGCGCCTCCGTGGAGGAAGGAGACGTCTATCTCGACGGGTGCAAGCTCGACGCGAAGACGGTCGCCGGCCTGAACAAGGTGCACGTGGTGGCGTGCGGCACCAGCTGGCACGCCTCGCTGACGGGCAAGATGATGATCGAGACGCTGGCGCGGCTCCCGGTCGAGGTCGATCTGGCGAGCGAGTTCCGCTACCGCGAGCCGCTGGTCGACTCCCGCACGCTGTGCGTCGCGGTCTCGCAGAGCGGCGAGACGGCGGACACGCTGGGCAGCTTCCGCGAGGCCAAGTCGCGCGGGGCGCGCGGGTTGGCCATCTGCAACGTGGTCGGCTCCGCCATCGCGCGCGAGTCGGACGACGTGCTCTACACGCACGCGGGGCCGGAGATCGGCGTCGCCTCGACCAAGGCGTTCACCACGCAGCTCGCGGCATTCTTCCTCCTCGCCGTGCGGCTGGGTCGCCTGCGCGGGACGCTGGATGCGCCGGCCGCGCGCAAGCACCTCGAGGCCCTGCGCGAGCTGCCGATGCTGGTCGAGCGGACCCTCAAGCACGAGGGCGAGATCCAGCAGGCGGCGTACAGGTTCTCTGCCTCCCGCGACCTGCTCTTCCTCGGCCGGGGGCCGCAGTTCCCGGTCGCGCTGGAAGGGGCGCTGAAGCTGAAGGAGATCTCCTACATCCACGCCGAGGGGTACGCGGCGGGCGAGATGAAGCACGGGCCCATCGCGCTCATCGACGAGAACATGCCGGTGATGGTGCTGGCGCCGCGCGACTCGGAGACCAACCCGGGCGTGAACTACGAGAAGATCCTGGGCAACATCCAGGAGGTGAAAGCGCGCGGCGGGCGGGTGATCGCCATCTGCAGCGAGGGCGACACCATGGTGCCCCGGCTGGCGGAGTGCGCGATCGCCATCCCCCGGACCAACCCCCTGCTCCAGCCCATCATCTCGGTCATCCCCACCCAGCTCTTCAGCTACCACGTGGCCGACCACCGCGGGACCGACGTCGATCAGCCCCGCAACCTCGCCAAATCCGTCACCGTCGAATAGGGCGCGCTAGGACTACAAGCGTTTCACGCGGAGCACGCGGAGATGGCGGAGCGCGCTGAGATTTGCTTGTAAAAACACTAACTCCGCGCGCTTCCTTTTCCTCCGCGCGCTCCCCGTGAAACGCCTGTAGGCCGCAGGTCGCGAAGTGGATCGGCTGGTGGGGGGTCGCGTAGGCTCCGACGGTGGGATTCCCGCTCAAGCTGGCGGAAAGAAGGCCCAAGGCGCCGGAAACGGCGCTGCTCGGGCTGTTGCGCGGCGTGCCGCTCCTGCCTGGCCTGGAGAGGAGCTGGCCGGAAGTCCTGGCGCTGGCCGAGGCGCACGGCGTCGGGCCGCTGCTGCACGCCGTCGCGCCGAAGCTGCCGGACGAAGCGCGGGAGGACCTGCGCAAGCTGCGGGCAGCCGCGCAGGCCGACCGGCGCTGGCAGCACGCCGCCCTGCTCCGCCTCGGCGGAGCGCTGGAGGGCGCCGGCGCGCTGGTGGTGCACGGCGCCGCCCACGCCGAGGACCTGTACACCGCCCCCGAGCTGCGGCCTCTCCGCGAGCTGGAGATGCTCATCGCGCCGTCCCGCACCTTCGCGGCGCTCGAGCGCCTCTCGCGCCGCGGCTACCGCATCGAGGAGCGGCCGGAGAAGGGCTGGTTGGTCCTGCGGCTGCGCGATCCGCGCGAAGCGCGCGTGGCGATCCACCTGCGCCGCGGCTTTCCCCCTCCGGGCGGCGCTCCCGCGGCGCCGCGCGCCGGCGCGGGCCCGGAGCCCGAGGTCGAGAGCGCGCTGCCGGCCGGGGCGCTCTGCCTGCGCGCGCAGGGGACCCGGCTGCACCCCGACGACGCGATCCTGGTGCACGCGCTGGCGCTGGCCGAGCGCGCGCTCCGCGCTCCGCTCATCGAGGTCGTCGACCTCGCCCACCTCTTCCGGCGGTGCGATCCCGCCATGGCGGTGGCCCGCGCCAGGCAGGCGCGCCTCTTGCCCCAGCTCGGCGCCGCGCTGCTCCTGCTCGAGCGGTGCGCGGCGGCGGCGCGGCGGTTCGGCGGGGCCGAGGTCGACCACGCGCGCATTCCCCGACTCGACCTGCCCGGCGAGCTGGGGCGCGCCGTGGATGGATTCGAGCTCGCCGCCGAGCCGGCCCGGCCAGGGGCCCTCTTGCAGGTCGCCCGGGCCCTGGGATTGATTGCGGAGCAGGGGAGCGTCGAGTAGGTTCGCGCGCCTTCCACGGAGGAACTGAGGGCGCATGCGCATCGCAGTGGTGGGAACCGGCTACGTCGGCCTGGTCGCGGGCACCTGCTTCGCCGAGACCGGACATGTGGTGGTCTGCGTCGACGTCGACGAGGCGAAGGTGCAGACCCTCCGCAAGGGAGGGACGCCCATCTACGAGCCGGGCCTCGAGGAGCTGCTCGCGCGCAACCTCAAGGCCGAGCGCCTCTCCTTCACCACCGATCTTCCGGGCGCGGTGCGCGGCGCGGAGGTGGTGTTCATCGCGGTGGGGACCCCGCAAGGCGACGACGGCAACGCGGACCTGCGCACGGCCATGAAGGTGGCCCACGACGTCGCCGACACCGCCGAGCGCTACACCGTGATCGTCAACAAGAGCACCGTGCCGGTGGGCACCGCCGCCCGCATGCAGGCCGAGGTGGCGGCCCGGACGAAGGTGCCCATCGAGGTGGTGTCCAACCCGGAGTTCCTCAAGGAAGGGGCCGCGATCGACGACTTCCAGCGCCCGGACCGCATCGTCATCGGCGCTTTCAGCGAGCGCGCCCGGGCGGTCGTCGCCGAGCTGTACGCGCCGTTCGTGCGCACCGAGAGCCCCATCTATTTCATGGACCCCGCCTCGGCGGAGCTGACCAAGTACGCCGCCAACGCCATGCTGGCGATGCGCATCAGCTTCATCAACGAGGTGGCGAACCTGTGCGAGCGCGTCGGCGCGGACGTGGACGCGGTCCGCAAGGCGCTGGGCGCGGACAAGCGGATCGGCCACCCCTTCCTCTTCCCCGGCGTGGGCTATGGCGGGTCCTGCTTCCCCAAGGACGTCAAGGCGCTGGTCGCCACCGCGCGGACCCAGGGCCTCGATTTCGCGCTTCTGGCCGCGGTGGACGCCGTCAACGACCGGCAGAAGCGTCTCCTGGCGCAGAAGGCGCGCGCGCACTTCGGCCCGGCCGGCGGCGTGCGCGGCCGCAAGGTCGCGGTGTGGGGGCTCGCGTTCAAGCCGAAGACGGACGACATCCGCGCCGCGCCGGCCCTCGCGCTCATCGAGGAGCTGCTCGCCGACGGCGCGGTCGTCGCCGCCCACGATCCGGTCGCGATGGAGCCGGCGCGCAGGCAGCTGGGCGCCCGCGTCCAGTACGCCGCGAATCCGTACGCAGCCGTGGAAGGGGCGGAAGCCCTCTTCCTGGTCACCGAGTGGAACGAGTTCCGCCAGCCGGACTTCGCGCGGGTGAAGCAGCTGATGGCGAGGCCGGTGGTCTTCGACGGCCGCAACATCTGGAACCCTCAGCGCCTGGCCGAGTTGGGCTTCACCTACTACGGAGTGGGCCGCCGCTCTTGATGTGACACGATCTGCCGTACACATCACGCTCTTCGATCCGGCGCCTTCGGCGCCTCTACGAGGGGGAGCTCGCTCCCCCCTCGACCCCCCAAGAGATCACCTTGAGCTCAGGTGCGGCTCGATCTCGCGCCACAAGCGCGGCAGGTCGGCGCTCAGCTCGTGTCCATCGTCCAGCAGGACCAGGCGCGCCTCGCGCCCGCGCTCGCGCATCCGCCGGACGAACTCCGGGGCGAGATCGGGCGTGACCACCTCGTCGCGACTGCCCTGCAGCACCAGCGCAGGCGCGTCGGGGAGCGGAAACGGCTGGTGCCGGCCGGCGTCCTCCAGGAACCCGATCGAAAGGGGCTCCTTGCGGCTCCAGGCGTGGTGATCGACCAGCGCCTCGCCCCGCTCGCGCCAGCGCCGCAGCTCGTCGGCCCCGATGCGCCGCTTCCAGCGCTCGGCCAGATCGAACGCGGGGGCCAGCAACACCAGGGCGCGGGCGCGGCCCGGGCGCAGCGCGGACCAGAGCGCCGCGGTGTACCCGCCCAGGCTGGACCCGAAGAGCACCGCCGGGTCGCTCTGGAGCAGCGCGTCGATCTGCCCCAGCATGCGGGTCACGCTCAGGTCCCGGAACGCCGGCTGGTTCAGGTCGGGGATCTCCAGCCGCGCGCCGCGCGCGGCGAGGCGCTCGCGGACGAACCGGCCCTTGCTGGACTCGGGCCCGCTGGCGAACCCGTGCAGCCACAGGTAGCGCATCTGGTCTCCGTTCACTGAGCAGCGGATTCCGAGGTTCCGCAAGCTTGAATCCGTGGTAGATCGCCGCGGCCATGACCTGCGGTGTTGTCAAGCTCTTGCTACTCCTCGGCTGCATGCTCACCCTGACGGCAGCCGCCGGCTGCGGGGACCCGTGCAGGGATCTGGCCAGCCAGATCTGCGTGTGTTTCCCGGACGACGGCACGAGGGCGGTGTGCAACCAGAGGGCGAAGGACGCGGCATCGATCTTCTCGGTCAGCCCGCAGGACAAGGAGTACTGCCAGCAGAAGCTGGACTCCCACGCTTGCGACTGCCGGAACCTCGCCACGCCGGAGGGAAGGGCCGGCTGCGGCTTGACCTTTCCGTGACCTGAAGTCCTCCGCATTGGAGGGGGAGAATGGCGAAGGTCTGCGTCACCGGGGCGGCGGGTTTCATCGGCGGACAGGTCGCGGAAGAGCTGCTGAGGCAGGGCCACGAAGTCGTCGGGCTCGACGATTTCTCCAGCGGAACGCGTGAGACGGCGGCGCTGCTCGCGGGCCACGCACGTTTCCAGCTGATCGAGGGGAGCATCGCGGATCCGCAGGCGGTCGCGCGGGCGCTGGCGGGCTCGAAGTGGGTCTTCCACCTGGCCGCGATCCCTTCCGTGCCGGTCTCGATGCAGGAGCCGGAGCGCACCACCGCGGTGAACGTGGGCGGGACGGTGAACGTGCTGCAGGCGTCGCTGCGCGCGCGCGTCGAGCGGGTGGTGCTCGCCTGCTCGTGCGCGGCCTACGGCGACGGGGCGGAGCAGCCGAAGCACGAAGCGCTCCTCCCCCGGCCCGCCTCGCCGTACGCGGCGCAGAAGGTCGCTTGCGAGCTGTATGCGCAGACCTATGCGCGCGCCTTCGGGTTGCCCTGCGTCGGGCTCCGCTTCTTCAACGTCTACGGGCCGCGCCAGGACCCGAAGAGCGAATACGCGGCGGCCATCCCGAGGTTCGTGACGCGCCTCTTGTCGGGAGATCGGCCCATCGTGTTCGGCGACGGGCTTCAGACCCGCGACTTCGTGCACGTCTCGGACGTGGTGCGGGCGAACCTGCTCGCGGCCACCGCAAAGGATGCGCCGGGCGAGATCGTCAACGTGGCCAGCGGCCGGAGCGTCTCGCTCCTGGAGTTGATCCGGCTGATCAAGCACGCGATCGGCCCCGCCGCGGCGCACCTGGAGCCGGAGCACCAGCCGGCGCGCGCCGGCGATCTCCGCGCCTCGTCCGCCGACCTGACCAAGGCCCGCCGGGTGCTCGGGTACGAACCCCGCGTTGGCCTCGCCGAAGGCCTCGCCGGCCTGGTCGAGTCCTGGCGCGCCACCCTGGACCGCGCCGCGTAGCGGACGGACCGTTCGAAAAGCGCAACCGCTTTTTCAGATTGGCTTCAGCGACGAGATGAGCTGCTGGAGATCGTCGGGGAGCGGGGACTCGAAACGCATGCGCTCGCCCGTGACCGGGTGGGGGACCGTCAGCTCGGAGGCGTGCAGCGCCTGGCGGTGGTGGCGCAGCGCGCGGCGCTCCTCGGGCGTGATCAGGTCGTCGAACTCGCCTCGCGGGGCCGGGGCGCCTCCGCTCTCGGCCAGCCTGAGGAAGATGCCGTCGTCGGGCCCGTACAGCTTGTCGCCGACCAGCGGCGACGCCGCCGCGTGCAGGTGCGCGCGGATCTGGTGCTGGCGCCCGGTCCGCGGCTCGCAGCGCAGGAGCGCCAGCGGCTTCCCCTGGGGATCGCGGTAGCGCGCCAGCACCCGGAAGACGGTCACGGCGGCCATTCCCTCCGGGTCCGGACGCGCCTTCACCTTGATGCGCTCGCTGCCCACCGAGAGCGGCACGTCGACCTGGAACTCGTCCGCGCGGGGCTCGCCCTCGCACAGCGCCAGGTAGGCCTTCTCCACCTCCCGCGCCGCGAAGGCCGCCTTGAGAGCGCGCGTGTGCAAGGATCCGCGGCCGCAGGCCACCAGGCCGCTCGTCTCGCGATCCAGGCGGTGCGCCGGGTCGGGTTTCTCGCCCGCCGCGTTCCGGTGGCGGGTCTCCAGCGCCCGCGTCAGCGTCGACAGGTGGTAGCGGGCGGTCGGGTGCAGCGCGAGCCCGGCGGGCTTGTCCACCACCAGCAGCGCGTCGTCCTCGTAGACGACCGGGATGGCCGGGGGCTCACCGTCGTCGCCGGGCGAGCGCTTGCGCAGCGAGAAGCGGAGCCCGGGCCAGATGCGCGTCTCCGGGAGAAGCTCCCGCTCGCCGTGCACCAGCGCGCGGCCGCGCAGCAGCCGGTCCAGGCGCGCCGGCGCCAGCGGGCGCTTCAGCTTCTCCGCGACGTACGCGGCCAGGGTCCAGCCCGCGTAGTTCGGCTCCACCTCGAAATGGACCAGCGCGCGGGCGGCATCCTCGATCATCCGACTGACAACGTAACCCGCCGCGGCTCCCGTGGCACCGTCGGGTAGCGGACAGAACTTTGCAGGCGTGGCCCGGCGTGCCCACCTGACGGGGGTCATGAAATTCCTCCACGTCGTCGGGGCACGGCCCAACTTCATGAAGGTGGCGCCGGTCCTCGCCCAGCTGCGCAAGGACCCGCGGGTGCGGCAGGTGCTGGTGCACACCGGGCAGCACTACGACCCCAGGATGTCGGACGTCTTCTTCCAGGACCTGGAGATGCCGGCGCCCGACGCGCACCTCGGGGTGGGGAGCGGGTCGCACGCGCAGCAGACGGCGAAGATCATGGTCGAGGTCGAGCCGGTGATCCTGCGCGAGGAGCCCGACGTGGCGGTGGTGGCGGGCGACGTCAACTCGACGGTGGCCGTGGCGCTGGTGGCGGCGAAGCTCGGCGTCGCGGTCGCGCACATCGAGGCCGGGCTGCGGTCCTGGGACTGGCACATGCCCGAGGAGATCAACCGCGTCCTGACCGACCGGATGTCGGAGCTCCTCTTCACTCCCTCCCGGGATGCCGACGAGAACCTCGCGAAGGAAGGCATCGACCCCGGCCGGGTGCACTTCGTCGGAAACGTGATGATCGACAGCCTGCAGGCCGCGCTGCCCCGGGCGCGCGAGAGCCGCATCCACCAGCAGCTGGGGGTGCGCAAGGGGGAGTACGCGCTGGCGACGCTGCACCGGCCGAGCAACGTGGACGAACCGGCCGCGCTGGAGAGGCTGCTCGTCGCGCTGGCCGAGGTCTCGGGGCGCATCCCGGTGGTGTTCCCCGTCCATCCGCGCACGCGCGCGCGGCTGTCGATGGACGCCTCCCTGGGAGCCAAGGCGGAGGGCGCGCGCGGGCTCAAGCTCGCCGACCCCATCGGTTATCTGGACTTCCTCGCCCTCACGGCGAATGCTCGCCTGGTGATGACTGACTCGGGGGGCATCCAGGAGGAAACCACCGCGCTGGGCGTGCCGTGCCTGACGGTGCGGCACAACACCGAGCGCCCCGTGACGGTGGAGGTGGGCAGCAACACCCTGGTGGGGACGGACCCGGCGCAGGTGGTGCCCGCGGCGCTGGCGGTGCTGGAAGGACGCGGGAAGAAGGGCCGCGTGCCGGACCTCTGGGACGGGCGGGCTGCGGAGCGGATCGCGCGCCTCCTGGTGGGGTTCTGCGAGGAGCGGGGGAGATGAGAAGGAAACCGCGCCGGCGCCTGTCGCGCCTGCGGCGCTTGCGCGCGAAGCTGTTCTAGCCGCCCGCCGAGCGCAGCCTGCACACCTGCGGGTGGGACGCGCTAGAAGGCTGCGCGTGTCCCCGTGCCGCGCGAACTTCGCGAGCGACCAGGACATCGACGATCCAGGGGTCGTCGGGTCGGCTGTGCGCGCCGGCGGAGGCGACGCGGAGGCGGTGCTCGCCCGCGCCGCCTCGCCGGAAGCCAAGGCGGCGCTGCGCGCGAACACCGAGCGGGCGCGCGCGTCGGGCATCTTCGGAGCGCCGAATTGCCTGGTCGTATCGGAGCTGTTCTTCGGGCAGGACCGGATCGAGGACGCGATCGCCTGGGCTACTTCTTCACGCCCAGCGAGATGAGAGCGCCCGGCTCGGGCGCCAGCGCGTCGCGGTAGCGGCGGATGGCGTCCGTAAGCCCGGCGCGGCGGTCCGCCGGCGCGTCCGGCAGCTCCGCCTCGGCGCGCGCCAGCGCCGTTCGCAGCATCTGCGATGCCGTGGCCTCGTCGCCCGCAACGGAGGTCAGCGCTGCCGCTCGCAGCACGTCGATCGCAGCCGGTCCGCGCCCGGCTCCGTCGCTTCGCGAATCGAGGTCGACGACGCGGCGGGCCTGGGCCGCAGCGCCTTCGACCTCCCCTGTCTCCTCCAGCGCGTCGCGGCGCAAGGCCGCTGCGTCCCGCGCCGGCAACTGCCCGGCCTCTTCCGCCTCGGCGAGCGCACGCGCCGCCTCCTCCGGGCGCCCGGAGAGCTGCCGCAGCTGTGTCCACAGCGAATGGAAGCGCACCCAGTCCTGCTGCGGATCCTCATCCTCCTCGCGCAGCGCATCGAATAGCCGCTCCTCCGCCGCCCAGCGGAGCAGGTCCTCGTCGATGCGCTGGTCCGGATCGAGCCGCGCCCGGTCGAGCGCGA
>Ga0137380_10002571_pt1 | contig 15450 bp, 16 predicted proteins | sample SagtaG_17_FD_104809 | JGI IMG/M metagenome (GOLD analysis project Ga0137380, IMG submission 104809) | Vadose zone soil microbial communities from Sagehorn Ranch, Mendocino, California, USA - Sage2_L_100_16 metaG | ecosystem: Environmental > Terrestrial > Soil > Vadose zone | place: USA...
AAACGCGATCATCAGCAACACCCAACGAGATCATAAGAACGATGAGAGAGTTCAAGGGAACTCCCCAACAGCTCAAACTCCCCTCAGCACCCGAACACCCGGTTATCGTCCGGGACGAAGAGGATCGTCCCCAGACAAGACTCGACGTCGATGAGGGAAACGGAATGACAGTAACAGTCGGACGAGTCCGCCGAGACCCCGCGTTGAACGGCGTCAAGTACATGGCCCTCGGCCATAACCTGATCCGCGGGGGAGCAGGATGCTCCATCCTCAACGCCGAACTCTTCCTAGCAAAAAAACTCATCAAGTGATCCAAGAAAGATGGAAACAGGAAAAACCCGCAGACTCAGACGAATATTCCAAAAAGACGGCAAGACCGTCATCATACCGATGGACCATGGAGTATCCGTCGGACCAATCGAAGGACTCACAGACATGGAAACGACGATAGACAACGTGGCTAAGGGGGGAGCCGACGCCGTACTCGTGCATGCTGGCATAGCCAAGACAGTCGACAGTCAACGAATGGGCCTCATACTCCACCTGTCGGGCGCCACACGACTAACCCGTGAGCCGAACTGGAAAACGCAGCTATCCACGGTCAAACTAGCCGTTCGTCTGGGCGCGGACGCAGTATCTGTTCACATCAACGTCGGATCCGAACACGAACGGGATATGCTCGATCAGTTTTCGCGAATACTGGACGAAAGCGACGACATTGGCCTGCCGGTCCTCGCGATGATGTACCCAAGAGGACCAGGAATACAGAACGAACACGCCTACGATGTCGTAAGCCACGCAGCCCGACTCGGCTACGAGCTAGGAGCAGATATCGTCAAGACGAACTATACAGGAGATGTTGAGAGCTTCCGAAACGTCGTCAAGAGTGTCAAAGCGCCGGTGGTCGTAGCCGGCGGGCCCAAAGCAGGCAGCGAATCCGAAGCGCTCCAGCTCGTCTCAGACTCTATCAAGGCAGGAGCTGCTGGGGTATCGATTGGGCGAAATGTGTTCCAGCACCGCCACCCGGATTTGATGACTAGAGCGCTCGTCGAGATAGTCCACAATGGGAGCAGTCCCACGCAAGCATTGTCCATCCTAGGTGAAAGAAGTGAAAGAATTCTGGCTAGAGCCTAACCCCGAACTATCCGCGGAAACCATCCGCAAGATGGTCGACGAAGTCAAACCGCACACCATACTCACCGACATCAAACTTCCTGGAGTCACAGCAAAAATCGCTTCGCGACGGGAAGGAATGGACATTCTTGTTACGTCGAACTTTGACCACGTGTCCAGTGCTAAAAGAAACAAGATTCCTGTAGCGCTCGAGGTCACGATCGGCGACCAGAAAGATCTGAAAAGAATAACACAAGCACTGGAGCTGCGTCCTGATTATCTCCTGATCAACTGTCCCAACTGGAAAATAATACCCCTCGAGAACCTGATCGCGGAAACAAGAGGACGCTCAAAACTTCTCGCCAGAACCACAAGTTTTGACGAAAGTCGAGTAGCTCTCGCGACCTTAGAGCTAGGAGCCGATGGAATAGCCCTTGCTTCTCACGACACAAATGAGATTCTCAAGACCCGAGACTTGATACTTGGAGAATCCGATGACATCTCGCTCTCAACGGCTCAAGTCACAAGCGTCAGGCCCATTGGAACAGGAGCCCGAGTCTGCGTTGACACGACTGAGATCCTTGAAGCCGGCGAGGGACTGTTGACTGGATCTTCGTCCCAGGCACTCTTCCTAGTGGAGGGCGAGGTGCATTCTAATCCTCACGTGAACTCGCGGCCGTTCAGGGTAAATGCTGGCCCAGTTTCATCATACGTTCTAACGGCGAATGGAAAAACGCGGTATCTCTCCGAATTGTTGGCAGGGGAAACCGTACTCCTGATTGATAGGAGTGGTCGATCACGGACTGTTGATGTCGCGAGGATCAAGATAGAGCGTCGTCCAATGATCCTCGTTGAGGCGAGCATCGGAAACCGAAAGCTAACGACGATAGTTCAGAATGCTGAAACTGTCCGGCTGGTCACCAGAGACGGGTCCAAACCTGTTTCAGAGATCAAGCCTGGCGACCAGGTATTGGTCCGATTTGAAGAGGGCGGGCGACACTTTGGAACAAAAGTAGCCGACGAGATGGTCATCGAAAGGTGAACCCCAAAATCTGCGTCTCAATATCCTCAACCGACACCCCTGAATTATTGGGAAGAGCGCAGCGAGCCGAGAGACTCTCCGCCGATCTCGTGGAGGTTCGTTTGGACAGGCTGCGCAGCTTCCACGGACTCACAAAGATTGCCCGCGCGGTAGAACGGCCGATCATCGCGACCAACCGGCCCCTGTCCGAGAAGGGGTCCTTCGACAGATCCGAAGCTGAACGTTTGAAGATCCTGATGGAAGCTGTGGAGGGAGGATTCCAATATGTAGACTTGGAACTCACTACAGCCAGGCTCGACCGGGTCATCAAGACGTTTAGAGAGAAAGGTGCCAAGATCATCCTATCCCACCACGATCACTTCAGAACCCCTGATCCAGCGAAACTCGCCTCAACCCTCGTGCAGCTCCAGAAGTTCAAACCGGACGTCTGCAAGATCGTCACAACAGCTCAGATTCCAGAAGACAACCTCACCGTCCTCAGCCTGCTGAAAGCGAACCATCAGAACTCACCACTGGTCAGTTTTGCAATGGGACAGGCAGGAGTCTGGTCAAGACTGCTCGCCCCGTTCTACGGAGCCCACTTCACCTACGCCTCACTAGAGAGAGGGCAAGAAACAGCACCGGGGCAGTCGACCATTGCCGAACTCCGCAGAATCTACGAGATGCTAGGCGTGGAGTAACAATTCATGATCAAAGGCGACACTAAAGTCCACTCTCTTTACGGATCGCCAGTAGCTCACAGCCTCAGCCCTGTTATCTTCAACACGACCTTCCAGAAACTATCCCTCAACAGAGCCTACGTACCATTCGAAGTCAGCAAAGACAACCTGAAACAAGCGGTAGAGGCATCCCGCATACTAGGGTTCGACGGCTTCAACGTCACAATGCCCCACAAGACCGCTATCCTGGAAATGCTGGATCGGCTTGACAAGAACGCGGAGAAGAGCGGAGCAGTCAACACAGTTGCCACAACCAAGAATGGACTCGTAGGATACAACACCGACGGAGAGGGAGCGATCAGAGCACTAAGATCCTACGGCTTTGAACCCAACAACAAGCGAATACTAGTGCTCGGGGCAGGAGGAGCAGCCCAAGCCATAATCCATCGCATTTCCGACGAAAACAACACCATTGAGATTCTTAACAGAACTTTGGATAAAGCCCGACAACTGGCGGAAAGCGCAACAGGCGCCAGCAGAATTTCGTACGGCCAACTTGCCAAGAGCAGCTTAAAGAAAGGCATGATAGATGCGGACCTTCTCGTCAACGCGACTCCGATCCGGACCTCGACTCTCGTATCCCGACTCAAAATCCCCATGAACACCATCAAAGATACAGGTTGGATCTTCGATCTCGCATACGACCAGCCTGCGGAACCAGTTCCGATAGGACGAGGGACAATCAGCCCACTAGAGATGCTCCTGCACCAGGCAGCATTGTCTTACGAGATCTGGCTAAAGGAGATCGCTCCCTTCGATCTCATGCGTTCCTCCCTTGCAGATTATCTAGGGAAAGATTGGCGATGAAGGGGACGGGCCGGGCTCTTTCCCATGGAGCCATCAGCATTCTAAACGCGTTTCCAACAGGCAAGGGAGGCGCTCTAGGAATAGACCTTTGGACCCGAGCAAAGGTCGCCCTAAGAGAAGGACCTGGCCAGATTTCCGGATTCATCTCCTCTGACCCACAAGAATCCAACAATCTCATGGTCGCGGTGGTCAAAAAGACCCTCGAGCATTATGGGTATGAGCGGAAGATCCACGGGGAGGTGACCACTTCGTCAAACATCCCAACAGCTGTAGGGCTCAAGAGCAGCAGCGCGGCAGCCAACGCAGTAGCCTTAGCCACCGTATCCGCCCTTGGCGAACAGCAGGATGATGACAGGCTGGTTGCCATTGGAATAGAAGCATCCATCGAATCCGGAGTAACTCTCACTGGCGCCTACGACGATTCATTCGCGTCCTATCACGGCGGCGCTGTTATGACTGATAACGATCGGAGGAAAGTGGAAAAAGTTCTCAAGGTCCCCAGAGACCTCAAGGTCCTCATACTTGTTCCACCTCGAAAAACCCGAACTGGGCAGCTGGACCGGACAAGATTTGCCCCCATCAGACGGATTTCAGAAGTTGCATACAGCGAAGCTGTCAATGGTCATCTCTGGGACGCGATTACGCTTAACGGCCTCGCGGTCGCATCGATCCTTGGTGAAGATCCTCGCCCAGCGCTCTCAGCGATAGAAGCAGGCGCACTAGGAGCCGGACTGTCCGGCAAGGGACCCGCTGTCGTGGCAATAGTCGATGAGAACAGCTTGAAACCGGTGCGACAGGTGTTCGGGAAGTTTGATGGAAGAATAATCGAGGCAAATCCGAACTTCACGAAAGCGCTGATCGAGACTTGAGAGTCAGGATCAAAGGCCCTCAGGCACTGCATGGCAAAGTAAAGGCTCCCGGCTCAAAGGCATACACCCACAGAGCACTCATGGCCTCCCTACTGTCACCTGGGAAAACGGTGATTCACGGAGCATTGCTTTGCGATGATACCCAACGGACACTTGAGGGGATCCAGAGGCTGGGAGCGAAAGTTCTAGTTAGGAAAACCCGAACAATCTCCAGCGGAGTCAGGAGACCGACAACTTCGAACAGGCTTATTGACTGCGGTGAGTCGGGAGCCACCCTCAGGCTCCTCACCGCGATAGCCTCGACATCCCTGAAGACAGTTAGACTAAGCGGTAGCCAGAGACTTGCCAACAGACCGCTAGAACCGCTCGTGAAAGCTATCAACGCTCTTGGAGCCTCTGCCCACGCGATCTCCGACACGCGTGGACTTGAGGTACTGGTTAAGGGGCCTCTCAGAGGAGGAGAAGTCACGGTTCGGGGCGATATCAGCTCTCAGTTCATCTCGGGACTCCTATTCGCAGCCCCATTGGCATCAAGGGACGTCACGATCAACATGGAAGGCGCGTTGGAATCGCGCCCCTACGTGAACATGTCCATTGATGTGTTGAAAAAACATGGAATCTCAATAGAAGAATCTGATGGGAAGTTCATGGTTCCTGCACCACAAAAGTTCATCCCAGCATTTCATCAAGTTCCAGGAGACTTCTCGTCTGCAGCCTTCCTCATCGCTGCGACTGGAGCCGCGGGAGACGAGGTCACGATTTCTGGCCTCGGCCCCTATGCGTTTGAGCCTGACTCGGCGATCTTGAAAATAGCGCCCGAAATCGGGCTCGAAGTCCAACAGAATGGAAATTCTCTAAGAATCGGGAAGAGAGAGATAGATGGATTCCAGTTCGACGCGAGCAACAACCCGGATCTTGTTCCACCCCTTGAAACGATTGGATGTTTCGCGGACGGCTCCTCGGAAATCCGGGGGGTAAAGAGGCTAGTCTACAAAGAGTCAAACCGGTTGCGAACTCTCCCGACGGAGCTGGTGAAGATGGGCGCCAAGATTCATGTCGAAGATGACATGATCAAGATTGAAGGAAACAGAGCGTTGGTCGGAAGTACGTTCGATTCGCACAGCGACCATCGTGTCGCGATGGCGTGCGCAGCCGCTTCTATTGGGGCAAATGGAGAGTCAATAATACACAATTCGGAAGTAGTTTCGAAATCTTACCCGGAATACTTCCACGACCTAGCGAGATTGGGAGTAGAATTGAGTGTGGAGTAATTCCATCGGCAAAGCCTTCGTAGTTACCTGCTTCGGAGAAAGCCATGGCCCAGTGGTGGGTGTTACAGTCGACGGCTGCCCCGCCGGATTATCGTTGACGGTCGATGATATTCAACGCACGTTGGACCTTCGGATTCCGCAAGAGAAAGAGGTTGTTTCCGCCCGACGGGAACCAGATGTTGTAGAATTGTTCTCAGGGGTATTCCAGGATCATACAACGGGTGCTCCTGTAACTTTGCACATCCGAAACAAGGACGTGAAATCCTCTGACTATGAGCCTCTGAAAGACGTCGTTCGGCCGGGACACGCGGATTATCCGGCCAAAGTGAAGTATGGTGGTTTCAGCGATTACCGCGGAGGCGGAAGACTCTCAGGAAGAATGACGGCAGCGTTCGTAGCCGCGGGAGCAATTGCTCAGAAACTTCTCTCTGCTTTTGGAGTGGAGGTTCTCGCCTATACTCAGGCTATTGACGGAGTTAGATTGGATCATTCTCCTAGCTTTGAAACTGTGAAGAAGATCACGTATGAAAACTCGATGAGGTGCCCAGACACGGTCATGGCGGAGAAAATGCGACAAGTTGTGTTGAGCGCCAAGGCTGATGGGGACAGCGTCGGAGGAGTCGTCGAGTGTACAGCGCTAAACCTTCCCGTGGGCGTCGGTGAGCCACTCTTTGACGCCCTCGACTCCGAACTTGCCAAGGTACTTTTCGGAATCCCCGCGGTCAAGGGGGTCGAATTCGGACTCGGGTTCCAGGCAACCCGACTTAAGGGATCAGAAAACAACGACCAGTACGTAATCAAAGAGGGAAAAATTGTCACACTTACCAACAATTCTGGAGGGGTCTTAGGGGGAATGTCGACTGGAATGCCGCTGCTACTCAGAGTCGCGTTCAAGCCACCATCCTCAATAGCGAAGGAGCAAAAGACTGTGGACATATCCCAAATGGAAGAGGCTAAGCTTGGGGTCAAGGGACGACACGACCCGTGTGTAGTCCCCAAGGCCGTCCCCGTCGTCCAAGGAATGGTGGCGATAGGACTGGCGGACCTGATGATCCGCGGCGGAATGATTCCTCGGGTTCTCAAGAGCTAACCCCCTATGGACGACGTCACTAGAATTCGAGACAGGATAGACGAGCTTGACCAGGAGATAGTTCGGCTTCTCAAGAACAGGCACGAGAATGCAAAAGTCCTTGGCAGGATCAAAAGTCAAAGGGGCCTTGACTATCGCGACCCCGAACGAGAGAAAGTCATTCTCAGCAAGATAGAACGCGCCGCCACATCGTTAGAGCTTGATCCAAAGCTCATCCGGCCAATATTCGAACAGATCTTTGCACTCAGCGTCCAGGCCCAGCAAGACCACCCGGAAAAATCCGCAAAGAGACTTGACCAAGCAAGAATCCTAATCGTGGGCGGAACAGGTGGAATGGGACGCTTCTTCGCAAGGTTCGCCAGCCTTCAAGGAGCGAAGGTCAAGCTGGCGGGCCGGGAGATCAAGAAGACTCGGACAGTGGCGAAAGAGATCGAGGTCGAACCTGGAACAATCCTGGACGCAGCCTCATCCGACATCGTAATCCTCGCGATACCGACCGCGGAAACCGTCAGAGTCGCCGCCGAGACCGCGTCGCTTATGACGGCCGGCAGCCTCCTTACTGACCTCTCTTCGGTCAAGACGGGAATATCGGACAAGGTTGCGGAAAAGATCCCGAAGGGCATCGAGTACATCAGTTTGCATCCACTCTTTGGACCCGGCACAGATCATCTTCACGGTCAAACAATCATCGCCGTCTCCTATAGATCTGGCCAGAAGTGGTCTAAGCTGGCCCGCGCATTCCAAGCGAGCGGATCGAAAGTCGTTACAATGTCGGCGGCCCAACATGACCGAGCGATGGCCTACGTCCAAGGCCTCCACCACTTTGCACTGATCACGCTTGGAATGGGCCTCGATGGGATGGGTGGAGAACCGAGAACCCAGTCCCTCAGAGAGACTGAAACCAGGATTGCCAGTCTCCTTGCCAATTGGGACACGATTGTTGGAATCCAACTGCTGAACCCATTTGTCCTCCCTCTCAGACAGAAATTTCTTGAACTTGCAGGGAATCTTGCACAAATTCGATCTACCCAGGCGGGCGGCGTGAAGAAGAGACTTGCATCGAATGTACAGAAGTGGACACGCAAGCTATAAAAGCGACATACGGGAAGGGAAGTGAAGGCGACTTCCATGGGGTATAGTCTTTGGACAGCAACTGACAACGCGCCCCACCAGGCTGAACTATCTTCCGCTAGAAACTAGAAAGCAACCGATCGACGTTTTCGCAGCCATCAGGAACAATTACGACACGTGTTTCATTCTCGAGTCTGTTGAGGGACCGCGCCGCCTAACCAGGTACACGTTCCTAGGATTCAACCCTCAAAAGATTATTCGAACCTCAAAGAAACAAGCTGAGATCCTAGATCGGCAGAAATCCGAGAGGCGGATCGAAAAGTGCCAAGACCCGCTAACCCTTCTGGCCAGTCTCAGTAGCCCGGTCAAGGAACGAATCCCAGGGGAAAGATATGCTGGGGGCCTAGTCGGATACGCGTGCTACGACCTCGTACGTTCCTTTGAAAGATTCCCCAGATTGGGAAACAAAGGCAAAGGGTTTCCCGATGTAGAATTCGGACTGTTCGAGGACGGGATCGTCTTCGACCATCTCAGCGGCAAGACGCACTACTTCTACCGTGAGGAGAACAGGATAGAAAAGGCCAGAGAACTACTGAGAGATTCTGCCGGCAACGATAAAGTTAGTTTCGGCAAGCCGAAGTCGAATGTTAACCAGGAGGACTTCTGTGAACGAGTCGAAGAGGCCAAGAACTACATTGAATCCGGAGACGTCTTCCAAGTAGTCCTCTCAAAGAGGTACAAGATTCCGTTCAAGGGCTCGCTCCTCCGGTTCTACCGGGCGCTAAGGAAGATCAATCCGTCTCCCTACATGTACTATCTCAAGTTTGGCGGGAGGGAAATTGTCGGGTCCAGCCCGGAGATGCTGGCTCGGAAGATCGGACGTAGCGCGGAGAGCTTCCCCATCGCCGGAACGCGGCCATTCACAGGGGATTCGGCCCGAAACAAAGCGTTGGCAGCGGAACTGCTTCAGGACGAGAAAGAACGAGCGGAACACGTGATGCTCGTGGACTTGGCCCGGAATGATCTTGGTAGAGTCTGCGATTATGGGACTGTCAAGGTTCCCGAGTTTATGAGAGTTCAGGGCTACAGCCATGTCCAACACATTGTTTCGAGAGTCACTGGACAACTGAGAAAGAACGCGACTAGTTTCGACTTGTTCAGGGCGGTTTTTCCTGCCGGCACAGTTTCTGGAGCCCCCAAGGTTCGCGCGATGGAGATCATCGAGGAACTAGAAACGACTGCGAGGGGTCCTTACGCTGGAGCTGTCGGTTACTTCTCAGCAAACGGAAGCGCAGATTTTGCGATAACAATCAGGACCCTTTGCGCCCAAGACGGTTATTGCTATCTCCAGTCGGGAGCGGGAATAGTTGCCGATTCGGTCCCTGACCGGGAATGGATCGAGTCGGAGAGAAAGACGGCCGCATTGTTCACGGCTATGGATCAAGCCCAGGAGGAAGACCGGTGAAGGTTCTGATCCTCGACAACTACGATAGCTTCGTCTACAACTTGGCCCAGTATGTAGGTGAGATCGCCGACAAAGTTATCGTGAAACGGAATGATGAGATAGATGTCGCAGGGGTCAAGGAACTCTCACCTAACAAGATCGTAATCTCTCCGGGCCCAGGCACCCCCAGCAATACCCGGTATTTTGGGACCTGCACGGCCATCCTCCGACAAGTGAGCAACGAAACCCCGACACTGGGCGTATGCCTGGGACATCAAGGGATTGTTCACGCGTTCGGCGGCAGGATAATTCGAGCGAGGAAACTCCGACATGGCAAGACCAGCCCGATCAGACACGATGGAAAAGGGGTTCTCCGTGGAGTAAAGAGTCCTTTCGAGGGTACGAGATACCATTCGCTCGTCGCGGAAAGAAAGAGCCTGCCGAAAAGCCTCGAAGTGACCGCCCAGTCTATCGATGACAACGAGATAATGGGGGTTCGACATCGAGAATTTCCGATTGAAGGCGTCCAGTTCCATCCAGAATCCATCCTCACGGTGCCGGGGCATCGGATCATCGAGAACTTCCTGGAGGGGTAACTCCGATGATCAGAGAATGCATTCCGCTACTCCTCGAGAACCACGAGTTGACGTCCGACCAGGCAAAGGCTACAATGAAGGAAATCATGTCTGGGGAGGCGACGTCATCGCAGGTCGCAGCTTTTCTGATAGGATTGAAAAAGAAGCGGGAGACGGCTGACGAAGTCACTGCCCTAGCACAGGTAATGCGGGAATTCAGCCGGCGAATTCACCCGAAAATAAACGGTTACCTGTTGGATACTTGCGGGACTGGCGGTGATAGAACGAAAACGTTCAATGTCAGCACTACCGCTGCTTTCGTAATCGCGGCCGCTGGAGTTCCAGTCGCAAAACATGGCAATCGATCGTTCACTAGCAAATGCGGAAGCGCAGACGTTCTCGAACAGCTGGGTCTGAACCTGAACATGGAACCCGAGTTGATCGAGACAGCTATCGAAGAGATTGGAATTGGGTTCATGTTCGCGCCCAATTTCCATCCGGCGATGAAAAACGTAGCCTCGGTGAGACGCGAGATAGGCGTACGAACCGTATTCAACATCCTTGGCCCACTAACGAACCCTGCAGGGGCAAATGCCCAGCTGATCGGAGTCTACGACAGTGAGCTTCTAGAGCCGATGTGCCTCGCAGCGCAAAACTTGGGAGCGAAATCCGTGATGACTGTCTATGGGCTCGACGGTGTCGATGAGATCTCCATGACGGGTAAAACGATCATTGTGAAGCGTCAAAACGGACGAGTATTCAGGGACGAGGTGGAGCCGGAAGATCTGGGCTTTAAGAGAAGCACAGCTGAGGAGGTTTCTGGCTCGGACCCGGAGGAGAACGCACGACTTACGGCCAAGATCTTATCCGGGCATCTAGGACGCGATGATCCCCGCCTTCAAATGGTCTTGGCGAACGCGGCGGCAGGACTCGTCCTTTGTGACAAAGTGGAGACGTTCAGAGAGGGAGTCGAGATAGCTTCCAAAGTTGTGAATGATGGAAAGCCCTTCCAAACATTGTATCAGCTCGTAGAGTTCTCGGGCGGAGACATTCACCGACTCAAGAACCTGGCTTGACATTCTTGGTAGACCACTTGCCCGAGCTCGCCGCAAAGGCCAGGGCTAGGGTCAAAAGAGGATACTATGACAGCAGTGGAGGCGTAAACGCATCTCGAAGAAGCCTAGTCAAAACGATCCAAGAAAACAGAAAGACGCCGATCATAACGGAGATAAAATACGCTTCTCCTTCTGCTGGAAAGATCAGAGAACCCGGAAACCCACTCTTGATTGCAAAAGCAATGCTAAGCGGCGGAGCGTGTGCGCTCTCGGTCCTTACGGACCCCGAAAACTTTGATGGCAATTTAGACACCCTGGTTACAATCAGTAAGGAAGTACAGGTGCCGACGATAATGAAAGACATCGTAGTGTCGCCGAAGCAACTCCAGGCCGGACGGAGGTCAGGAGCCTGTGCAGTGGTCTTGATTTCCGAAATCTTCAGCAGGAAATTGTCCAACATTGGGCTTGGTAGCATGATTCTTCAGGCTAATCGTCTTGGACTAGAAGTCTTAGTAGAGGCAAACAGTGCTAGCGAGTTTGAGTGCCTCCGAAGATTCAGACCAGACCTCTACGGTATCAATAATCGCGATCTATCTACATTCCAGTTGGACCTGTCTACAACCGAGAAGATTCTATCAGAGAACGTCGACTTGGATAGGCCGGTCATTTCTGAGAGTGGGATAGAATCTCCGCAGGATATTAGACGATTCAAGGCCGCAGGTGCGCAGGCCTTTCTTGTGGGTACTTCGATAATGAAGTCACCGGACATCGAGGGGAAGGTAAGGGAGCTGGCCAACGCTTGAAGGAACGCGCCGAACCAAGGACGCGTTCGAAGTCGGGCAAGTTCGGAAAGTATGGAGGGCAGTATGTCCCTGAGACTTTGATGGAGCCTCTGAGAGCACTTGACGAAGCATACAACCGGTTCTCGCACGACCCCTCCTTCAAGAAACAGTTGGGGCGCTGGCTGGACACTTTCGCTGGAAGACCAACACCACTCTATCTTGCTTCCAATCTGACTCGCCATGTTGGGGGGGCTAGAGTCTACCTGAAGAGAGAGGACCTCTTACATGGCGGTGCCCACAAGATCAACAATACTCTCGGCCAAGCTCTCCTTGCCAAGAAAATGGGAAAACAGAGGATCATTGCTGAAACAGGAGCAGGACAACATGGTGTTGCTACGGCTATGGCGTGCGCGGCTCTGGGATTGCACGCAGAGGTCTACATGGGGAGCGAGGACATGGACCGTCAGAGGTTGAACGTGTACCGGATGAAAATGCTAGGCGCCAAGGTGCATCCTGTTGAATCCGGATCCAAGACCCTGAAGGATGCAATCAATGAAGCGTTGAGGGACTGGGTTACAAACGTTCAGGATACATACTATCTTCTGGGGTCGGTTGTGGGCCCACATCCTTACCCGACGATGGTACGGGACTTTCAGAGCGTGATCGGAAAAGAGGCGCGGAAGCAGATCCTACAAACAGACGGTAAGCTCCCGAAAGCTGTTGTTGCATGCGTCGGTGGGGGGAGCAATTCGATCGGAATCTTCCATTCGTTCTTGCACGATCTGGAGGTCGATCTTTACGGAGTCGAGGCAGGCGGGGAAAGTTTGTCGCCGGGACAAAACGCGGCACCGTTGGTTGCCGGACGCGAAGGCGTCCTGCATGGCATGATGACCTATGTTCTGCAGGACGAAGCGGGACAAGTACAGACGACCCGGAGTATTTCAGCCGGGCTGGACTATCCTGGGGTTGGGCCCGAACACGCCTTCCTGATGAATGCGGGGCGAGCCAAGTACGTTACAGTGTCCGATCCGGAGGCTTTGGACGCTTTCAAGAATCTCTCACAACTGGAGGGGATCATGCCCGCTTTGGAATCGGCCCACGCTATCGGCCACGCGATGAAGCTGGCGAAAAGTCTCGGGACAAAGGATTCGATCATCGTTAACCTTTCAGGCAGAGGCGACAAGGATGTGGAGATAATTGCCAAGCACATCCCACAGTGATGATAGGATAGAAGCGAAATTCCGAGAACTCCATAGCCACGGAGAGGGAGCGTTGATCGCCTACCTGACAGGCGGCGACCCGGACCCGAAAGCATTCTTGGCCAATTGTACGGCGCTGATAGAGGGCGGAGCAGACATTGTTGAAGTCGGAATTCCATTCTCAGATCCAATAGCCGACGGACCAGTAATACAGGCCTCTAGCATGCGCGCCTTGTCCCAAGGAACCACCCCAACCGGAGTTTTGGATCTTATCGGAGAACTCTCCTCACAATTTCCAGTCCCGTTTGTCGTCTTGAGTTACTATAATCCGATTCTTGCGATGGGCTTGGACCGCTTCCTAAGAAAAGGCCATGAAAGCGGTGTTGATGGGATCGTCGTCCCGGATTTGCCTCTTGAAGAGAGCGACGAGTTCAGGAACATGGCTCTGAGACACAACGTCGATAACATCTACCTAGCGGCACCAAATACTTCTCGGACTAGATTGCGAACCATTCTCGACAAGTCGAAGGGTTTCCTCTATCTCGTCTCACTCTACGGTGTTACTGGTCCCCGGGACTTGCTCAGCCCACAAGCGCTCGAAGCTGTCAAGAAGGTCAAGTCCTTGGCAAGAGGAAAGGTTCCCGTTTCCGCGGGATTTGGCGTCTCTCAGCCTGAGCACGTATCTGCCATCATCAAGTCGGGAGCTGATGGAGCGATAGTCGGAAGCGCCCTGGTCAACATAGTTTCTCACCATCTCGAGAGTCCGAACGAAGCTCCTGATCATCTCAAGAGTACCGTAGCAAAGCTCAAAGCATCAACGAGGAAATCTTGAGGGGGATGTCTCAAGATTGAGCGAACAAGTCACCGGTCAGCTCAGGGCCCTAATTACTCGGGGTTTGAAAGGCGACCTCCATTGCGTTATCATCTTCACCACAGAGAGAATTATCGTAGCCGTTCAGAGCATGCTTTTTCAGATCGCAAGCGGTATGGGAGGAGCAGGGGGAGCAATAGGCGCCGTTGCAGGTCAGGGTGCTATGAAACGCCAAGATATCAAGGGCAAGCTCGATCAGCTTTCGCCGGAGGAATTATTGAGTGCAAACAAGAAGAACTTCCAAGTGCCTTACACAGGAGTCACAAGGATCCAGGTTGGCAAGAAGCTTGGGACGTCAAGACTCTACATTCAGACACCCAGTGAAACCTACAAGTTCAAGCTCCAGTTCATCAAGCTCGAACAGGTTGAAAGCTCGATTCGAAGCTTTCTACCATCTTCTGTTCTAATTGAAAGTGGCCAACTGGACTGAATGGCCCATCGGTCAGCCACTTCTTCGCACACCGCCTACAATAATCTGAAATCTTCTTTGACAGTTGTAAGCACGATATGGGTGTTCGTTCGTTCCACGAAAGGCATGGCTAGAAGTGCTTTGGTGAACTTGCTCAGGTCGTCTCGGCTCTTGAATTTCGCGATGACCATCGCATCGGTGAGTCCTGTAACATCGTATACGGCTAGTACCTGAGGCATCTTAGCGACCTCCTTCTCCAGCTCGAGGAGCTTGCCCTTGGCGACGCTTACCTCCGTGATGGCCGTGAGCTGGAAGCCGATCTTGTCATGGTCGAACATGGCAGAGTATCCGCGTATGATTCCTGCCTTCTCCAGTTTCGCGGTTCTAGATTGAACGGTGGTTGTAGAGACGCCTAGCTTGTGTGCTAGCTCCCTGTAGGAGAGGCGAGCGTCGATGAGATACCAGTGAAGAATCTTCTTATCGAGATCGTCAAGAGCAATATCCTCGACCTTTAACTCGTCTTTCGTGCTTGTCATGCTTTGACCTGTTCCAAACGGGTCCGCAGTAGTTCGGTGACTTGTCGAGGGTCGGCTCGTCCCCTCACCTCGCCCATTACTAGGTTCATCATTCGTCCCAGAGCTCGGGTACCGTTTTCTTGAACCAGGGTCTGATTCGATTCAATAACTTTGCTGATGATATTCTCAAGGTCCGACTTGGTCAGCATTCGGAGGTTCAACATTTCCACCGCTTCTCCGGCGGCTCCATCTGGATGGAATGCAAGCCATCTGAGAACGTCCAGAACAGACTCTTTCGCGGTTTCGCCCTTGGAGACTAGGTCGAACGCTTGTTTGAGCTGGTCTTCCCGCACGTTTTCCACGGGCACTTGTTCCCTTTGCAGGCTTCTCACAGATTCTGTAAGGATTGTTGCGACGAAGCTGGGTGCGACGCTTTTTGCTCTAGCAACAATTTCCTCGAATGCGGAAAGGTAATCGGAATCCACGAGCTGAGCGGCTAGCTTGGGGCTGAGACTATGCTTTGTCTCCAGCTCTTTCGCGAGCTCTTCCGGCATTCGGGGAAGGTTCTCCCAGAGTCGTTCAAGTCGGTCCTGGCCGATTTGAACCGGTGGGACATCG
>Ga0137380_10002577_pt1 | contig 15442 bp, 7 predicted proteins | sample SagtaG_17_FD_104809 | JGI IMG/M metagenome (GOLD analysis project Ga0137380, IMG submission 104809) | Vadose zone soil microbial communities from Sagehorn Ranch, Mendocino, California, USA - Sage2_L_100_16 metaG | ecosystem: Environmental > Terrestrial > Soil > Vadose zone | place: USA...
CCTGCGCGGCGATGACGGTTCCGTTCTCAGCAAAGAGTCTTATGAGTATGAATTTGACGAGCTGGGGAACTGGAAAAAGATGACGAGTTCTATTGCCGTTTATCAAGAGGTAAAGGTGAGTTTTGAGCCGATTGAGGTCACGTATCGTCACATCAGTTACTACTACAACCAGGCGATCGACAAGTTGAAGTCAGCTTCATCGAAGCCCACTGAATCCTCGCCGTTGCGGTCCGGTGCCAACGTTTCCGGGGCGGCAAAAGCTTCATCGCCGGTTTCCGACCCAGTCTCCATGACAGGTGAATCACAAACAAGCGTTCGAAGTGTGACCGTCTCAAAGCCAACTGATTCCAAAGTCAAGGACGAGGGACTTAAATCGTCCACTGGTCTCGCACCGACCGAAAACAGCAGCGCTCGAGGACCAGCCCCGGCCGTGAAAGCACCTGAAGTCATTAAGACATCTGCTGGCGTGTCGACACAGACTCCACCTATCAAGCATGTTGGCGAGGACGGGCCCAAAAATGCGGCAATCGATCCGTCGAAGTCTCAAGACGTCTCTTCGGTGGCGCCTTCGGTCAGTCAGAGCGAGAAAAAGACGCCGGAATTGAGTGAGCCTCAACCAGACTCAAGACCAAAGGAAAGAATCGCCTCCTCTGATACCAAGTCTACCGTGGAGCCCACTTACTCAGAAACGGCCAAGTCGCCCTATCAAAAGGGAGTCGCATCCCTGGGCTCTGGTCGTTATGCCGAAGCCGTGCAGGCATTAAGAGAGGCAATTGACCTTGATCCGAATGATGCGATTGCCTACGCGAAACTGGGCCTCGCGTATTCCGGCCTGGGTCAATACAAAGAAGCAGTCCCGGTATTCAAAATGGCAATCCACATTCGACCGGAGGTCATTGACGGAGAAGTATATTACCAACTGGGGCAGGCTTACCGTTCTCTTGGCAAACATTCGGACGCCCTATCCGCCTTCAGACAGGGCATGTACATCAAGCGGGCCGAATTGACTGATCCAGACAAGGACAGCAAGCGAACTTCACCGACCTCGCCGACATTTTTGGATTTTCACTATCGTTTGGCAGCTGAGTATTATGCCGTTAAGCGTTACAGGGAGGCGATTGAGGAGTTCAACCAGGCGACAGCCCTCGACCCAAAACTCGAGGAAGCTTACTACGCATTGGGTATGGCTTACATCGCGCTGGGCAACCGGAAATCGGCTGAGAAACAGAAAGAGATTCTGATCTCGTTGAAGTCCGTCTTAGCCGAGAAGCTTGCCCAGGCGCTTTTTTCTACACAAGTCGATGAGAATGCATTGAGGAAGGCAAAGGTTGTTAGATAGTAGCCGGTTCTGGTTGACGAGATGGATGCGTTTTGAACCTTACCCGGTCGAATGGTCCAAGTCCCGAGAACGTTAACGGGAAGTTGTTTCCTCGCGCTATCAACCTAGCTGATGGTCGAACGGCCGGACCTTACGAAGTCACGTCCGCGAGCGAGTGCAAACCGGCAAAGGGTTCGTTTTGATTGGGCGCGATCATGAGCGCTCGCAACGGATCCTTTAGCGCGTCGGTTAAGAACGCGGTGGTCCTCTCCTCGCGCGACTTGCTGTCGAGCCGCTTGATGATCGCGTAGTCAATCGCCGGCTTCGAGAGATCGACGACCAGCGTGGAACCACCGTGAAAGGTTCGCTCTTCATTAGCTCCCTCGATTTTGATCTTTCGCGATTGCGTCAGTGCCACCATAACCTGCGGCACGTGCTGCCCGTCGGGCCCCACGCGCAGCGAGCGGCGCAGTTCATGAACTTCAAACCCGACACCTGGAGCGAGCCCAAGGGTTGTCGCAAACTCCGGCGCCTTCACAAGGAGTTTTTCGAGGGCTTTATGAAGCCGGCCTCTTTGTTTTCTGGTCTCCTTGAATAGAGCCTCGCGATCGCTAACGTAGAAGCACGCGTCGGCATAACGCTTTAGTTGCGCGACGATGGTCCGGTATTGCCCCGGCTTGCCGAGTTTGACTCCCTGCCAGCGCAACGTGTCGACGGAAAGCGTGTCAAGATCCTGCGGGTACATGCCGCGCTTGCGGAAGGCCTCGACGAAGGCCACGCGATAGTTGTACGGATCGTCACGAACCAGATCGAAGTCAGCCGTGATTAGCCCGCGCAGGTATTCACCAAACGTGATGTCGACTGGCGGCACATAATCCAGCGCCCGGATGCAGATGTTCAATACATGGCCTGCGGATTTCGACGCCTCAGCCGCGAGACGATGAACCAGGTCCGGATGAATCGAGCCGGATGGCAACACCCCCGTGCCGCCGGTGTAAAGGCGCACCAAGTCCGCAATACGCGTCCGATAGATGGCGAGGAATGCGTCGAACACAGCGGCCACGAGCAAGGCGCCACGCGCATGCGGCGCCTGCACTTTTTGATAGTCCGACGGATCAGGTTTGATTCTGGTCCAGACGCCATTCGCGTCGATCTTTCCGATGGCGTCGCGCAGCGCTCCGCGCCCACCAACGGCCCGCCCAAACTGTACGGCCAAACTACCCAGCATCGATTCCGCTTCCAAATCGCCGCGCGTCTCAGTAATCACGTTTTCAAGAATCTCTGAAATCGTGAAGTGCTGCATCAGCGCCACGATGTCGGCAAAGCCTTCATGAAACGCGAGTACGTCGGAATTGGTCGCCTCGTTGAAACGCCGGTGAATGCCATCGAGGATCGCATGCGTGGTTTCGTGCGCGACGATGTCGTGCGACAAACACGCGTAGACCATGCTGCCGGGAGCATGATTGCCGGGATCGTCCGCCGACGCTTCAAAGTAACCAAACAACAAAGCAATCTCTTGCGGGCTGTAAAAGGCGTTCGCCTGCCGCAAAGCGTGCGGGCGCACGAGCAACTGGCGGACAAACTGACTATCGTCAAACGGGTTATCAGGATTAGCTCTCGGTCGCCAAAGCACCGGCCGACCCAGCGCGCGTTCGAAGTGCTCGATCGTCTTCATGGCCACGGCATAGGTCATCTGCTGATGAAAAGCAGGATTGCCTTCAGCGGCGGGACAGCCGTCCTGCGCGAGCAGGCGCGAATCATTCAGATCAACCGGTGGGTGTTTCTCGCCGGCGGCGTCCACATCGACGACTTCGAGGTACTCGCCTTTCGGTCCTGGCCCCTGTTCGGGCCCCTCGAGCGGTTCCCATCTTACTTTCAGCGCCACCTCGCTGATCGACGCGGTATCCAGTTGAGTTGAGAAACTCGGATCGACAGCGTACGACCGAAGGCTACGATAAGGGGGATCAGAAATCTCGCTTTCGCACCGTGTGACCGGACGAGCGGGGGCGACAACTTGGGGCGGCGCTCCCGGCACTGGGCCGCCGGACAGCGACGTGTAGCGATCGGCGAGGTGTTTCTTCAGCGCGAGCGAAGCTCCGTCGTCTTGGATGATCGCCTCCATGAACTTGCGCATGACCGCCGGATCGTCTATTTGCCTTTCAAGATCCGGAACAATCTCTTGCAAGTCCTGGTTCGTGTTCGCCAGATAGAGTTGGGTGAGTTCGAGATTAAACATCTGTTCGCGCGGCGGCGGATCGGTAAGCCCGAGGCCCGTGATCACCCGAAAGAACGAAAATGAATCGTTGTCCGGTGGTGTCTGCGGCAGATTGAGATTTGGCGCGATGCCTAGCGCCGCGTTTGCCTGGAGAATGCCGTTGCCGAAATGTTGCGGGTCAACACCCTTCGCTTTGGCAGATGAGAAGAGCGCATTGCGCACTGCTTCGACCCGGTGCCAGTCGCGCGCCAGAAAGTTCTTGTACTTCTCGTACCAAAGCGCCACGGCCGCGGCAACTTGCGGCGTGGCGGCCGAAGTACCCTCGCCGTTGTTCCTAATCCTGGTTTCACATCCATACACTGGCCAGGGAATGTTAGGTGTGTAGGAAGCAATCGCCGCGGTCATACAACTGTCGGGCCCCCAACTGCCCTGAATGTCGTTGCGCTCAATGTTGTAGTACGGTTGACCATTAGCCATCACACCGCAGACGGCAATCGTGCGGTGATACCTCGCCGGGTAAACGACATGATGTGAAGGGAGACCGATGACGTTATTACCTGCCGCAGCGCAGATGCAGATGCCTGCTTCATAAGCCTTGTTAACAGCCTCGCTCCAAGCCTTCGATGGCAGTCCGCCCATGCTGATCGAGACGACGTCGCAGCGATTGTCGATGGCGAACTGCAGGGCCTGCGCGAAGGCGCTGACATTGAAAAGAATTACCGAGTTGGCAATTCGCAGCGGCACAATATCCGCCTGTGGCGCGCCGCCCAGAAAGTCATTCGAAGGGAGAACTTTGCCGCCGGCAAGAATTCCGATCGTGCCGGTGCCGTGATCGAGGTTCTGGGGCAGCAGGTTGATCGACGCGCGGGCCTGCGCCTTGTTGGGATCGGGGTCTCCGTCAACAAAACTGTGTTCAAGGACAATGTTGTCAGGTTTGGCCTTCTGGCCCGGGTAATAGCCGGTGTCGATGTGCGCTATGCGTGTCCTTGGATCGGCAAAACTCACCGCGGCGCGCGCGGAGCCAAGTTGGGTGTAATCGTCCCGCAAATGCCAGGCGAAAGCGTCCGGCCCGACGGCTTTCTGGTGCGTATGATCCTGGCTCACCTCGGTGGCGCAGGGATCGGGAGCCGCCGCGAGGGCGACGCCGGAGGCGGTTGCTTCACTTCCGTCGTTGAAACTCTGCACCAGATCCGGTTCGGCAAACAGCACCGCTGACTCGTCGACGCCGAGTTGATCCGCAACCTGCGCATGGGCCAGATCCCAGGGATTCGGTCCGGCGGTGTCGGGCAAGTCTGCCAGGTACCACGCGGGAGCATCGGCAACTCCAAAAGCGTTGGTACGAGGAGCGTCACCGTAAAGCGGTCGCAGATTCACTTTCGGATCAGCGGCCGCCAATCCGATGCTTGGCCGGAGTTTAACCAGGACGCGATTTGAATTTGCCATTATAGCCTCCACCTATCTATGTCGTTTTAGAGCATTATGTGTCTCTGCGTTTTTGCATCGCTCGCGGACACCCGCCCACTTCGCTAGCCGACCGACCGACGATTTCTCGCTTCGCGAACCAATTCCACCACACAACCTCAACGCACTTTATGCTCGTTAACGCGCGTCGCCGTCGATGGATCGTTTCGATCGCTACGCCAGGTCGGATGATTGAAATGAATCACAAAATCACCGTTATACGAGACCACCGCGTTGTCGAAAGTAAGTCTGCCGATGCGCCGCCAATTGCTGAACGTGACGTGTTGAGAAACTCCCGGGCCGTGCACTGAACCTTCGTCAGTTACTTCGATATTGAACGTGAGTGTGTGCTTCGGCGCCGCGTCGCCGCGGTCGAAAATTTGCGCCATCACTTCGTCGCGAAAATCCAGGGCGCCGCCTGTAATCCTCGGTTGCTCAGGCGCGACCAGTAGCCGCATATACTTTGGACTGCGAGTGGGTTCGTTGGCCGGCTTCCCGAGTTCCGCGATTTGGTAAAGCTGGCGCTGCGCCGGCTCTTTGTCCACGCGCTGGAAAACGATTCCGGTGATGAGCAGGATCGGCAGGCCGCCACCGCGCCGCCAGGCATGAACATCGGGAGCGTTGCGCAACTCTGCGTCGTTGATGAAGTCCGTGTGTTCGCCGGCAATATCCTGCTGGGTAAAAAAGCTGGCCGTCCGCAGCGGTTGCCCATGATTCTCGTCGGTCGTGGGAAACAACTTGCCAACCAGCGCCAGCGAACGGGTGTGGCTGCGCCGTGTTTCAGTGCAACAGGTGGAATAACGTCCCACCGCCAACGCCTCGCTCCCTTTGCTGAAATAGCCGGAGTATTCCGTCTCTTCCGTAATCTCCCACCGACCGGTGAGACAAACGCCGTTGGGGTGCAGTAAGCGCCGGAAACCTTTTCCGTCCGGGCCCCAGCGCAGATCCGCATGAGAATCGACGGTGCGTTCGACGGCCTGTTGAAAGAGGTATCGCTTACCGAATGACAAGATGCCGCGCAGCACACTCGAAAGCGTAACCTTGTAGGTCGGCAGCGGGGCGGAGTCGTCGCGGCCCCACACTTTCTGATAAGGATTGGCGAAGATCGCCTTGTGCACTTCAGTGAAACGCGATCCGTGATAACCGCGATCCTCGTCGGTAATCGATTCCGTGCCAAAGTACTCTGGTTCCATAATTCACCGTGGCGATGCTTTAGCTTTAGCTTCTATTCGCTGGTCTTATCCTTCAGATCCACCGGTCTCTTATTCTGCTAACGGTCTACGGAGCCCCCACAATACGAACAGGCAGCAAGTCACCATCGCGCCTGATACCGAGACGAGGCCGAGAGTCACGATATCCTCCTGCCAGGCAGAGGCAGAGTGTCCAGAGCCCGCCAGGGGTGTCAAACGATTCGTGGCGAAGGTCGCCGCGAGCACAGTCGTGACAAAATTCCCATAGGTTCCGTACAGGGCTAACCAGACAGGGACCGCCTCAAGCCGCGGCGGGAGATTTACCTGTTTCCAAATCGAACCGAGGGCGAGTAAGAACAGACCGCCAAAGAGTCCAACCAGATGCCCACTCAGGCCCATTCGGGGATTCGCCAACTTCGGGAAGATCAGCCCGAACAAAATCGCTAACAAGAAGAGCAGAATCCCAGTGCTAAACAAGTGACGACGGCGGTTCTCTTGCTGCATAACGGTCCCCTCTCAAGCACGACTTTAAGATCCTCTATTTCTCGGTTCTGCCAGGAGTAAATCGCAGCCCGACGTCCTCGACGGCGAACAGTTGGCTGACGTGTCTTCGAGGTTCGAAAGTCGGGCTACTGTGAACGCGCGTCTTCTATTATGACGTCGGCAGCTTTCTCGCTGATCATGTAGATCGCTGCGACGATGAAGTACCCCGGTATCTTCGGGAAGACCGAAGCGTCCACGACGCGTAACCTTTGCGTCTTTCGGACACGAAACCGGCTGTCCAAGACGGCCATCGGATCGTTGTCTGCGCCGATTTTGCACGTGCAGGATGCGTGGTGACCCCAAGCTTCGTTCTGGATAAACTCACGCAGACTTTCCGGTGTGTTGCACGCAGGTCCCGGGGCGATCTCCTTGACTGAGCCCAGCGCCTTGTTCATTTCCCGCACGAACTGCACGCCGTCGACGACGGCATCGAGATCCGCTCCTTGTTTGTCGGTCCCTTCTGAAAAATAGTGAAAGTCGATGCGCGGCCATTTCCTGGGATCGTTTGATTGCAGGGTCACGCGACCGGCGTTGTTTTCGGTGTAGGCTTTCAACACTGCCCAGGTAAACTGGTTGCGGTCGCGCTCGAACAAGGTTGAGTAGCCGGGCTTGTAGCCGGTGAAGAATCCGGGCAGGCCGAAGATGTAAAGATCCGGTTCTGGCTTTCTCTCGTCTGAGCGCTTGAGGATTCCGAGCAAGGCGCCGTTCGTCGTGTAAATGCCTTGACCCTTTTCCCACGACACGAAGAACGGGTCGGTCGGGCCACCCTCTTTGGGCGGTGCGAAGGTTGCACCTTGCAATAACTTGAATGGCTTCCGGAACTGGGTAACCACGCCGATTTCGTACCGATCCTGTAAGTTCTCCCCAACTCCTGGCAAATCAACGACCACCTCGATTCCGAACTTTTCCAACTCTTCCTTCGGTCCTACTCCTGAGAGCTTCAGTAGTTGCGGCGTGTTGAATGCGCCTGCGGCGACAATGACTTCGCGCGACGCGAACACCTGGCGCTTATCGAAGGACGGCGGGATCATGTCGGCTTTTCGTGCTTGCGGATCTGCTTCGTAAAGGTGTTTGCCTTCGTAATATTCGACGCCCACGGCGCGCTGGCCTTCGAACAACACCCTCGATGCGAGCGAGTGAAGCTGGATCTTGAGATTGTTTGGATGCTCCTTTTGCGTCCGGAGCAGAAACTCTCTTGGCCCATTGCGTTTTCCCTTTGCTACCGCCAAAGGTGTAAAGGCCAACCCCTCTTTCATGTCGATACCGGAGCGCGAATCGTTAGGATCGAGCTTGGTAAACAGGCTTAGGAGTGGATTCCCGATCCTCGACTTGAGGCAACGGTTAATCGCCTTCCATAGCAGGAATACGATCTTCAAATCTCTGGACACCAGGCGCGGGTCCGCCTCGCTGGTTGTCAGCCAGCCCGCGTATCCATGCCCGTGGGCCCAATCGCGCCAGTCTTTCAGTCCTTTCAGCAGCGCGTAGGTCGACCAGATCAATCCCTTTAAGATGTATCCAAGGCTGCCACGCCGCGACCTGTACTGACAGTTCTCCATCCTGGTGTAGTACTGATTCATGTGATCGGCGCTCCAGGTTGAGTCACCAGTGAGTCGCGCGATGTAATCCCAATCGCAGTTCTGAGGGGTGACAGTGATCATCGCGTTATGAGCGGTGCAGCCACCCAGGGCGCCCGCGCGTGGATACCAGACGCCATCCACTATGTTGGCTTTATTCACCGGATCTTCTACGACCAGTTTCTGATCCTGTTTCTGCTTTGCTTCGTCCGAGTAGTGGCGAACGAAGTAGTCCCACTGGCATTCGTTGTACTCAGTGGACAGGCCGTGGAAGATGGGCACCTCATACATCAGCCGGCCGAGGTCGCTGCTGGAGCACGGATCGCCACCGGCTTCCAACAGCAATACCTTGAAGCCGGCTTTGGCGAGGTTGGCCGCTAGTGGGCCACCACCCGCGCCCGAGCCGATTACGATGTAATCAAAGTCTGCGTCGCTCATAGTGGCCCTCGAGATAGGAAGACGAACCGGCAGCCGCCGGATTCGTCGACGGCGGTGCTGTTCGTCAGAAGGTTTTCAGAAACTCGATCAAGGCTCGTTTGTCGTCATTGCTGAGGGCGGGCTCATTATCGTATCCCGTGCCGAAATAATGGCCGCGATTGACTACATAGTCGGGGCATTTGCTCACTGCCATAAACTGATCTGCCAGTGGCCTGAGAATCTCCTGTGCCTGGGCCTCGGTCGCATTCGGGCCGAGTTCCTTGAGCTTGCTGTTGATGGCAACGATCAGATCCAATATTTTCTTGCGATGACGGAGGCGGTCCCAAAAACCCATCTCTTCCGGCCGCACCATCAGGTTCGCCAGCAGGCCGACAGGAGTCCCGCGCGGAATCGGACCGATCTCGATGCCGTTCTCGTTAATGATGTTGGGCAACAACCACTTGCCCCAGCTCTCGAGACTCTCGGGCACATAACCTGGAGCGACGCGCAGATAACAAGTCTCTGTCGTGCGGTCAATGACGCCGATGCCCTTTTCACCAAGCACCGAATCCTTCTCGCGCTTTTCGGGCCAGAGCATCTTTTCGATTGAATCCTGAAATGAGTCCATGCGGGCGTCCACGGACGGACTAGCATTGAACTTGCCTACGGTGTTGTTGAGCAAGAAGGGAGCCGTTGACCATAAACTAATGAGTGAGGCGGGACGCGTGTAGCCGCGTCCGCCGCCCGGCATGAGGTACTGCTTTTCCTCACCGGTCACTGGGTTATAGACTTTGATGGTGCCGACCGAAGGGAGTTCTTTGTAAGTCTCAGAAGAAAAGTTATCCCAAATATTGTCCCGGATCGCATTGGTTGCCAGCGGGCTACAGGCGTTGGTTTGCAGGAGGGTCACCGGAACGCGGTGTTCGGCCGAAAGATAATTACCGTCCAGAAAATCCGGGGCCGTTACGATGGCGCGCATCCGGGACTTGAAGTCTTCTGTCTTAGTCCATGCCCAGTACTTGTTCCAGCAGTTCAGGTAATTCGGGCCTGAACAGCCATCCGGATCGAGTCCCTCAGCGGGCGTGGGCAGCTTGCTCGAGTGACAGCGTGCGCAATTCTCGGCGAAAACCACTTTGCCGCGATCCAGCTTCTTCGCGTACTCCTGGTCCTTGTCAGGATTGCCCAGATACTTTTCGCTGCCGGGTGCATCTTTCAGCTTGTGCGGCGCGGTGGTCCTCAAGAAGAAGAGGGCCATGTCGACCGTCTGTGCTTCGGTGGCTTCCCAGTACGCAGAGTTCTTGCGCGCCACAGCGATCTCAATCGGCGTAACTTTCTTTCCACCAATCAACGGCCTGAAGTGCAAAGTCCATTCTTCACTAAACAAGCCAATGTTCAGGTAGACGCGATTGAGTGCCCCCAGTGCGCCTACTGAATCCGCTGCATCCTTGAGCACGCGCGGTGAGCGTACGGTGTCGGGCGCGGTGAAGAACTTTGCCAACGGAGAATCAGCCGGCACGAAGTCATTGAATTGTTTGTTATTCGCGCTGCCGCCAGCCAACGTTTCTTTGCCGAAGCGCTTCGCCTGCTCTAGCCGCGGTCCAAGGTTGTAAATCGCATTCATCGTCCGCGGGTTGTTGATATTGTCGGTGGAGACGAGCGACGTATCCAAAGAGCCGGGACGTGAGGTATGAAACATTTGGAAGATGTAGTTTGAGGCATCTGCCTTCCAATCGAAGATGCGATCGATCCAGAAATACTGCGCGCCCACGTTGTTCGAGAGGTTTTCCCACTTGGGCTTCTCGGGATCGGCCGGCGGCTTAATTGGATTTGGTCCAACATGACAGAAGGCGCATGACATGCCGACGCGATAGGGCCGGACCAGGTCTTTTGAGTAGTAGTAGTTCGGGTCACTATAATATTTGTCGGGCTTCCAATTCGCCGCTGCTTTCGCGTCAAAATCCGGATTCGGAAACAGGCGCAAACCGACAATGCCGGTCGCGTAGCCATAGTAAGAGCCCACCGGCATCTTCCTGCCTTTGGGCAAGTACTGATCTGACGTGCCGGCCGGCAAATCCTGACCGCGCGACCCGACCCTCACACCGGGATACTTCGTCTCATTCTCGAAAGGGTCGGGGGGGCAGTCTGGAGAGACGGTGCGCTTGTCGAGCCACAGCCCAAAGCGCTCCGGATCCGGTCCGCTGGCTTTCTCAAAGCACGGTTCGTTGACCAGCCCCAGGTAAGCCCAGCGATTATCGCGGCTGAATTTCATCTTGTCGCCGGGGTTAGACGAGATTGGGTTTGGATATGACGAGAGCGTCTTGAGAAGATCCAGGGCGCCCACGCTAGCCACGGTGAGATTGTCCCAGAGATGATCGTTGCCGCCGGTCCAAACGACCCAGGTGTTACGGCCTTTGACTTCATCCGTCGTCAATGTAACTGCACCGGCGTTGTTCTGGTCCATGGCGTGGAAGTAGTCTTCATCGGCAGCTTTGAAATCACTTGCGGGACGGTTTGCCAGTCTCGCCTCGTCAAGCACGGTCCCGGGTTGCGGCCCCCTGGGCCGCCATTGATACACCAGGAACACGGCTATAGCGAATAAAACAATGACGATCACTAACAGGTACTTGCGTTTGGGCTTGGTCATGGAACTTGCTCCTTCTGCTACCAAGGTGTTTCGGTTAGACGATTCGCGGTAGATCGCTCTGCCGGGACGTGACGAGGCGGTTCAATTAGTTATGTTTCGCAACCGAGTTGCATTTCACCACGGCTCGGGCTATCGATGAACGTGAAAGTTACGATAGTGTGGGTTGATCTCGTTGGCCATTTGCAAATACCGTGCGCCTTTGCCATTTCCGTCAACAGACTGGAAGATCGTCGCAGCTTGAAAGAAAAGGTGCGCATCAGCGGCACCCGACGAGAGTGCTTGATTCATGGTGTCGAACGCTGCGGTGAAATCGCCCGCGCGATATAGCGCCCAGGCCAGTCCGGCCAGAGTCGAGAAATTCCGGCGCAGCGCGATATCCTTGCGCGCCCACTCTACGGCTTCCGCGCCATCTTCGCGCACGTCGGCATAAAAGTCGGCGAGATGGTGATAAAAGTGGACGTCGCCGCGCTCGGCCGACTCGAGGTAGGCTGTGAGCGCTTTTTGATACCAGGCTTCGGCCCGGTCGCGTTGGCCCATGATTTCATAGAGCTCGCCGAGGGCTTGTTGAAACTCCGGCCTGGGCACGCGCGCAATCACTTGCTCATAAAGATGCGCGGCTTCGTCAAACTTTCCCTGCGCACCCAACAACTCTGCCTTGTGATCGTCGACCAGCCAATAACCCGAGTAAGCGCGATCGGCGCGATCGTAATGGGCCAGCGCGTCTTCATAGCGGCCCTGCCTTAGCTTCAGCACTCCTCTTTGCAACTCAACCCACGCGTAGTGACGCATCTCTTTGGCTGTGAGTTCGTCTTCGGCTTCGATATACAACTTGTCGGCGGCGCTAACGTCTCCCATCTTGAATTTGAAATACGCCAGGCGAGCGAGATTGTCCCAGGTTAGATCCTCCTTGATGACCGCTTCGTATTCTTCTCTCGCTTCCTGGTATCGACCTTCCTGAAAATCGAGGTCGGCGCGCAGTGCTCTGCCTTGCATCGTATCGCGCAGATCGCGGCCCGTTTCGAGATCGTTTCTGACATCCGCCAGACGATGAAATTTGAAATCAAGATTCGCCTTGAGAAAATAGAGATCCGACGCCGGTCCAAGCTCTTCGATAGCCCGTTTCAGCGATTCCTCGGCCAGATCGAATGCGGCCAGGTTGCCGGCGAGCGAAGCACGCTGATAGACGAGATACACATATTTCGTTGCCCGTTCACTATCTATCGGCAGGGCAAACGCGTCGGCCTCGAGCTCGCCGATGGCCTGATCGATTCGCGCCAGTTCGATTTCGAAATCAGTCCGCTTATTCATGGTCAGGCTTACATGACCCAACGCGAGGACAAAGGGTACATGAGATGGCGACAAAGAGTTAGCAACCCGGCATCACTCTCGGCGCAGACCTGCAACGATTACCAGGGCTTTGCCAAATAAGGAAAGTCATCGGAAAACTCTGCGTCATTCTTCAGAGGATTCGGCGGTGTCTTCGGTTCAATAGGCGCCTGGTCCCACAAAGACTGATCGTTGAGCAATTCAAGATGATATTTCTTGCCATTGAATTCGGCCTCCATATCCAGAAACATCGAGAGGAAGCGTGTCGCGACTTGATCCTCGGGTCGTCTTCCGAAGGGCCACGTCCCCGTAGTGTCCATATCGATGGCACAAACATTCGGTACGAAGATCTCGATCGGACGTCTCAGCGGGATATTCAGACCCTTCGGGTTCCAACTATCGTCGGGCATATTCAATCGCTGGAACAGAGTCTTTCTGACGCGTGGAAACGCTTCGGCGACGAGCGTGTAGGTCTTGTGCACGGAAACCGGCGAGTTGTCGTGATCGAAGGAAGTCTGAAGGCCTAGCGCGCTGATGGATGGTCCAAAGCCCCAACCAAGATGGGCCAGTCGCTTGATGAAATGCGGCGCGAGCCAGAAGTTATTGGCGCCGAGTTGCCGGTTGTCTTCGCGCTCGCTCAAAGCGGCGTCGGCGAAAGGCTGGCCGTCGGTATCAACCAGCTTGTATTTCTTCAACTCCACGTCGAGCTTGAACGCGCCAAGCAGCACCAACGGATGTTCCAGCCAAAACGGGTGATCAGGAATCGTCTCGACCTTGTTCGCGGCTTTCAGCACCCAGCTTTCGCCCCAGGTATTGACGACACGGTTCTCAGCAGGCGACTTGGTAATAAACGCCAGCGGAATTTCGAGAATGATCGCGTTAACATTCTTGCCCGCCTGGCAATCTATGCCGCTGTATACGAACCGAAAGTTGCCCTTTTCATCTTTGCGGAACTTATTGCCGTTCCACGTCAGCGGTCCCGGCGGCAGGTTTTTCTTGACGCCGTGATATCCCCATTCAGGAAAGCTGGGATCAAAGTTGAAGAGATCGTTGCCTTCCAATTCGAGCAACGTCTTTGGGATCTTCAGTTCGCGGGCTTCGGTCATCGTATGCGGCACGTGATAGAACTGCGGCGCATAATTTATCGAACGGAAGAATCCCGTCAAATCGTTGAAGAAGGCATCGTCGCGACCGCCGATGAAGGTCTTGATCGCAAAGCCGTCGGGCGTGTCGATCGTCAATACCTTATCAACATCGACAACTGTCGAAAAACTGCCCCCCGGAAAATTGATAAATCTTACCGTTGCTCGATTATCAGCATCGGTGGTCACGCGAATCTCTGCTGAGTGCAAGGGCCCCAGGTATTTGTCCTTAAGCTCATCGAAATACCTGAGCAAAGCTTTCAGACTATGGTCTTCGTGTGCCGGCGGCACCACTCTGGGCTCGGCAGAGATCTGGATCCGGTAGAGCATATCGTGGTCCAGAACGCCGGGCTCCGGCACCGAGGCAAACGTCAGCGCAATCAAAACCTTCTCGCCGCCGTCAGTATCGGCGCTCGGGAATCCGAACAGATCGTAAAGGTCAGCAGCGCTGACGTCGATGTCGGAAAAGATCGAATTGACTGCGTTAGGATCGTTGTGGTCAGCCAAATAAAACGGCTCCTTCTGCTAGACCTCGCCTAGCCTCATCCAAGAGAGAGATTCTTTCGAGTGACTAACCGAGGAAGTTGACGTGATCGGGTTTATGCAATGCTTAAAACGGCGTCACTATACTCGGTGCTAAACAGGCTGTCAATATCGCGACGAAACGCTCCTTGCAAAACCGACCGAGCCTATTAGGCCGTGTATTTTAGAAGCTTTTGTGGCGCCGACAATGGAGTAGGCGGACTTTGGACATCCATCGCGGAAAGGACTCCTTACTACGCGGTTCCAGGTGCCGGCGATGGATGGTTATTTAGGTAGAACGGTCCGTCCGATCATTGGTTCTGTTTGTCCTTAAACTCTGCAAACCAGTTCTGAATGATTGCCAGCTTTTGACTCGTGGTCTGTCGTTCGTCGCTCTGGAGCATTACGAAACGTTGGCCGTCAGCCGAAACATCATAGGAATCGTAAAAACCTTCAGCGCGATCAGCAGCAACGGGACGACGCGAGAAGAGCTTCTGCGGTTGACCCAAAACCAACGATGGTTTCGTTTGCACGGGCACGGCTATAATGTCGTTGCCGGCGGCATAAAACAGCTCGTCACCGCGCCGACTCCAGCGCGGCACAGCGCCTCCATCGATCGAGACCCGCGATTTACCTTCGCCGTTGGGAAACGGCTTCACATAAACTTCGTACCGCCCTGATTCGTTCGAGGCGTAAGCTACATAGTTTCCGTCGGGCGAAAACTCGGCATACCTTTGGTCTTTAGGCGTAACGAGAAACGGCAAAGGTTTCGCTCCTGGTTCTGTTGCGACGTACCACAGATCCCAGTTCTGTTGTCCTGCCTGCTCCGGAGCGGCATAAACGATGAACTTCCCATCAGGTGAAAACGATGCATCCAGCCCGTTAAGAAATTCCTTTGCTTCGCCGCTGCCATCCGCTGCCTTCAAACGTATTTTGTAAACAGGGGGTGTATCGCTTGACGAGTACATAACTCGTTGTCCATCCGGGGTCCATCCGCAGAACCAACCGCGAGCGGAATTGTCGAAAGTCAATCGAGTGCGGGTGCCGCGCGCCAGGTTCACAATCCAATAATCGGTTTTGCCTGATTCGC
>Ga0137380_10002582_pt1 | contig 15424 bp, 8 predicted proteins | sample SagtaG_17_FD_104809 | JGI IMG/M metagenome (GOLD analysis project Ga0137380, IMG submission 104809) | Vadose zone soil microbial communities from Sagehorn Ranch, Mendocino, California, USA - Sage2_L_100_16 metaG | ecosystem: Environmental > Terrestrial > Soil > Vadose zone | place: USA...
AAGCCTGAGCACGGCGTCGGCGGCAGCGCGCCGTTCCACGCATGCGATTCCATATCGCCTTTGAAAACCGCGAAATGAAAGTGCGTCCGGCTGCCCATGCTCGCCACGTCCGCTATGACCTGGCCTCGCTGCACAACCGATCCGACGTGAAATCCCGAACGCAGCCATACATGCCAGTACTGCGTGATGACCACGCCGGTGGTCATGCGATGGCGGATCAGCACGCCACCATGAAACGTCGGGTCGATCATGTAACCGACGATCACGCCGTCGCCCGCAGCTCTGATCGGCTGGATGCCACTCGCGATGTCGACGCCGGTGTGCAGCCACACCGCGCCCGAGGCGCAGGATCGCAGCGCCGTGCCGTCGCAGTAGCGCCACTGACTGCCGAAACCCAGGCAGTGCGGCGGCCACGTGGGCAGGGGAAACTGAAAAACATCCGCCGGGTTGGCGACAGGCGCGGCTGGAGGCGCCGGCGACGAGACGAGGAGCTGCGCGAGCGCAAAGAGGATCCCCGCGACACCGGGCATCACCTGAACCTGCGCCCTGCGCGCGCCGGGCGGTCAGCCGATATCGACGATGACGTTCTTTAGCTCCGTGTAGAGATCTAGAGCGTAGGGCCCGAGCTCGCGCCCCCAGCCACTCTGCCTGTACCCGCCCCAGGGAGTTACCGGGTCGACGATGTGATAGCAGTTGACGTAAACGGTCCCCGCCTTGAGCGCGTGTGCGACGCGATGGGCGCGGCCCACGTCCCTCGTCCAGACGCCGGCGACCAGTCCATAGATCGTGCTGTTCGCCTTGGCCACGAGGTCCTCCTCATCGCTGAACGGAATCGCCGCGACAACCGGCCCAAAGATCTCCTCGCGAGCGATCCGCATGTCGCCGTCGACGTCGGCGAACACCGTCGGCTTCACGAAGTACCCGGCGTCAAAGCCCTCGGCACGTCCGCCGCCAGCGATGAGCCGCGCCCCCTCCTTGTTGCCTTGCGCGATGTAGCCCAGCACACGATCCATCTGCGTCCTCGAGACGAGCGGTCCCATCTGCGTCACGGGATCGATACCAGGTCCGATCCGCGTCTCGTTGACCGTTTTGAGCAGCTCATCGAGGGTGTGGTCGTACACCTTTTCCTGGACGAACAGCCGCGACCCGGCCGAGCACACCTGGCCCTGGTTGAAGAAGATGCCGAAGAACGCGCCGGACACCGCCCGCGTCAGGTCCGCGTCGGCGAACACGATGTTGGGCGACTTACCTCCGAGCTCGAGGCTCACACGCTTCAGGTTGCTTTCAGATGACGCGCGCGCGATCAGCTTGCCAACCTCGGTGGAACCGGTGAAGGCGATCTTGTCCACGTCGGGATGAGAAGCCAGACGCGCGCCCGCGACCTCGCCCCGTCCCGGCACCACGTTGACGACTCCATCCGGGACCTCGGCCTGCTGCAGCAGCTCGGCGAGGAGCAACGCGCTGAGTGGCGTCTCCTCGGACGGCTTGAGGACCACGCTGTTGCCGCAGGCGAGGGCAGGCGCGACCTTCCACGCGGCCATGAGCAGCGGGAAGTTCCACGGGATGATCTGCCCCACCACGCCGATCGGCTCGCGCAGCGTGTAGCTGAGGTACTTCCCAGGAAGCGATACCTGCTGAGTCGCTCCATCGAGCTTGGTCACCCAGCCGGCGTAGTAGCGAAATGTGGCTGCGGCCAGCGGCACGTGAAACAGCAGCGCATCGTTGATCGGCATCCCGTTGTCGAGCGTTTCGAGCTGCGCGAACTCGTTGGCCCGCTCCTCGAGCATGTCACCGACCTTCCACAAGACCTTCGCCCTTTCCGCAGGCGGCAGCTCACGCCACGTGCCGCGATTGAAGGACCTGCGGGCGGAGGCAACGGCGCGGTCGATGTCCTCGGCACGGCCCTCAGCTACGCGAGCCAGGACCTCGCCAGTGGCGGGGTCGATGGTCTCAAAAGTCTCGCCGCCGGCGGCCTCCACCCAGCGCCCACCAATGAAGAGCTTCTTGGGCCCGCCCTTCAGAAACGACGCGACCTCGAGGTCTTCGGCGATCGCCATGGCAGCATCCTACGCGTCAGCTAGGCTGTGAATCGTGTTGATGGAAGTCACCTGCAGATGCGGCTGGACGACCCGCGGGTCCAGGTCCGAGGTCATCGCGAAGATCCAGGCACACGGCCGCGCCGAGCATCAGCGGGAGATCACCCCGGCGGAGGTTCGCGCGATCTGGCGCATCGCCGAGAACGGCACCACGAGTGGCTCGACGAAGTAGCCAACCTCGGCGAAACGCACGCATCGCCGAGCTCGTCGAGAGCATCGGGCCGCCCATCTCCTCCGTCGGGTGGTCGCCTCAATTCGTCGCGCAGACGCTCGAGGTGCTCCCGGTCGCAACAAGCGAAGGCCAACTGATCTGGCTCAAACCGATCCACGCCGACTCGCTTCGCGTCGGTCTTGCGCCGTCGGCGAAACCGGCAGAAACCGTGCTCGAGGTCCTCGGCTGGTATCCGCTGGCGCCCCTGATCGTCCACTCGACCTCGTGGCGACATGAAGAAGGAAGGATCGTGCTCACCTACGTGGCGGTCGTCACTGTCCCAGCGAGCCTCCCACCCGATTCGCTGGTGACGATGCCGGTACGTCGCGTCGACCTGGCGCGCGGAGGAGCGACGTCGGCCCCGGAGTCGATTGGCGTCGAGGCCGTGCTCGAGCACGCATTGCGGCACCTGTCATGGCTGGTGCGAGACGATCCGGCGGTCACGCGCGCCCTTGCTGGTTGGCAGGAAGTCCTCGCCGGCTTCGAACCCGAACCCTTTCGGTCGCTCGCCTGACCGACCTGCACGGCTCGATCTCGGAGCGGGCAAGGCGCTGGGGCCTCCTGCCCGCGTACCACGGCTGGCAAGGCGAGGTGGTCGAGACGACACCCGCCGCTGAGGCGGCGATCCTCGACGCGATGGGCGCGAACACGGACACGCCCCCGCCCCAGCCCGAACCCCAGCTCCCACACGATCGATGTGAGGAAGCGCCGGAGCGGACCTGGGGGTGGGCGATCCAGCTCTACGCGCTCCGCTCGCGAAACAGCTGGGGAATAGGCGACCTCGCCGACCTGCGGCGCTTTGCGCGGTGGTCGCGCGGCGCGGGCGCGGCGCTCATCCTCCTGAACCCGCTCGGCGCCCAAACTCCGGGGTTGCGGTACCAGTCGTCGCCGTACTACGCATCGACCCGACGATTTCGCAACGTGGTCTTTCTTTGCGTCGGCGAGGTCGAAGGAGCTGACGGGGTCGACATTCGCCCCGCCCTCGAAGCAGCACGCCACCTGAACGCCCAGCGGATCATCGACTACGACGCCGTCTTCAGGACCAAGACGAGCGCGCTCGAGGAGATCTTTCGCGCGGCTCCGCGACCGCGAGGGCTGGCCGCGTACGCCCGTCGCCAGGGTGGCGCCCTGCGCGACTACGCGACGTTCAACGCCCTCTGCGAGGAGTACGGGCCGGCCTGGCGCGACTGGCCGGACAAGATCCGCCACCCATCCGCACCTGGCATCAGATCCGCCCGCGAACGCCTCGCTGATCGGATCGCATTCCACGCCTGGCTGCAGTTTCACGTCGACCGCCAGCTGGCCCGTGCCGCTCGCGAGATCGGCCTGATCACCGACGTCCCGGTTGGCTTTGCCGCCGACGGATTCGACGCCTGGCGATGGCAGGACTTCCTGGCGCCGCAGATGCGCATCGGCGCGCCGCCGGATGAATTCTTCCGCGACGGGCAGGACTGGGGCCTGCCTCCCTTCAACCCGTGGGCCCTCGCCGAGGCGCAATGGGCGCCGTTCATCGACGCGATCCGCAGCGCCTCCAGTCATGCAGCGGGCATCCGCCTCGACCACGTCATGGGCCTGTTCCGGCTGTTCTGGATCCCCGAGGGGATGCCGGCTGCGCACGGCGCGTACGTGCACTACCCGGCTGACATCCTGCTGTCGCTCCTGGCCAACGAGAGCCGTCGCGCGGAGGCTTTCGTCATCGGCGAAGACCTCGGACTCGTCGAGCCCGTGGTGCGCAGGCGCCTCGCTGAAATCGGATCGCTTTCCTACCGGCTTGTCTGGTTCGAAAGCTCGCATCCTGAGATGTGGCCGCACGACGCGGTGGCAGCGGTCGGAACCCACGACCTGCCGACCGTCGCCGGTATCTGGAGACGCAGCGAGCCCGAGCACCGCCTGCATCACCTCCGCGACAAGCTGGTGCAGCTCACGCAACTGCCCGACGATGCGCATCCGGTCGACGTGACCGTCGCCGTCTACCGCCACCTCGCCCAAGGGCGGCCGCGCATCGTGCTGGCGTCGCTCGAGGACGCGCTCGCTGTCCAGGAGCGGCCAAACGTACCCGGCACGATCGGCGAATTCCCAAACTGGCGGCTTGCCCTGCCGGCCACCCTAGAGGAGATCGAGGAGGCGGACGGCGTACTCCGAATCGTCAACGAGATGGCCGAGGCCGGACGGTCGGCGGGCCGCTGAGTCGTAGGATTTCGAGCATGGTCAAGAGGTCGAAGCTCGGCGGAACCGACTTCGACTTCTACGCGCTGAAGGGCCAGTCGGCAGCCGGGATCGCAGACCCGTCACGCCTCCCGATGACGGTCAAGATCCTGCTCGAGGGCCTGGTCAGGCTCGTCGAAGCCGGGGTGACGGAAGAGTCCAACATCGGCGTGCTGGCCCGGTGGCCGGCGCCTGCACCGGCCGGTGCTGAGCTGCCCTTTCTTCCCGCACGCGTCCTGATGCAGGACTTCACGGGGGTGCCGGCCGTGGTCGACCTGGCGGCGATGCGATCCGCGATGAAGCGCGCGGGCAAGGACGCGGGAAAGGTCGACCCGCTGGTGCCCGTTGACCTGATCATCGACCACTCCGTGCAGGTCGACTCCTTCGGCTTTCGTGACTCGTACACGAGAAACATCGAGAAGGAGATCGAGCGCAACCGCGAGCGCTACTCCCTTCTGCGCTGGGCGCAGCAGGCGTTCCACAACTTCTCGCTGGTCCCGCCCGGGATGGGCATCTGCCACCAGGTCAACCTCGAATACCTCGCGAACGTCGTCCAGGTTCGCGACATCGGCGGTCGGAAAGTGGCGATCCCCGACACGTTGATGGGCACCGATTCGCACACCACGATGGTCAACGGCCTGGGCGTCCTGGGGTGGGGCACGGGTGGAATCGAGGCGGAGGCCGCGATCCTCGGGCAGCCTGCCTACCTTCCACCACCGATCGTCGTCGGCGTGCGCTTCCTCGGCGCGCTGCCCGCGGGATCGACCGCGACCGACCTCGTGCTGACGCTCACAGAGATGCTCCGCAAGCACGGCGTGGTCGACAAGTTCGTCGAGTTCTGCGGTGACGGACTTTCCAGTCTTTCGGTCCCGGACCGGGCGACCCTGAGCAACATGTGCCCGGAGTACGGCGCGACGTCCGCGCTGTTCCCAGTTGATCAACAGACTCTTCGTTACCTCGAGGTCACTGGCCGCGATCGCGAGCAGATCGATCTCGTCGAGCGATACACGAAGGAACAGGGACTCTTCCGCGTCGCCGGCGCAGAGACACCAAAGTTCAGCGAGCTGCTCGAGCTCGACCTGAGCAAGGTGGAATCGAGCGTCGCCGGACCGAAACGTCCGCAGGACCGAGTCGCCCTGCCTAATGTCTGGACCAGCTTCAGCACCGTCTTCGCGGCCGGGCCGAAACCAGATCGCGACGCGATCTCTCGCCTGACCGAAGAAGGCGGCCCGGTCGATGGCCGGGCGACAGTCGCCGTGCACGCCAAGCCCGAGGCCATGGTGGAGAACGGATCGGTGGTCATCGCCGCCATTACAAGCTGCACGAACACGTCGAATCCGTCAGTGATGGTCGCGGCGGGCTTGCTCGCCAAGAAGGCCGTCGAGCTCGGCCTCACGGTCAGCCCCTACGTCAAGACAAGCCTCGCGCCCGGCTCGCGCGTCGTGACCGACTACCTGAAGACCGCCGAGCTGCTGGAGCCGCTCGAAAAGCTCGGCTTCTTCCTGGTCGGCTACGGGTGCACGACCTGCATCGGCAACTCGGGCCCGCTCGCGAGCCCTGAGATCGAGGCCGCGGTGAGCAAGGAAGACCTGAGCGTGGTCGCGGTGCTGTCCGGAAATCGAAACTTCGAGGCGCGCATCCATCCGCTCGTGAAGGCGAGCTACCTTGCATCCCCGCCCCTGGTGGTCGCCTTCGCGCTCGCCGGATCGGTGCACAAGAATCTGGTGACCGAGCCGCTGGCGGAAACGCCGGACGGCAAGCCGGTGATGCTCTCCGAGCTGTGGCCGTCGCAGGACGAGGTCAACGAGGTCGTCCAGCGATGCGTGCAGCAGGAGATGTTCAAGCGGGAGTACTCGCGCATCTTCGAAGGCGACGAACACTGGAAGTCGATGGCCGCGCCGACGGGGCCGATCTTCGCGTGGGACCCGAATTCGACCTACGTCAAAGAGCCACCGTACTTTGAAGGGTTTGCGCCGCAGCCCAAGGCGTTGACGGACATCGAGGGTGCCCGGGTGCTCGCTATGGTCGGCGACTCGGTGACCACCGACCACATCTCGCCGGCGGGCGCGATCCCGGTCGACAGCCCCGCCGGTCGCTACCTGATCGAGAAGGGAGTGGATCGGTTCGAATTCAACAGCTTTGGCGCTCGTCGCGGCAACCACGAGGTCATGCAGCGAGGAACATTCGGCAACATCCGACTGCGCAACGTTCTCGCGTCACGCGAGGGCTACTGGACGCGGCACTTCCCGGGCCAAGAGGAAGTCACGATTTTCGAGGCGTCGCAGCGTTACGCGTCAGAAGGCGTTCCGCTAGTCGTGCTCGCCGGCAAGGAGTACGGCACCGGCTCCTCGCGCGACTGGGCAGCGAAAGGTCCGCTCCTGCTCGGTGTCCGCGCCGTGATCGCGGAGAGCTTCGAGCGGATCCACCGCTCCAACCTCGTCGGGATGGGCATTCTTCCGCTGCAATACACGCCCGGCGAAAATGCGCACCTGCTTGGTCTCACCGGGGAGGAGCGCTACACGATCTACGGCCTGAACACGCTGAAGCCGGGTCAGCAGGTTGAGGTCAAGGCTGCCGCCGACGACGGAACGACTGTGAGCTTCACCACCCGCGCGCGGGTCGACAACGAAACGGAGATCGGATACATGCACCACGGCGGCATCCTGCCGCTGGTGCTGCGCGAACTCATCGACAAGTAGCAAAGCTCTCCAGACCCCTCCCCCATTCATGGGAAAGGAGTAGCCAAGTTCTCCAGACCCCTCCCCATTCATGGGAAAGGAGTAGCCAAGTTTCTCCAGACCCCTCCCCATTCATGGGAGAGAAGAAGCCAAGTTCTCCAGGCCCCTCCCCATTCATGGGAGAGAAGAAGCCAAGTTCTCCAGGCCCCTCCCCATTCATGGGGAGGGCAGGGGAGGGGAGCTACGCTGCGCTTTCTCCTGTCTCGGTGCGGATTGGCGTCCTGCGCTCGTGACCGCATTCCGGACACTCGAACAAGCCGACCACGACGTCAGGCCTTGAGGAGTCGGAGTGCATGGTGCGCAGCTGCATGGGCACGGTGCTGTCGTGCCGGTCGCAAGCCGGGGCCTCTTCGTAGGTCATGCTGCGACGTTACGCGTCGCCGGGAAAGGCTCCTAGTGCCCGCGGCACAAGCCGGCAGCCGAGTTGCTTGTCCTTCGAGCACACCCTAAGCTTCCGTTTTATGGCGACCAAGCGGGTGGAAGCGGACGTCGAAGCACCCCGTCCCACCGTGCGTGAGGCGATGCGCTCGGTGCTTTCCGCGGCCAAGCTCGTCGCCGGCGCCGAGGGCCTCGATCGCCAGGTCGAATGGGTGCGCTTGATGGAGACGCCAGAAGTGCAACCGCGTGCCGGCGACCTCATGTTCACCAGCGGGTTTCCGATCAAAGACGACCTCGACGCTCAGATCCGCCTCGTCGGGCGGATCGCCGAAGGAGGCGGAGCGGGCCTCGTCGTGCGGCCTCTGCCCTACCTGCGCAAGCTCCCGCCCGAGATGGTCTCCGAGGCCGACCGCTTGCAGGTGCCGCTCTTCACGATCCCCTCCGACGTGCAATTCGTCGACCTCATGTCTCCGCTTCTCGAGCGAATCATCAACGCCGAGCATTGGCGCCTGAAGCGCTCGATGGAGATCCACCGCCGCTTCACCGAGCTCGTCCTCGACGGCAAGGGCGTCAACGAGATCTGTCGCACCCTGGCCGATCTCCTCGAGAGCGCGGTCAGCGTCGAGGACGCGAGCTTCCACCTTCTCGCGCACGCCGGCGGGAGCGCAGATCCACACCGCAAGGAGACGATCCTCCGCCAGGGCACACCACATCGCGTGCTCTTCGACCCGCAGATCCAGCGCATCCTGCGCGAGGTCGAGGCCAAGCGCGGCCCAGTCAAGGTGCCCGCGTTCCCCCACCTCGGGATGTCCCGCGAGCGCCTCATCGCCCCGATCTTCGCCGCCAACCAGGTGCTCGGCTACATCTCGGTTCTCGACCACCCGCCGCAGAACGAGGAGCTCGCGTTCATGGCCATCGAGCAAGCGGCGCTCGTGCTCGCGCTCTCGATCGCCAAGGAACGAGAGCTCTCCGAGGTCGAGGGACGAGTGCGCGGCGAGTTCCTCGAGGATCTCCTGCACGGTACCTATGGCGACGACGCCGCCGCGCAGCGCCGCGCGCGCCACGTCGGCTACCCGATGCACGGTGCGCACATCGTGCTTCTGGTGGATATCGACGACTTCCGCGGCTTCGCGCGGGCGCGGCAGATCTCGGAGGACGCGATCCAGGCACTGAAGCGCGAGTTCCTGCGCCGCGTGACGGCGGTCGTCCGGATGAGCTACCAACGCGCGCTGGTCCAGGGGCGGTCGGACCAGGTCGTCGCCCTGCTGCCACTGGGAACCGAGACGGGCGATTATCAGGCGCGCAGCCACGCCCTGGGCCTGCAGGTCCAGCAGGCGGTCACGGAATGGAAGCCCGGCTTCAGCGTCTCGGTCGGGTTCAGCGCGCCCATCGAAGCCCCCGCCGGCGTCGAAGGCGCGCTGCGCGAGGTGACCTCGGTGATGGAATCGCTCGCGCGATTCAAGAGGTGGAGCCAGGTCGTCGCCGTTCCCGAGCTAGGGCTGACCGGACTGCTCGCCGCGGTGAGCGACGAACGGCTGGTCGACTACAGCCAGCGACACCTTGGCCCCCTCATCGAGCATGACCGCGCGCGCAAAGGGGCGCTCGTGGCGACGCTCCGGGCGTACCTGGAAACCGGCGAGCAGCAGCACGCCGCCCAGCGCCTCCGCGTCCACCCGAACACGCTGCGCTACCGCCTCGACCGCATCCGGGAGATCACCGGACTCGACCTCGAAAATCCGGAGACTCGTCTCAACCTAGCGGTGGCCATGAGGGTCCAGTCCCTGCTGGGTCTGTAGTCACCCCGCACTAACGAAGCCCGGCCCCTTTTGGTGGCGGCGCACTAGCCGGCGTCGGCAACCGCCGGTAGCCTTCGGCCCAGTGCCCCCAGCGCTGAAACCAACACGCCGTGCTTGGCCGGGGGACCTCCCCAGTGGCCGGGCGGCTTGCGGGATGGGATTCGTGTCCACTCCCGAGGCAGGACACGAAGCTGTCGCGCTCGGCGTAGGCGCTCTCGCCCGGCTGGCCCACCGCGGTGGGCTTGACGCCGACGGCAAGAGCGGGGACGGCGCCGGCCTCCTCATCCAGGTCCCACACCGCTTGCTCGGCGGCGACTTTGCCGTGACGGCGCTCTTCGAGTGGGAGGGCCGCGGCCGCCAGGTCTTCGAAAGCGCCGCCGCCACAGTCGGAATCCAGGTGGCGGACTGGCGCAGCGTGCCGGTCGACCCGGAAACCCTCGGCGGGCGGGCGCGAGAGACGATGCCCGGGATCTGGCACGGCCTGATCGCAAACACCAGTCTCGAGCCGGACGAATGGGAGCGGCGGCTGTACCTTGCACGTCGTCGCGCGGAGAAGCTCGCCGCGTCCGAGGGCGTGCGCATGTATGTGTCCTCATGCTCGAGCCGCACTCTTGTCTACAAGGGCCTGATGGCGGGCACGCGGCTCGCCGACTTCTATCTCGACCTACGCGACCCGAGTTGCGAAAGCCGGCTCGCTGTTTTTCACCAGCGTTACTCGACCAATACGATGCCCGACTGGCGGCTCGCGCAGCCATTCCGCATGCTGGCCCACAACGGCGAGATCAACACCATCACCGGCAACCGCGCGTGGATGCGGGCACGCGAGGCCGAGCTCGAGTCCGAGCTGCAGGGTGTGATCTGGCCAGAGGGTTCGGACTCGGCTTCGCTCGACAACGCGCTCGAGCTGCTGGTGCATCGCGGTTGGGAGGTCAGCGAGGCGCTGATGAGCCTTGTGCCCGACGCATGGGAAGGCCGCGGTGACATCGCGCGGCCTGTGCGCGACTTCTATCGCTATCAGTCGATCCGCTTCGAGCCCTGGGACGGACCTGCCGCGCTGGCTTTCAGCGACGGAATCGTCGTGGGCGCAGCCCTCGACCGAAATGGCCTGCGACCACTCCGCTGGCAGCGCACGCGCAATGGCATGGTCGCCGCGGCCTCCGAAGCTGGCGTCGTGACGATGGCACCGGAAGACGTCATCGAGCGTGGCCGGCTGGGGCCGGGTCAGATGCTGTTGGTGGACACCCGCGACGGATTGGTGCTGCGGGACGCCGAGGCGAAAGAACGCGCTGCGGCGCGCCACGACTACGGAATGCTCGCCGACCGCGTGCTGGTCCCGGTGGAAAGGCACCACGTCGATCTCGATCCCCTGGAGGACATCGCCGCGCAGCATGCCCTGCACGGATGGGGAACCGAGGACGTGAAGTTCGTCGTCGACGTGATGGCGGAAACCGGGGCCGAGCCCGTCTACTCGATGGGCGACGATATCCCGATCGCGCCGCTCGGCCGCACGCCGCGCAGGATCTACGGATACCTGCGGCAGCGTTTCGCGCAGGTCACCAATCCCGCGATCGATCCGCTGCGCGAAAAGGCGGTGATGTCGCTGCGGGTTTTGCTCGGCGCGCGAGACGGCACCCTCGAACCAGAAGGCGGCGCGGACCGCGAGCTCCTGCGCCGGCATCACCCGGCGGTCCCCACCGACCACAAGTTGCTCGAGCTCGAGTCTCCGCTGCTCGGCCCCGCCGAGCTGGCGCGCGTGCTCGAAGAAGCGACGGTAATCGACGCGACCTACGCACCCGACGAATCGCTCCGCGAGGCGCTTCTCCGATTGCGCCGGGAGGCGGGCGAAGCCTCAGGTGTCATCGCGCTGAGCGATCGCCGCTCTCCCGCCCCACTCGCCGGGGAGGGTTGGGCTGGGGGTTCCCGGCTGCCGATCCCCATGGCACTGGCAGTCGGCGCCGTGCACTCCCACCTGCTGGCCACGGGCCGGCGCATGACCACCGACATCGTGGCCATCGCTGGCGACGTCGTCGACGTGCACGACGTCGCGTGCCTCATCACCATCGGAGCGACCGCGGTCCATCCGTACCTGGCGCTCGCAACCGTTGGCGATGAAGCGGCGCCTCGCTACCGTAAGGCCGTCGAGACCGGCCTGCTCAAGGTCATGGCCAAGATGGGCATCTCCTGTGTGACGAGCTACCGAGGGGCGGAGGTCCTGGAGGCACTGGGCCTCGGCGCCGAGGTCATGGAGATGTGCTTCCCCGCCGTGCCGTCTCGGGTCGGCGGCGCCGACCTCGAGGACATCGAGCGCGTCAGCCGCGGCCGGCCGCAGCCGCTCGCGGACCACGGCCGCGTCCGTTTCCGCAAGGCGGGTGAGCACCACGCGTACAACCCCCTCGCCGTGCGAGCCGCGCAGAAGGCCGCGCAAACCGGGGACGCGGAGGCGTATGGGGAATGGCGCCGTCTGTCGTCCATGGACCAGCCACAGTCGCTTCGCGAGCTGATCCGGCTCAGGGAATGTACGCAGCCGGTTCCGCTGGACGAAGTGGAACCTGCGAGCGAGGTCGTCAAGCGCTTTGTCAGCACGGCGATGTCACTGGGTGCGCTCTCCCCAGAGGCACACGAAGCCCTGGCGATCGCGATGAACCAGGTCGGGGCGAGGTCCAACTCCGGCGAAGGGGGCGAGGACCCCGACACGTACGAAGACCGCGATGGAGTCAGACACGACAACAAGGTGAAGCAGGTCGCGTCCGCGCGTTTCGGCGTCACCCCCCGGTACCTGAAGCGCGCCGACGAGCTCGAGATCAAGATCGCGCAGGGTTCGAAGCCGGGCGAGGGAGGCCAGCTTCCCGGCCTCAAGGTGACAAGCCTCATTGCGCGGCTGCGGCATGCCCAGCCGGGGATGCAGCTCATCTCGCCGCCACCTCATCATGACATCTACTCGATCGAGGACCTGGCGCAGCTGATCCACGACCTGAAGACCGTGAACCCGCTCGCCCGGATCGGCGTCAAGCTAGTCTCCGAGGCCGGCGTCGGGACCATCGCGGCCGGGGTCGCCAAAGCCCATGCCGACTACATCCTCGTCTCGGGCCACGACGGCGGGACGGGCGCGTCGCCGCTGTCCTCGATCAAGAACGCGGGCTCGCCGTGGGAGCTCGGCCTCGCGGAAACGCAGCAGATCCTCGTCGCGAACCGCCTGCGAGAACGCGTGAGCCTGCGCACCGACGGCGGCTTGCGCAGCGGGCGTGATGTCGTTGTCGCAGCTCTTCTCGGCGCCGAGGAGTTCGGGTTTGGTACGGGCGTGCTCGTCGCGCTCGGATGCGATATGGCGCGGCAGTGCCACCTCAACACCTGCCCGACCGGCATCGCCACCCAGCGCGAAGATCTGCGCGGGAAGTTCGAGGGCAGGCCCGAGCACGTCGTGAACTACCTGTTCCTGATCGCCGAGGAGGCTCGCGAGCACCTGGCGCGACTTGGCTTGCGATCGCTCGACCAGGCTGTGGGGCGGGTCGAACTGCTCGAGCCTCGGCCGGACACGAAGCTGGACCTCGGCTTCGTCCTGGCCGCGACCGACGCCGCGTTGCCTCGCAAGCGCATGTGGCACCGCAACGGCGACCCGCCGGCGCCCGCGCCGCCGAGCGGCGAGGTCGACAACTCGCACCGCACGGTCGGTGCATCGCTCACCGCCGGGGAGCACCGGTCATACACCGGCAGCGCCGGCCAGAGCTTCGGTGCGTTCCTCGACCACGGCGCGGAGCTCGCGCTCGAGGGCCAGGCGCAGGACTACGTCGGCAAAGGCATGGGCGGTGGCGTGATCACGATCCGCCCGTCGGCAGGCAACGGCGCGCCGGATCCCGTGCTGGCGGGAAATACGATCTGTTACGGCGCCACCGGCGGAAAGCTGTTCATCGCGGGCCGCGTCGGCGAACGGTTCTGCGTCCGCAACTCAGGCGCGGTTGCCGTGGTGGAAGGCGCGGGCGACCACTTCTGCGAGTACATGACCGGCGGCGTCGCCGTGGCGCTCGGCCCTGTGGGGTGGAACGCGGGCGCCGGGATGACGGGCGGCGTCGCCTACGCGGTCCAGTGGCGGCAGCTGAATCTCGACAGCGTCGTCGCGCGAGAGGTTCCGGCGGAGGACGCCGACGAGCTCCGTGCTCTCGTCGACGAGCATCACCGCAGGACCCGCAGCGCGCGGGCGGCGGCCATGCTCGCGGACTGGGAGGGGGCGCTGAAAACATTCCGCCAGATCGTTCCGGTCACGTCCACCCCCATCGCCGACACCGCCACGCCGGCAGCCGCGGAAGAGGCGCCCAAGACAGCCGCCTGGCGTAGGCTGGGAGTCGATGCGACGCCTGGCCCCGTTGGCGATGCTGCAGTCGGGTCCGACGTCAACCGCGATCCAGAACGTCACCGTGAAAGGGATGATCTCCTCTGATGTCACGTCGTGGATCGACATCGATGGCCATCGGATCGTGAAGACTCATTCCAAAAACGGCATTGATGTGACAATCAATTTCGAAGTCGCCTCCGGCGGGGCGATCACATTGAAGGGCACACGGACCGAGGACATCAACCCTGCCTGACATCGCGGCGATTCGCCAGGCGCTCGAGTCGGAGCGGAAGGCCGAGCAGGAGTTCGTGGAGACGGCGCGCGGCGCGGAGTCCGCTCCGCGAGGCTGGCCTGCCGCGCTGGTGATGTTCCACCTGGGCATGTGGCGCGAGCGGCTGCGCAACGCGCTGACCAACATCAGCGAGGGCAAGGATTACGAGCGGCCGCCGGCGAACATCGATGAGGTCAACGAGGCTGAGCTCGCGCGCGGAATCGGCACGCCGTTGACCGATGCGGCGGCCCGATCTGACCACCTGCTCGCCGAGATCATCGAGCTGTACGAAAAGCTCGGCGACCGGCCCATCGACTGGGGCCTGTCGCAAACGACCACTGAAGCCGTTCTGCGCAACAGCTTCACGCACCCTCGCACTCACATCACCGAGTACTACCGCGAGAACGGCGAGGTGGACCGCGCCAGGCGAGTCACCGAGCAAGCGGTCGACGAGCTGCGCACGGCCGAAGCGCCGCGGTTGGCGCTGGGCGCCGCGCTCTACAACCTGGCTTGCGGCCGCGTCGCGGAAGGCCGAAGCGAAGACGCGCTGGCCCTTTTGAAGGAAGCGTTCCCGATGCGGCCCGACATCAAGGCGGCCGCGGCCGAAGACTCACACCTGGGCGCCTTGCGCGACGACGTCCGTTTCCAGGAGCTCATCAAGGCCTGATTTCCCTTCCCCGCTTGCCGGGGAAGGTGGCCCCGCGCGGAGCGCCGGGCCGGATGGGGGTTTGTGGGCTAGCGATCCCCTCAAGACCGAGCGGCTTCCGAGATACGATCGAGCACCGCCATGTTGGCGATGGATTCCGACAGCGGGATCGCGACCGGCCGGTCATGGATGACGCTGTCGCCGAACGACTCGACCATCAGCTGGTACGGATCGTCGGGGTCATGTCGAGCATTGAAGGCCCGCGTTCTGCGCAGCACGTCGTCGGGCGTGATGACCATCAGCTCCTGAACCTCGGCCGATTCCACGCTGCACCACGTAGCTGCGGTGGACCCACTGGGGAAATGGAGCAACGCGCAGGTCGTCATGTCCACGCCGTTGCGGATCGACGAGCGCGCGACGATGCGATCCGGCTCGCCCAGGATCCAGCGCGCCACGCTCACCGTGTAGCAGCCGACGTCGAGCAGCGCGCCGCCTCCGAGCGCCGTCTGGACACGGATGTCCGATGCCTCGCGCACCTTGAATCCAAAGCTGGCCTCGACATGGATCGCGCCTCGCGAGCTTGCGACCAGCTCGCGCATCGCGGGATGGAATCTGTACATGAATGCTTCCATCAGGTGCTTGCCCGCGTCGCTCGCGGCCGCTGCCATCTCCTCCGCCTCGCCCGCGTTCAAGCCGATAGGCTTCTCGCATAGAACGTGCTTGCCCGCCTCCAGCGCGCGAAGCGTCCACTCCCGA
>Ga0137380_10002584_pt1 | contig 15417 bp, 18 predicted proteins | sample SagtaG_17_FD_104809 | JGI IMG/M metagenome (GOLD analysis project Ga0137380, IMG submission 104809) | Vadose zone soil microbial communities from Sagehorn Ranch, Mendocino, California, USA - Sage2_L_100_16 metaG | ecosystem: Environmental > Terrestrial > Soil > Vadose zone | place: USA...
AAAAGCGGCCGGTCCCTAGACGAGTCACATGAGGCACGACGAACACCAGGCTGGCGACGGCCCCAGACAGACCGACCCGCCGAGTCTCACAGTCCCCAGACGCGGCCGGGGTAGCCATGTCCGGGACATGTCCGGGATTACCGGGACGGGTGCCACGGATGTGTGACTTTTCTTGCACAGCCGCCTCGCCGGGACGCGGCTGACGGCACACGCGGCCGCGGACGCGCATATCGTCGAGAAGGGCATGCCGCGGTCCGAAACGGGGTAACAGCTGGGGTCCGAACCCAGCCGGGGGTCAGAGCCCTCTACGAGCAGTCCAGACAGAGTCGTCACCGCCGGTGAACGGCGTGCGGTCGAACCAGCCGTAGCACGCCTCGACCTCGAAGCCTGTCTCTTCGAGCAGCGCGCGCCACTCACCGGGCGACAGCCACGCGAGCGCCATCGTCGTCTCGCCGTCCGGCCCGCGCACGGTCAGCGTCAGCGTCCGTGCGGTCTCGTCCCACACCGCCCGCTCGAAGATCCCGGGCTCGCGCTCGAGCCAGCGGTCGTGCGTCTGCGCGATGTCCTCCGCGCCGGGCGTGAAGACGTCGAAGACGAAGCGTCCGCCAGGCACGAGCAGGGCGCGCACGCTCGCCAGCGCCTGCCGGCGGTCGTCGTCCGAGTGCAGGTGGAGCAGCGACCGGAACGGGCAGATCACGAGGGGCACCCGCTCTGCGACCGGCGGATGCCGGAGATCGCCCACGCGCAGGTCGACCTCGACCCCGGCGAGCGCGGCGCGCTGCGCACACACGTCCAGCATCGCGCGCGACGAGTCGATCCCGATCACGCGGATTCCGTCCGCCGCGATCGGCACCGCGATGCGGCCGGTGCCGACGCCGAGCTCCACGACCGGCCCTCCGGAGCGGCGCGCCTCCTCGAGGTAGAAGCCGACGTCCTCGACCACGCTCGCGCTCCACGGGTCGTACAGCTCGGCAATCGCGTCGTAGGGACTGGACACTCCCGCTATCGTTCCAGCATGGCAGTGACGCACGCGCGCTTCGCCTTTAGCCCGCCCCGGCTCGCCGGGGACGGGCGCTAGCGCACGCGCAGTCGCCGATCCCTCCAGACGAGCCGGGGCGTTGCAGACGTTCGGCCCTGGACCCGTTGCAAGGAGGAGAGATGGAGAAACGATCCGTTACAGTCGCCGCCGTGGACGTCGAGGCCCTCGAGCGCGAAGCTCAAGGCGCGATCGCGGCCGCGTCCACGCGGGCGGCGCTGGACGAGGCGCGCGTCCGCTATCTCGGTCGCAAGAGCGAGCTGAAGCAGGCACTGCGCGGCGTGCGCGACCGCGAGAGCGGCATTGCGCTGAACGCGCTGCGCGAGCGCCTCGAGCCGGCGTTCGACGCGCGGGAAGCCGAGCTGGAGCTGGCCGAGCTGAAGCAGCTCGACGAGGCGCTCGACGTGACGCTCCCGGGCACGCCGCTGCGCCGGGGGCACCTCCATCCCCTGACCCAGATCATCCGGGAGGTCGAGGACATCTTCCTCGGGCTGGGGTACGAGATCGTCGACAGCCGCGAGGTCGAGACGGTCTGGCACAACTTCGATGCGCTCAACCAGCCGCTGACGCATCCGTCGCGCTCGCACCGCGACACCTTCTACATCGACGCCGAGACGCTGCTGCGCGCGCACACCTCGACCGGACAGATCCGGACGATGGAGACGCGGCAGCCGCCGCTGTACATCGCGACGATCGGGCGCGTGTACCGCCGCGACACACCGAGCCCGCGGTCGACGCCGAACTTCCACCAGGTGGAGGCGCTCGCCGTCGACCGGGAGATCACACTCGCGGACCTGAAGGGGACGCTGATGCATTTCGTGCGCGCGATGTTCGGGGAGGACCGGCAGGTTCGCGTGCGCACCAACTACTTCCCGTTCACGGAGCCGTCGGTCGAGTTCGACGTCACGTGCTTCCTCTGCGGCGGCACCGGCTGTGTCTTCTGCAAGTACTCCGGCTGGTTCGAGATGGGCGGCGCGGGCGTCGTCGATCCGGCCGTGTTCGAGAACGTCGGCTACGACCCGGAGGAGTGGTCCGGCTTCGCCTGGGGCCTCGGCATCGACCGGATCGCAGCGCAGCGCCACGGCGTTCCGGACATCCGCATGTTCTGGGAGAACGACCTGCGCGTGCTGGAGCAGTTCTAGCGATGCGCGTGCCGCTGAGTTGGCTGCGCGAGTACGTCCCGGTCGAGGTCCCGACGCGCGAGCTCGCCGACCGGCTCGTCATCTCGACGTGCGAGGTCGACCGGATCGAGACACGCGGAGTCGCGGACGTCGACGGCAACCTCGCGCTCTTCCGCGTCGGGCGTGTGCTCGAGGCGGCGAAGCATCCGAACGCCGACCGGTTGCAGCTCTGTCATGTCGACGTCGGCGCGGGAGACGCGCGCCAGATCATCTGCGGCGCGTGGAACTTCGGCGCGGGCGCAACCGTCGCGGTCGCACTGCCCGGCGCGGTGCTCCCGAACGGCCTCCGGCTCGAGCGCCGCGAGGTGCGTGGACAGGTGAGCGACGGCATGATCCTCGCCGAGGACGAGGTCGAGCTCGGCACCGATCACGCCGGCATCATGGTGCTCGAGAACGGCCTCGAGCCGGGGACGCCGCTCCGCGACGTGCTGCCGCTCACGGACGAGGTGCTCGAGCTCGAAACGTTCCACAACCGTCCCGACCTGCTCGCGGTGTACGGCATCGCGCGCGAGGTGGCCGCGCTCTACGACCTCCAGCTCACGGAACCGCCGGGCGTCGATCCCGGCCGCGAGGGCGACGAGCAGGTCGAGGTCGCCGTCGATGACTTCGAAGGCTGCCCGCGCTACATCGGCCGGCTCTTCCGCGACGTCACGATCGGGCCGTCGCCCGTCTGGCTCAAGGCGCGCCTGCTGGCGGCGGGCATGCGGCCGATCTCGAACATCGTCGACGTCACCAACTACGCGATGCTCGCCCTCGGCAACCCGCTGCATGCGTTCGACTCCATGAAGCTGTCCGGCGGCAGGATCGTTGTCCGCCGCGCACGCGCCGGCGAGAAGCTGAGGACGCTCGACGGGATCGACCGCGACCTCGAGCCGTACGACCTGATGATCGCGGACGCCGACCGCTCCGTCGCGCTGGCGGGAATCATGGGCGGCGAAGAGAGCGAGATCGGCGACGGCACGACGAGCGTCCTGCTGGAAGCCGCGAACTTCGAGCCGTACACGATCTTCCGCACCTCGGAGCGCCTGCGTCTGCGGACCGAGGGATCGACCCGGTGGGAGAAGGGCGTCGACCCGTACCTCGCGGAGCAGGCCGCGAAGCTCGCAACGCAGCTGATCGTCGAGCTCGCCGGCGCACGGTGGACCGGTGACACGGACGTCCACCAGGATCTGCCGGCACGCCCCGTCGTCGCTTTCCGTCCCGCGAAGACCGATGCCGTGACCGGTCTCGAAACGCCGCCGGACGAACAGCACGCGATCTTGCGCGGGCTCGGGTTCGAGGTCGACGGCGAGAAGGTCGTCGTCCCCACCTGGCGGGCGCGCGACGTGACGCGTGAGATCGACCTCGTCGAGGAGGTCGCCAGGTTCCGGCTGGACGACGTCCCGTTCCGCCTGCCGCGCCGTCGGGCGATGTTCGGCCGCCTGACGAAGCTGCAACGCCTGCGCCGGAAGATCCAGGACACGCTCGCCGGCTTCGGCTACACCGAGGCCTACACCTGGAGCCTCCTCCCGGAGGAGGCGGAGATGGATGCGGTGCGGTTGCAGGAGCCGCTCTCGAGCGAGCAGGCCGTCCTGCGAACGTCGCTCCTCGACGGCCTCGTCGCCTCCGCCCGCCGCAACGTCGACGCCGGCAACGAGCGCGTGGCGCTCTTCGAGCTCGCCCACGTGTATCTCCCCACCGGCGCACAGCTGCCGGAGGAGCGCTGGCATGTGGGCGGCATCGTTGCGGGCGGCTTTGGCCAGGCGAAGGGCGCCGTCGAGGGCCTGTACGACGCGCTTGCGGTCGAGCCGGTCTTCGAGCCCGTGGACGACGTTCGCGGACGCGGCCGCGGTGCGCACACGCAGGACGGTTGGGTGCTCGCGCTGCGCGATCCCGATCTGGCCGGCGACTGGGGCGCCTTCGAGCTCGACGTCGAGGCCCTTGCCGAGCGCGTCCCGGATGTCGTGGTCTACGAGGACGTGATCACGTACCCGCCCGTGCGGCAGGACCTCGCGTTCGTCGTCGATGAACAGGTGCCGGCCGGGGAGCTCGCCGACGCGGCGCACGAGGCCGTCGGCCCCGAGCTGCGCGAGATGCGAGCGTTCGACGTCTACCGGGGCGACCAGGTCGGGCCGGGGAAGAAGTCGGTCGCCTTCTCGGTCGTCTTCCAGTCCCCCGAACGGACGCTCACCGACGAGGACGCCGCGGAGCTGCGCAACCGGATCGTGGCGGCATTGGCGCGCCAATTCGGCGCCGGGCTGCGCGGCTGAGCAGGAAAATATGGCTTAGAAGCCGTATCCGTGCGGCGTGTTTCTCCGTTCTTTCCGCATATAGCCCTGCGGCATAAGGAGAGAGTGATGACGAAGCACACTGCGGCGTTCGCGAGCACGATCGTGCTCGCGCTGGGGATTGCCGCGTCCGCGGGCTCGGCTCTCGCCGGCAACGGCACCGACCCCGCCTCCCGGGATCACGGGAACTCGGCAAACGCTCCAGGCCAGGTCAAGAAGGCGAGCACTGTCTCGACGCAGAGCGCAAGCGCCAGCGGCGGCGCCGACGCGAACGCCAACGCATCCACCTCCGGCGTCAAGCCGACCAGCTCGACGGCGCACGGCAACCACAACACGTCGTGCACCACGGGCGGCGGGACCGGCTCGAGTGCGACCTGCACGTCGACCGGCTCGAATGCCGCCACGACGCAGACCGCGGCTCACGCTGACGCGTCGAAGCGTTACGGGAACGGCTCGACGGCTGCTCAGGTCGCGAATGGCACCGGCGCGCCTGCGGGCACGACGCTCACCGGGCCCGGCAACAGCCAGCCGCACAAGGTCACCGACTGCCGGCACACGCACGCGGTCGACGTCCACGCCGTGAAGACCTACTCGACCTCGGCCTGCACGACGAACGTCACGCTCACTGGGAACGTCGCCGGCGTGACGGCCGCGACCACCCCGACCGTGACCGGGACCACGACCCAGCAGGGAAGCGTCCTCGGGGCGACCGCATCGGCCCGGCACGGCAATGTCGCGCCTCAGGGCGGCGTCCTCGGCGCCATCCAGGCGGTCGGCCAGGGCACACTGCCCTTCACGGGGCTTCAGCTCTGGATGTTCGTCGCCGCCGCGGTGGCCGTGATGGGGCTCGGCCTGGTGCTCCGTCACCAGACCCGCGTGACCGCGTAACCCGCGACACAGGACAATTCGGAAGGGCGGCCCGGCGGCCGCCCTTCTCTTTTGCAAATCCTCTGGACAAAGCCGGCTTCCTCACTAACGTGAGACGTGGGGAAGGGGAGGATGACCATGCGGCTGCGGCTAACGGGCACGTTCGTGCTCGTCTTCGGGATCTTCGTGTTCGCGGGCTCTGCGCTCGCGGGCAACGGGAACGGCAATGGAAACGGCAACGGGAGTAGCGGTGCGCCCGGCAATTCGGCGAGCGCTCCCGGACAGGTGAAGAAGGATGCGCCCCCGGCGGGGGCGGAGACGACAACCGTGGCGACGACGACGGTCGCCGACCAGAACGCGGCGCCTACCGCCGGCGTGAAGCCGGCGAACGACACGGCGCACGACACACGCGCACCGGCTTCGTCCAGCGCGACGAAGCTGTACGGCAACGGGCAGACCGCGGGCGGAATCGCCCTGCACCACGGGGCGTCCCCTTCGACGAGGCTGCACGGGCCGGGGAACAGCCAGCCCCACAAGGCTGCCCCGTGCTCAGGCGGCCACGAGGTCGACGTCCACGCGCTGAAGGGCCGGCGCACCGGCGCCTGCGGCAGCACGCCGCCGACGCCTCGGACTCCTGCGCCCGGTACCGAGACTGAGCACAAGCCCTCGACGCCGACGAACGCGGATCCGTCGGCCGGGCACCAATCGGGCGACGCGGCAGCGGTCACCGCATCGCACTCGCGAAAGGCAGGAGCAGCGCAGGTGCTCGCAACGACAGGACGCGCAGCGGAGCTCCCGTTCACGGGCGAGCGCCTGTGGATCGCCGTCCTGGCCGGCCTGGTGCTGATCGGAACCGGGCTCGCGCTCCGACAAAACCGAACCCAGGAGGCTGCCGTACAGTCCGGGCATGACGACACGGATCGCTCTCGCCGTCCTGCTCGCGACGTTCGCGCTTCCGTCGGCGGTCGCTCAGGCCGATAACCCGAAGCTCGTCGCGGTCGTCGGGACGAACGACGCGTTCGTCATCTCGCTCCGCGACGCGGCCGGAAACGTGGTCACACACGTCGATCCGGGTACGTACGACATCGGGGTCAGCGACCGCTCGGAGGCGCACAACTTCCATCTCCGCGGACCGGGCGTCGACGTCTCGACGCCGATCGGAGAGAAGCAGGAGACGACGTGGACGGTCACGTTCACCGCTGGGCGCTACACGTACGTCTGCGACGCGCACTCGAGCGTCATGCGGGGCTACTTCCTCGCCGGCGACGTCCCTCCGGTCGCGCTCTCGGGAAACGTCGGGCCACGCCGGAAGATCTCGCTCAAGCCGAGGTCTGCGCTGCCCGGGCCCGCCACGATCGTCGTCACCGACCGCAGCAAAACGGACAACTTTCATTTCTCCGGGCCCGGCGTGAACAAGAAGACCGGCGTGCGCACACGCGGCCGCGTCACGTGGAACGTGACGCTCGCGCCCGGCCTCTACACCTACCGGTCGGACAAGGCCAAGAAGCTGCGCGGCACCCTGGTCGTCAAGTTCCCGGTCTAGCCTGCTTGATCAGCCCGGCGTGTTCCCCGCCGGAGGCGCGGATGTCGGCCTGCCGGTCGAGCTCCGAGTTCAGCTCGGCGCCGAACAGGAGCGCGAAGGCGGAGTAGTTGAGCCAGAGCAGGAGGATGATGCCGCTCGCGATCGTGCCGTAGGTCCTCGTGTAGTTCCCGGCAAACGTCACGTAGAGAGCGAACAGGCCGGAGAGCGCGAGCCACAGGACGCTGCCCAGGAGCGAGCCGGGCGTCACCCACTTCCAGCTCCGCTGCCGCTTGTTCGGTGCGAGGTAGTAGACGAGCGCGAAGAAGAGCAGGATCGCGCAGAACGTCACGGGCCAGCGGAGGATCGCCCACGTCCACTGAAAGGCGCCACCGAGGCCCGCCTTCTTCGCGATCGCGTCGCCGAGCGAGCCGCCGACGACCACAAGCAGGAAGACGCCGGCAGTCGTGATCCCCGTCGAGACGACCAGGATGATCGCGACGGCGCGCACGCGCCAGAACGGCCGTGTCTCCTGGAGCTCGTAGGCACGGTTGACCGCCTTGATCACGGAGCCCATCGCCCCGCTGGCGGCCCAGACGGCGCCGAAGAAGCCGAGGATGAACGCCGCAACCGAGGTGCCGCCCTTCGAGTCGCGCTGCAGGCTGGAGATGAACGTGATCACGCCGCCCGGGGCGATCGGGTCGAGCAGCCGCTTGACGTCGTCGAAGAGGTGAAAAAGCCCGAGCGCACCGACGAGGAAGGCCGTCGCCGGGAAGAACGCGAGCAGCGAGCTGTACGCGATCTGCTGCGCGAGCCCCATGCAGTCGTCGCTCAGAAACGCCGAGAAGCTGCGCTTCAAGGCGGCGATCCACTCGCGGCGGCTCAGCCGCTCGGGGGAGCCGGGTCCGCGGCCGACGGCCGCCCGTCGTCGTTCAGTCGCGGTCGACAAGGCGGAAGCGGCCGAGCTTGGCCTTCGTCTCGCCTTCGCGCTCGCGCCGGAAGATCAACCGCGCGCTGGCACCGAGCCCACCGGCCAGCAGGAAGCCGACGCCGAGGGCGCCCACGGCAACGGCCGGGAGGTTTTCGCGCAGCTTGCCGCGGATGTTGGTCGCCTCGCCGAGGCTGGAGCGCAGGCTCTCCGCGGCGTCGGCGAGCTGCTCGCGCTCCGACTCGATGTCGCGCCGGACGTCGGCGACGGTGCGCGAGTTGCTACCGGCCATTCCTCTTCAGTGCCTCGGTCGTGAGCCTGGCCTCGCGGATGGCCTGCTCGGGCAGGGGCGGCGTGCCCTTCCTGATGCGGTTCAGCGCCAGCCCGGCGAGCAGCGCGACCTTGATGAGGAGGATGCCGGTCACGACCAGGAGGGCCGCCCACGTCGGCAGCACGAGCGTGAGCGCGGCGGCCGCGGCGGCGTACGCGAACCCGACCAGGAACAGCAGCATCACCGCGGCCCCGATCGCGAAGCCGATGCCCAGCCCGAGCGCGACGACCTTCCGCTTCAGCTCGAGCGTCGCCAGTTCCAGCTCGAGGCGGACGACCGCGCTCGCGCGCTCGGCAACTTCCTTCACCGCGGCGCCGACGCCTTGGGAGTCAGTCTCGCGGGTGGGCATGTCCCCTCCAGTCGATCCACTTGGCGAGGAAGATCCCGGCCGCGAGCGCGACCCCGACCACGAGCCACGGGTTCGGGCCGCCGCTTCCTTTGGGCTTCCGCCGCTTGCCCAGCTGCGGGCTCGACGGCGCCAGCGTCGGTTTTCCGGGCTTCTGGTCCGTCGGTGCCTTGCCTTTCGCACGCGCCTTGATCAGGCTCGGCTTCATCTTCCGGATCAGGTCGGCGTCCTCGGCGAGCGGCTCGGCGAGCTTCGCCATCACGCCTCCTTCACCGGCCAGCTGGTTGGCGAGCCGCTGCAGCTTGTTGGCCGCACGCTCGACTTTTTGATCCGCCGTCGTCATTTCTTCGTCGGGGGCTCCTCGCCGGTGAGCGTACGCCAGATCCGTGCGGCCGTGCGACGTGAGACGATCGTCGCTGCCGCCCCGAGCGCGCCGTAGAGACCGGTCCACAGCAACCTGCGCAACATGGTTGGATGTTCTACCAAGCCCGCACTGTTGGAAACCCTGGCCGCACGCCGCTACATAAGTATTCTCGTTCTATGCAGCTGGCGAAAGTCGAGCGCCACCGGCTGATCGAGAGCGTTGTGTCGCGCAAACGGGTCGGGACGCAATTCGAGCTCCTCGACGCCCTAGCCGATTCCGGCTGCGCCGTGACGCAGGCGACGATCTCACGTGACATCCGCGAGCTCGGGTTGGAGAAGACGCACGACCCGTTCGGGCGCCCGCGGTACGTGCTGCCCGACAGCCTGCGGCGCACAGATCCCGTCGAGGCGCTGAACGGGATCATGGCTCAGTTCGGGCGCAAGGTGACGCCCGCGGGGAACATCGTCGTCCTGCAATCAGAGCTCGGCGCCGCGCCGGCGCTCGCACGTGCGCTCGATCAGCTCGAGCATGACCGCATTGTCGGGACCCTCGCCGGGGACGACACCGTCCTCCTGGTCGCGCCGTCCGAGCGCGACGCGCGCGTGCTCGCGCGCGAGCTCTCCGCGACGCTGCACTAGCGCCCCTCCCAGCAATACTGCTAGCGACCCAGAAACTGGTCGGCATTACTGGAAGAGGCACTAGCGCCCGAGCAGGCGGCGGAACGCGTGGCGGATCCGCGTCAGGACGTTGAGCCGCTCCTTATGCGAATGGATCCGCGCCTCGACCGCCGCTTCGGTGCGCCTGACGGCGCCGGCTTTCTCCGGGAGGATCTCCGCGGTGGTGGGCGGTTCCCGGAACTCACCGAGCCGTTCGACCTCGTCCTTCGAGAGCTTGAGCCGGACGCGGCCCTCGGTAATTCCCGCAACCTGCTCGGAGGGGACGTAGCGCGGCTTGCCCAGCAAGCTCGTCGAGATCGACAGGCCGTTGAAGATGTCGTCACTCGAGTCTCCGGCGATCTCGTCGACGGAGCCGACCTCTTGGCCGTTCGCGTCGAGCACCATCCAGCCGGGCTCGATCATGAACCAGGAAACGGGATCGCCCGTCATACCGCACGCCCCCCGACGAGCCAGACGGGCCCCTGGGTTCCGACCGGGTAGGTGTCGGAGAGGGCGCGCAGGACCTCGACCTCGCCCGTGATCCCTCGCTCGTCGCAGCGTTCGAAGCAGCGTGCCGCCATCTCCGGCGAGACGCCGTATCCGAACCGGCGCGCACATCGGAAGCGCAGCGCCGCGGGACCGCCGTACGCCCCGGGATTGGCAGGTGCGAGCAACAACGCGGCGGGCTCGACGTAATCGGTCGAGTCGAAGCGGACCTCCCCGTACACGTCGCTCCAGTCGGACGGGAGGTCGGCGAGCGCGTGCTCCCATTGCTCTCGAAGCGATGGTCGTTTGTGCGACTCCGCGGCGGGGGACCGCTCGACCGCGCGCAACTCGAGCTGGCCGTCGATTCCTGCTCGAACCAGCCGGCGCAAGAGCCGGCGCGCGGCTTCGGGACCGATTCCGGTGCCACGGCGGACGACCGCGAATCGGATCTTGTCGCGCGACAAACCCGGGTTCGCGGGGCCGAGCAACGCCGCCGCGTGCTCGCGCCGCGTGCCGTCGGCGACCGTGAACTCGAAGCGGAGCTCCTCCCAGTCGTCGCCGACCTCGCGCGCGAATGCATTGAACTGGTCGACGAGGTTCAAGAGCCGGAGCATAAACTCAGCCTCGTGGCGAAGGTGGAGCAGAAAGGGACGCTCTCGAAGTCCGACCTACGCGATTTCTTCCGTGAGATGCTGCTGATCCGCCGTTTCGAGGAGAAGGTCGAGGAGCGTTTCCGGGCCGGTGAGCTGCCGGGCTTCCTCCACGTCGCGATCGGCCAGGAGGCGGTTGCCGTCGGCGTCTGCCGCGCCCTCGAGGAGGGAGACATCATCGCGTCGACGCATCGCGCGCACGGCCACACGCTCGCGAAGGGAACAACGCCGAACGAGGTGATGGCCGAGCTGTACGGGAAGCTCGAGGGCTGCTCCCACGGTTACGGCGGCTCGATGCACCTCTACGACGTCGAGCGCGGGAACATGGGCGCGAACGCCGTCGTCGGCGGCGGGCTGCCGGGCATCGTGGGCGCCGCGCTCACCTTCAAGTTCCGCGGCGAGCCGCGTGTCGCGGTCGCGTTCTTCGGCGACGGCGCCACGAACATCGGCACGTTCCACGAGTCGCTCAATCTCGCGCAGTTGTGGGAGGTGCCCGCCGTCTTCGTCTGCGAGAACAACCACTGGGCCGAGTCCACGCCGGGCTGGCAGCACATGCCGATCGAGGACGTCTCGCAGCGCGCCGTCGCGTACGGCATGAAGGCGGTCAAGGTGGACGGGCAGGACGTGGAGGCAGTCTTCAAGGCCACGCGCCGCGCGCTCGACCACGCCCGCGGCGGCAAGGGGCCGGTCTTCCTCGCTGTCGAGACCTACCGCCTGGTCGGCCATTACGTCGGCGACCCGCAGGTGTACCGGTCGAAGGAGGAGCTCGCCGAGACGCGTGAGACGCGGGACCCGCTCGCTCACCTGCGGGCGAAGCTGGAGTTGCCGGAGGACGAGATCGAGGAGATCGACCGCGAGGTGCAGGAGATCGTCGAGGCAGCGGTCGAGTTCGCGAAGAACGGAACTGATCCGAAGCCGGAGGACGCCTTAAAGAACGTCTATGCCTGAGCTGAGCTACCGGGAGGCCGTGCGCGACGCGCTGTCGCGTGCGATGCGCGACGACGACGACGTCTTCGTGATGGGGGAGGACATTGCGGAGATGGGCGGCTCGATGGGCGTGACGCAGGGCATGCTCGACGAGTTCGGGCCGGAGCGCGTCCGCAACACGCCGATCTCGGAGATGGCCCTCGCCGGCGCCGCCATCGGCGCCGCGATGCAGGGCATGCGCCCCGTCGCGGAGATCATGTACGAGGACTTCCTCACGCTCGCGACCGAGCAGATCGTCAACCAGGCCGCGAAGCATCGCTACATGTCCGGCGGGCAGCTGACCGTGCCGGTGACATTCCGCACGCAGGGTGGCGCGGGCTGGTCGCCGGGTGCTCAGCACGCGCAGCAGCTCGAGGCGTGGTTCGTGCACATCCCCGGGTTGAAGGTCGTTTTCGCGTCGACGCCGTCGGACGTGCGCGGGCTGCTCTGGTCGTCGATCTACGACGACAACCCCGTCGTGTTCTTCGAGCATCGCACGCTCTACGGCTTGAAGGAGGAGGTCCCGGACGAGCTGGAGCCGATCCCACTTGGCCGGGCGCGCGTGCACCGCGAGGGCGAGGACGTGACCGTGATTGCGACCGGCCGTCTGGTGCACGAGGCCCTCGCGGCGGCGAAGGAGGCCGAGCAGGATGGCGTATCGGTCGAGGTCGTCGACCCGCGCACGCTGCAGCCGCTCGACGAGGACGCACTGATCTCGTCCGTCAAGAAGACGAACCGCTGCGTCGTGGCACACGAGGCGGTGACGCGGATGGGCTTCGGGGCGGAGGTCGCAGCGGTGATCCAGTACGGCGCCTTCGACTGGCTCGACGCGCCGATCGAGCGTGTCGGGGCGAAGTTCACGCCGCTGCCGTTCGCCCCTGTGATGGAGGAGTGGGTCGTGCCGCAGGCCAACGACGTGCTCGAGGCGATCCGCCGCACCGTGGGACGTACGTGACGCATGGCGACTGAGATCAAGCTGCCGCGTCTCGGCCAGGGGATGGAGTCCGGGACGATCGTCAAGTGGCTCAAGGCCGAGGGCGACAAGGTCCAGAAGGGCGAGCCCCTCTACGAGCTCGACACCGACAAGGTGACGCAAGAGGTCGAGGCCGACGCGTCGGGTGTCCTCCTCAAGATTGCCGTCGCGGAAGGCGAGGTGGCGGTCGGTAGGACGATCGCCGTGATCGGCGAGCAGGGCGAGGCGGTCGAGGTGAGCGACGACGTGCAGGAGGACGGCTCTCCCGCGCGCGCGCGTGAACAAGAACGCGAGCCGGTGCGGCAGGCATCGACCGACGGGCAGGGAGAGCGGGTGACCGAGCTCAAGGCCCCGGCCTCCGGGAACGGCCGCATCAAGGCCTCGCCGCTGGCGCGCCGGATCGCGCGCGAGCGCGGCATCGACCTCAGCGCGGTCGCCGGGACCGGGCCCGAGGGCCGCGTCGTCGCCGAGGACGTGGAGCGTGCGGCGGCGACCGCTGCGCCCACGCCAACGGTGGCCGCTCCCGCGCCGAGCCCTGCGGAGGTCGAGGTCGAGCAGCTGTCGTCGATGCGGAAGACGATCGCGCGCAGGCTGACCGAGGCCTGGCAGGCACCGGTCTTCCAGCTCGGGATCACCGTCGACATGGGCCGCGCGCTCGAGGTGCGCAAACGTCTCGTCGACCTGCACGCCGACGGTGTCAAGCCGACCGTCTCCGACCTGCTGACGAAGGTCTGCGCCGCGGCGCTGATGCGGCACCGTGCGGTCAACGCCCTGTACAAAGGCGAGGCGATCGAGCTCTACCCGACGGCGAACATCGGCATCGCGGTGGCGATACCCAACGGCCTCGTCGTTCCGGTGATCCGCGACTGCGAGCGCAAGACGATCGCCGAGATCGCCGCCGTCCGCGCCGAGCTCGTCGACCGGGCGCGCAGCGGCAAGCTCCAGCAGGGCGACCTCGACGGCGGGACCTTCACGATCTCGAACCTGGGCATGTTCGGGATCGAGCGCTTCATCGCGGTGCTGAATCCCCCGCAGGCAGCGATCCTCGCGGTCGGGTCGACGGAGGAGAAGCCGGTCGCGGTCGACGGCGAGGTCGTCGTGCGGCCGCGCCTGGAGCTGACGTTGACGTGCGACCACCGCGCGATCGACGGCGCGACGGGCGCGCAATTCCTCGGGGACGTGAAGGCGTTTCTCGAGGAGCCCGGCCTCGCCCTGTGACGATCTGGTACCAGGTGCGCGACCTCGACGCGGCGCGTGCGTTCTACAAGGAGAAGCTCGGGTTCACGGAGGCGTTCGTGGACGAGGGCACCTGGTCGAAGCTCGAGCGCAACGGAATGGAGATCGGCCTCGCGCCCGGTGAGCCGCAGGAGGACGGCGCCGTCGCGCACGTCGACGTCGACGACGTCAAGGCGGCGGCGGAGGAGCTAAGGCAAGCCGGCGTGGAGGTGGGCGTCGTGTTCGAACTGCACGGCGAGATCCGGCTCTTGGACGTGTTCGACCCCGACGGAAATCGTCTTCAGTTTGCGCAGGAGCTCTCGAAGTAGCTAGAGAGCCGACGGCCGTTGGACGAGCGGCGCGGGTAGGCGGACGCGTCCAGGACCGAATCGCAGCGCGCGGCGGCGAAGCAGGCGGGCCCTCAGGCCCGTGCCGAACTCGGTCCGCTGTTCATCGTTCCTCTTCACGCACGTTGAGATGCCGGACGAGGCTCCATCTTGCAACCGTCGCTGCGAATCACTCCTTTGAGCGAGTCGTAGACTGCCGACGTGATCCGCCAGGCGGGGCCGCAGGACGTCCGTTTCCTTCGCGACATGCTCAAGCACGCCTACCACTGGCGCCTCAACGAAGACCCCGACCTGCCGGTCGCCCGCTACGTGAACAACTGGGGCCGCCCCGGTGACGCGGGCCTGGTCGCCTGGGAGGCCGGGCCCGTGGGCGCGGCGTGGTACCGGCTGTTCCCGGCGAGCGCGCCGGGCTTCGGCTTCGTCGACGAGCAGACGCCCGAGCTGACGATCGCCGTCGTCCCGAGCCGGCGTGGCGGCGGCCTCGGCGGCCAGTTGATGGATGCACTGCTCGACCGCGCCCGGCAGCAGGGTCATGCGGCGATCAGCCTCAGCGCCGAGAAGGGCATGACGAAGTTGTACGAGCGTTTCGGGTTCCGCGCCGTGGAGGAGAAGGACGGGACGGCGACCATGAAGGCTGAACTAACCTAGGTTGGATGGAAGTCGACGTCGCAGTTCTCGGAGGCGGGCCCGGCGGATACACCGCCGCGATCCGCGCGGCACAGCTCGGCGCGAAGGTCGCGTGCGTCGAACGCGAGCCGGAGCTCGGCGGTACGTGCCTACGCATCGGCTGCATCCCGACCAAGGCGTGGGTGCAGACGGCGTACGCGTTGAAGGAGGCCGAGCACACCTTCGACAAGCTCGGCGTCAAGCTCGGCGGCTTCCAGCTCGAGTTCGGCCAGGCAAACGAGTGGAAGGCAGCCGTCGTCAAGCAAATGACCCAGGGGGTTGCGTCGCTCTTCAAGGCGAACGGCGTCGAGTGGGTCAAGGGCAACGGCACCTTCAAGGATGCAAACACGATCGCGGTCGAGGGTGGGGAGGACGTCTCCTTCAAGTCGGCGATCATCGCGACCGGCTCGTATCCGCTACGCCCGCCGATCGAGGGACTCGATTCGGAGCGCTGCGTCGACTCGGAGGGGCTGCTCGCGCAGACAGAGGTGCCGAAGCGCCTCGTCGTGCTCGGCGGCGGCATCATCGGCTGCGAGTTCGCGTCGATCTTCCGGCGCTTCGGCAGCGAGGTGACGATCATCGAGATGCTGCCGTCGCTGATTCCGCAGGAGGATGCCGA
>Ga0137380_10002585_pt1 | contig 15416 bp, 7 predicted proteins | sample SagtaG_17_FD_104809 | JGI IMG/M metagenome (GOLD analysis project Ga0137380, IMG submission 104809) | Vadose zone soil microbial communities from Sagehorn Ranch, Mendocino, California, USA - Sage2_L_100_16 metaG | ecosystem: Environmental > Terrestrial > Soil > Vadose zone | place: USA...
AAGATCGTCAAGTAGATCTTCAACGTCCTCTATTCCGACGCTCATGCGTATGAGAGTGTCCTTGATTCCCTGCTCCATTCTTCTCTGACGCGGGATGCTGGCATGAGTCATGCTAGCCGGATGTTCGATGAGAGATTCGACTCCTCCAAGGCTTTCTGCCAAGGTGAAGACGCTAAGTTTGGTCAGAAGTTTTTCGCATTCTCGGAATCCTCCTTTGAGCTCGAAGCTTAGCATTCCGCCGTGGCCCCGCATCTGGCGCTTGATGATGTCCCTTTGTGGATGGTCTGGGAGGCCGGGATAGTAGACGTGATCTACCGTCGGCTGTTTCTGGAGAAACTCGCTGATTTGTCTAGCGTTGGAGCTGTGACGATCCATCCTTACAGGAAGTGTCTTTATTCCTCGCAATACGAGCCAGCAGTCTAATGGTCCTGGAACAGCCCCGACGGCGTTCTGGAGAAACTTGAGACGTTTGCCGATATTAGTGTCGCTTGCGATAGCGGCACCGCCTATGAGGTCGCTGTGGCCTCCGAGGTATTTCGTTGTACTGTGGACCGAGATATCGGCGCCAAGCTTCAATGGGTTCTGGAGATAGGGGCTTGCAAAGGTATTGTCGACGACTAGCATTGCATGATTCTTCGTTGCGATCCTCGAGATGGCTCGGATATCAACGACTCGCATCAGTGGGTTGGTAGGTGTCTCGATCCAGATCATCCTAGTGTTCTTTCGGACTGCTTTCTCCACCTTGTCAGGTGTCCTCGGGTCTACATAGGTGAATTGAAGGCCGTAGTTTCGGAGGACTTGGTCGAATAGCCGGTAGGTTCCACCATAGATGTCGTCCCCGGCGATTACATGGTCTCCTCTTCGCAGCAGCATCAGGACGGTTGTCGTCGCGGCGAGACCTGAACTGAAGGCGAGGCCGACCTTTCCATCCTCCAGGGTGGCTAAACTCTCTTCCAGAGCGTTACGCGTGGGATTTGCGGTTCGGGAATAGACATACTTGCCCTCACGGCCAGGTTTGAGTTGCATGTATGTAGACGTGAGATAGACGGGAACCGTGACCGAGCCCGTGGCAGGGTCTGGATCTTGCCCTGCGTGGATGGCTTTGGTTGAAAACCTCATGATAAAATGCCATCGGACAGGCGCTGATTTAACATATCTTTCTAAAATCTGAACGGCATAGTAGGAGAAACGCGGACCTAACACCCCAAAGTCGGAACAGGCAGAGTAATGTTGGCCCCTAAACTTATCTTCGGAAGGAGTCGATTGAATACGGTTCCTGTGGACCTTGCATCATCCTAGCCATACGCGTCTATTGGGCATTGAGCGGCCTACGCTAGTTGAGCAAATTGTCGGCATGTTTCACCTTCCCTATTTTCTCGGATGCGTGGTTCTGGCAACCATAATGGGTCCTGCTGGAATTCTGTTAGCCGATTACATGGACTCAGGCAACATCAGTGCCGCCTTGAGCGACATCCTCAGCCCATACTCGGGCCATCCTAGCTGGACAGGCCTTCTCGACCTCTCGTTGGTCGCTTTCATTATCTTCTGGCTTCTCTACATGATCAGATTCATGCGGCTAAGACTAGCCAGGGCGGGCTCGCAACTGCTCAGCCTGTCCCCGGAAACGGAAACGACTCGAAAGATCTTCGGCAGAGTATCCGAGGCATGGCCTCAGCTACTGGTTGCCGCAATCCTATTCGCTGTTACCCAAACTTTTCTCATACTTGTTACCGGTTTCTCTAGCAGTAATATTACTAGCGGGTACTTTGGCCTTGGAACCCCACTCTCATATCTCATCGAACTGCTCTTCTACCTCACCATCGGGACGTTCGTATGGGTATACGCGAGCTCTCTTTGGGGAATACACCGGTTCGGGAAGGAACCTCTCCGCCTAAAGCCCTTCTACCAAGATCCATTGCTCGGGCTTGGAGAAATGGGAACGCTATCTCTGTACCTCGCATTTGCCTACTACACGGTCTTCGGTCCGGTGATGCTAGAATCACTGTTTCTTTCCCCGGACCCCGTGGGATACGCCACTTTGTTCCCTTTCATAATCCTCGGAGGAGTAATGTTCTTCCTACCGCTCAACAGCGTCCACCAGAAAATGATCAAGGTGAAAAATCGCGAGAGAGAAAATATCGAACAGCGTCTGGCAGACATTCTCACTTTATTGCACAATCCTCCGCACAACCCTGACGGAGCAGCCGCAACATCAAGCCAGATCGAGAATCTCTTGAAGGTTGAGATGCTGCAGGTAACCCAAAGGTCTCTTGATCTAGTTCCGAGCTGGCCGTATGATAAGGCAACGCTCGAAAGGTTCACAGCTCTATTTCTATCAGTCGCGTCCCTCCTCATCTCCCAGCTGGCACAGAGATACATCAGAGGGAGCTAAAGGACGTCTGTTCGACAAAGCCAGAGTGCGATTTTGAGGTTGAACACGACGCTTGAACCACGAGTCGATGGATCAAGTTTCAGGGAATTCTGTCCCGAGTATAGCTTTGGAAAGCTCAAGCTACCTTCGCATTGACCTTTTTCCATAAAGAACCGAAATTCTCACTCGACTCTTTCCCTTGACGAGAAATTGTAAAAGATATGGTTAATAACGCAAGGAAATGTGAACATTAACGAACCTTCTTGCTGTCTCCTCGTTTCCGTTCCCTAGTTCTGATAATCCTCTCGCTAGCAGTCCTCTGGAGCATCCCTGCGACCAACGCGGGACCAACTCTAGGAAACTTGATTCCTAGGAATTTTGAAGTTAACGCGATGGCCGTGAGCGCACAAGGCGATGTGGCTGCTGGCAGCTTCTACGCCATGGATCCGACGGTGATTCCGTGGGACCTCACAAACCCGATTTACAAATATGTTGGTGTAACCCTGATCGTCAGCAATCTGGATACCACCAGTCTGGCAAGTACTGTTGGGATAAACGTACCAACGCAACTGCCAACTCTTCTGCCTTTCAAAATTATCCTGATCATCCAGGGACTGCAGGCGAAGGCTCCCGCGATCGCCTTGAATATTGAATCGGTTTTTGGAATGCCTTCTGGCTCGTTTATAGCCCTTACCTCAAACCCTCTTACACTTCCTGTTTCGGTTTTTGGGGCAGACTTCACATCGAGTCCATATTCGAACTTTGTCAACAAGTTTGTCCAAGGGACCAGCAACAAAGCGGTGGTTATAGGACAGTACTCCGCCTCGCTTCTGGAGAACTCAAAGTCAGGAATAGTTTTCAACAGCGTAGAATCCCTATCATATCCAGTCAGTCAGGTTTTCAGTGCTGGGTCGCTCAACTCCGCCATACTCGGATCAGAATTCAATTTCGCCTTCAGCCTCAACTCGACCGGAGTGGTCGTACTCCAAAAGAACCTTCTAAGTTTCTCGCAAGCTCAAGACCATACTTTGGACTTCGCAGCTACGTTGGGACTGACTACCCCGATGAAATCCACAACCAACGAGACATTCGCCACCCTACTCCCAGGCGGAGCCCAAGTCAAGAGCTTCAATCCATCCACCATGCTAGTCCAGTCCAGCCCCGCAATCACCCTCGTCCTCGGGCTTTTCCCGTGGGTCGGCTCCGCGCAGAGAACACTGCCAGACGTATCAGTTACGTTCCACTATCCAGCGTTCGATGGGCCCGTTCTCAGCGCATCTTGGACAACCACGCCAGCAACTTTCTTCGTTGGCCAGAACTTCACCCTCGCACTCACCGTAACTAACACCGGAGCCGCGAACGCGCAACAGCTCCATTTCACTCTTAGCTATTCCGCAGCACTTTCCCGGGACAGCCCCGGCGGCAATAGTAATTCACTGCAATATGATGTGGGCTCAATCCCCAAGGGTGGAGTTGATACTCACACTTTCAGATTCGTGGCTGCGGCACCTGAGGTCGAATTCACCCTAAGCGCATCCTATCTGGACACAAGTAACTATGCATACACTTGGAACACCTTTTTCTCAGTCGCCCCAGATGTGAAAACCAGCGGGCCCCTTACCGTAACCAAGACGTTGGCCACTGCAAACCCGGCCTATGGGCAACTTGGAAACGTCACAGTCACAATTCAAAATACCGACACTTCTAGTAGTTACTATAACGTTGTGGACGTGACGCCAGAAGCCATCTCCCAATTGTACCCTAACGGTCCAGGAGGCTCTTCTTCATCTTCGAGTGGGTTCTGTCCCAGCCTCTACAACCTTCAAGCCAATACAACAATGTTCACTTTCCTGTTCCAGAATTATTGTGGTTCCTCTGTGGTAACTCAAGTCTTGGTAGGCAACCAGACACAGTTGTACCTTGTGGCGCAGCCTAACATCAATCTGATGTCGGGTGAACAGTGGACTCCGGTATACCGCTACCCGCTAGGTCCGTCGCCGAAATATCTGGCCCCGATAACTGTGCAATTGGTGTTCCAGAATTCTCAGCAGGCGTCATATTCCTCCAATATCTACAATTTAGGACCGCTTCCCCAGCTAGGAGATCCTAACGCCTCATACCTCACTCTAAACTGCTCCCTCTGCCCGGTTGGGAAAGGAGATGGAGTACCCTCGTTTTTCGGAACTCTCGTCAACGCGACAGGTTCCCCACTATCCGGCCAGCCAATCGCACTTGCTTACAGTTTCAATTCTAATGGCACCTCGAGAGTCCTGACAACCCTGACTACGGACGCCCAAGGACAATACTTCTACAGCTGGACTGGCGCGCCACAACTGCCTCTCGGAGGCTACACGCTGACTGCGAACTTCGCAGGGACAACTCAGCATAGTCTCCGCAACGAGTCCATCCAAGTATTCGTAGCCGAGCCCACCGTTGTTGGACCAGGCAAGATTCTCACAATGTCCTACTTCTACGTCTTCAACGTAACCGGCGCACTCACGATACAGCCAGAGAGGGTGATCTACAGCAGCCGACAAAATGTGAGCGTGACGTTCCCCGGCCAAACCATAAGCACTGCCATAGCGGGAGAATTCGAAGCGCAGTCTACTCCATTGAGTGTTACCGTTTCACAGCCACCCATCCTTCCAGTGGTTGATATTTCAATGGAAACCCAGAAGCTTAGCCTCCTATACGTAGCTCAAAACCAGAGTCTCGTAAGGATCAACCTTCGAGTGACAAACACCGGACCCCAGGCTGCGACCAATGTTGTTGTAAACTCGACCATTCCTCAGCAATACTACCCCTATTCATCCTACAATACACTGTACTTCTTGCCGGTTTCAGACAGGGGAAATGTAACTGTCGACAACATCCGTGGCGTCGTGACCTTTTCAGTCAGCACCTTGCAACCTGGACAAACAGCGTCCGCGTGGTATATCATACAAGCGAACAGTACAAGCTCCTCCTATCTCTATCTGACTAACAGCAATGTTACAGCCCAGGCGGGAACGTCCAAGTTCAAGTTCGACTATACCGGGGCACTACTCGAAATTTATCCCCCTCTCACGCCTAGCTCGACTACATTTCAGGGATACTTGCAGACCTATGTTACAATGGATCCACCTGTAATCGCTGCCAACAGTACCTCAACCGCAACTATTCACATGTATAATGCAGGAAACGTAACGGACACTTCTGTCAGTGGAAGCGTACAGAGCTACTCGGGTCTGACTTTCGATCGCACTTCGTTCACGACAGCACCAATTCTACCTAGCACAGAACAAACAGTGACTTTGACCGTCACAGACCATACAAGCTTTGCTTTCAATCCGAATCCTTGGACCGGCCAATCATTTTCCGGGACGGTATCTTACACTCAGACATCCTCATCGACTTCCTACTTCAACGGTAACCTATTCGTATACGACTCAAAGGTCGCGGGCTTCAATCCGAGCTTGAGAGTAAGCATTTCCGCCCCGACGACTCAAGTCGTCGCTGGAGCTCCCGCCTTCGTATACATGACCGCAACTAACACAGGAAACTCCAACGTGACCAATGTTAGCTTCTATGGCCAGGCTAACAGCCCGTTGTTCACTACACCGGAGACCGTCTACGGAACCGGATCCAATAGCTGGCAGGGAAGTATTGGAGCAGGGCAAAGCATAACGTTCAGACTTGGAATACTGACCCGCGCAGGCGGGCAGTACTATTTCTCCATCTCCTACGTAAATTACCAGTTCAACCCACCGGGCTCAACGCAGAGTACGGTGTACGCCAGCATTGATAGTTCAAACAGCGTAACGATAACCGCCACGGATACTACTGGACCTGCAATTACCATTCCATGGGCCAGCCCGTTCGCACCAACTACGGGCGATCAAGAGAAGGTCTGGACGCAGGTCTCCGACGGGAGCGGATTAGGGCCTGTTAAGCTCGAATATTCCGCCGATCAGACAACATGGACAACAATCGCAATGACCCCACTTGTCGGATCATACTCGATGGGACAGAGCTTGCTCCAATTACAATCTACAGTCGGGGACATTTACACCGCAACTATACCAGCCCAGAGTGGCGGCACGACTGTTTACTATCGCATCAGAGGTACCGATCGTCTCGGAAACCCAACATTGCAGGATAACAACGGCATCGACTTCTCCTACACCGTACAAGGCGGGTCCAACAACGCAGTTATCGAACAAAAACCCGGAACCAATGTTGTCGTGAACCTGACCCAATCCATTCCAACACTGAGGGCAACGATCACTCTCAACGTGTCCACACCCATCGCTATACAGGTAACACGGCTCTCGTCAAACCCAGGGGGTAGCCCGCCCGCAGGTACGTCGCCCCTCGGAATCTATGTCCAGATCAATGCTAACGTGTCGATCACGCTGGATGCTCGAATTCGTCTTTACTACACGGCCAGTCAGGTTCAAGGCCTCAACGCCAGCAGCGTCGCGCCATACTACTGGGACGGGACGAACTGGGTCGCCCTAGACAACGTAGTCGTGAACACAAGCCAGATGTGGGTAGAGGGAACGGTTCACCACTTCAGCCTCTTCGCAATATTCGCAGCCGCGCAAACACCCGCTTGTACGTCTAACTGCACGAAGTCTCCGCCTCCAGCCCAGTCGCCTTGGCTCATAATCGGCATAGTAGTTGCGGTCGTAGTAGTCGCAGCAGTGGGTGGATTCTACACGACAAGGATGCGAAAACGAGGATCATCCAGCACAGGATCGACTTTAACTCCGCCCCCCGCCCCAGCCTCTGGGACTCCCGCCTCGCCTGGGTCTGAACCCGGCCCCAACACCTAACCTCTCGGCGAATTCGCGCTAGTCTGACCGTCGCCAGCCTCGGCCGCGCTGCAACGAAAGGGGCAGGTCTCCACACAGAGGCGTCTTACGAAATAGTCAGCTTCCGGATCCTGATCCACGAAGTGAGCCTGTTCGGAACCACGCTTCTCGGGGACCTTTTTGATTACTAGAGCAATGGCGGCTCCGCCCGCTGATCAGTAGGATTTCAGATACCCCTGTACGGTTTCTTTCTGTCTGAAAGGGCTCTGTTGTAATTCTCGTCGATAACAGCATGGGGAGTGAGATGACGATTTAGCTTGGTCTCAGCACGTGAACTAGTCCCGAAGAAGAGGCTAGTTAATATCGGGAGGAAATGAAAGGAGTACGGACCGTTTGCGATTTTCGAATCGTAGTTCGTTAGCCTTAATCATCCTCGCCCTTGCGGTTTTCTGGACCGTTCCAACAAATGGTGGACCAAACCTTGGGAATCTGATTCCTCGGAATTTTGAGATAAATGCCATGACGGTGAACGAGAAGGGAGACGTTGGAGCGGGTAGCTTCTACGCTAAAGATCAGACCGTCATTCCTTGGAACCTCACGAATCCAATCTACAAATATGTGGCCGTGACATTGATTGTGAGTAACCTCAACACGAGCATCAACACAGGCCCCCTTTCCCTCTCCGCTGGAATCAACATCCTCGGTGCTGCGCCCGGCCCTCTCCAGTTCAAAATCATTTTGATAGTTCAAGGGGTGCAGCGTAGCGCTCCTGCGATAGCTTCTGATGTAGAATCTGTTTTTGGGATGCAAACCGGATCGTTCACGACCTTGGCTTCGAACCCACTCAACCTCCCCGTTTCAGTTTTCGGAGCCAACCTAGAATCCAACCCGTACTCGAATTTTGTCGGCAAATTTGTTCAAGAGACAAGCGCCAAGCAGGCGGTCATCGGAAAATATTCCGCGGCGCTCCTGGAGACCTCCAGCTCAGGGATATTTTTCAACAGCGTGGAGTCCGTGACTTATCCCCTAAGTCAACTCCTAACCCCCAGAGCGCTCGACTCAGTAATTCTCGGAGGAGCGTTCCAGTTCGGACAAGAATTCGACGCGGCATTCGGGTTCAACTCAACCGGAGTCGTTGCGTTTCAGAAAAAAGTCCTAGATTTCTCCCAGCCTCAGGACCATACTTTATCCTTCGGAGCGCTGATAGGATTGACCTATGGAGTTACGTCAGCGACCAATGAAACTTTTGCCATAATGCTCCCAGGTGGAGCTGAGATCATGAGGTTCAACCCGTCCATTATGCTGGTGCAATCCAGTTCTCAGAGCATCCTACTTGTTGGAGCATTTCCGTGGATCGGAACCGCGCCAAGATTACTCCCGGACGTATCGGTCACATTTCACTACCCTGCTTTCGATTCGCCCGTTCTCAGTGTATCCTGGTCGACAGCTCCAGCCCCTCCCAACATAGGTCAAAACTTCACCCTCACCCTCGGCATCACCAACAATGGCGCGATTGACGCAAAAAACCTGGTGTTTTATCTTGGCTACTCTGGCGTGGACTCTTGGGATAAGATGCTCTCCAATTACTCCTCCCTAAGCTACAATGTAAGCTACATCGCCAAAGGAGCTACCAATAATCACCGATTCCACTTCCAGTCTTTCGCTCCTGAAGCCGACTTCTATTTGTACGCATATTTCACGGACGCCCAAAACTTCGGATATGAATGGCAGACCCAGTTCACCATAGCCCCGAACGCATTGCAGCTCGGCCCGCTTACAGTAACTAAGAGCGTCACCCCGACGAACCCAACTTATGGACAGGTTGGAAATGTGACAGTGACAATCAGAAATCCTACAAGCTCCACCTACTACAATGTACAGGATCTTAACCCAGACGCCTGGCCTATCCTCTACCCAGGTGGATTCGGAAACAATCCTCCCCCAGGCACCGCTCCTCCCGCTACGACCATTGGACCTGCGGGAACCCTCACGTTGTCCTATCCATACTTCTTCAACCTGACAGGTTCGATAGCCCTTGCACCGGAGAGAATTGCCTACAGTCACGTTGCCAACCTCCCAATCACCAACGCAACGCTAGTTGGAGAATACCTCGCTCAGTCTCCCCCACCGCCACCTTTGATCGTTGGCCTTCCACCGATCCTCCCGATTGTTGATACGACGATGAATGCAACTGAGCTCAACTTCCTCTATCTCGTTCAAGACCAGGGTTATGTACGGATCAATGTTGGAGTAAAGAACACTGGGGTGCAGGCCGCGATGACCGTTGTTGTTAGTTCGCTAATCCCCCGAGCGTTCGACCCCAATTCCTACTGTTCTTCCTGTCCTCCTGGACCTCAACTTCCCTTGGTGAAAGGCGGAAATGCCACAGCCAATGGTGATGGGACTATAGGCTTCGCGGTTGCCATTCTGCAACCGGGGGAACAAGCCTCTGCATGGTATATCGTGAAAGCCAACACAACCGTGGGTTTCTTTGAAACCCACAGCAATGTCACCGCCCAAGCATCTGATGGAGGCGAGTTCAGGCTCTCCTATAGCGGGCCCGTTCTCGGAGTCTATTTCTCCCCCGCTTACACTCTACCCCCGCCCCAACAAGGATCGCTTGAGACAACTGTCACCATGGACAGGGCAACGATTGCCAGCGGATCGTCAACGGTTGTGACTGTGCACCTCTACAACGAGGCGAATGTAACTTTGACAGGTATTAACGCGACTGTCCAGAATGGTTTTGGAAGCCCATTAACTTTCACCCTCACATCCGAACTCGTTCCAGATATGCCCGCTGGCTCCTCGCGAACTGTAGGCTTCACAGCGGTCCCCAGCCAATCTGTCGTGCTCCCCGCGAGCGGATGGACAACAGGCCTCCTGTATGGCACGGTCTACTACAACACTTCCTCCACGACCCGCGCGGGTAGCAACTTCTCCCAAAATGTGATGATATACAACTCCACGATCTCAGGCTTCAACCCCAGTTTGAGAGTCGACATCTCCACTACCACCCCGCAGGTCCCGGAAGGCGGAATTGGCTATGCGATTCTAACAGTAACCAATACAGGACTGTCCAACGTAACCCGTTTCACTTTCTACTTACACACCCCACCCTACCCCCTCTCCGATTCCCACAGCGCACCCGAGACAATCTACGGGTTCGACTACGCAATGTGGTTGGCCACAATCAGACCCGGGGAGAGTGTCAGCTTTAGGGTCGGGATAAGAACAAGGGGTGGCGGGCTTTATCCTGTCTATTCCACATACTTGAGCTATAATTTCAACTCGCCAAACCCAACCCCCTACGGTATTGAAGCGCAAATATCTGCGTCAAGTGCCGCGCTGATAACGGCCACGGATACAACTGGACCAAGCGTTTCCATTCCCTGGACAAGCCCGTTTGCCCCATCCTCTGACACTGCCGTTCAGGTTCGCGCCCAACTGTATGATGGCAGCGGCTTAGGCCATGTCAACCTCGAATATACCACGGATAGAGCTCATTGGATCCCCGTCGTTATGACTCCGTCATTTAGCTCCTACATGCCGTTGGGATACCTTATTGCGAATCAACTAGTACCACCGTTTTTCGGGGACGTCTACAACGCCACCATACCCCCACAAAGTAGCGATACGATAGTGTATTACCGCATTAGAGCAACAGACCTCTTCGGAAATGTCATGATACAGGACAACAACGGCCTCGACTATCTCTACTCTATTCAAGGTGCCCATAGTGTTGTCATTGACCAGCTGCTCGGGACCAATCTCCAATTGAACTTGTCAAAATATATTCCAACTCTCCACGCAACCATAACGCTCAGCGTTTCTACGCCCATCTCGATCCAGGTAACACAGCTCTCGTCGAACCCAGGAGGCAACCCGCCCTCCGGCTCATCAGCCCTCGGAATCTATGTCCAAATAAACGCCAACGCGTCCATCTACCTGGCGGCACGCATCCGATTCTACTACACCAGTAGCCAGATTCAAGGCCTCAACGCTGGCGACATCGCTCCATACTACTGGGACGGGACCAACTGGCTGGCTCTGAACAATGTGGTAGTGAACACAAGCGAGATGTGGGCGGAGGGAACGGTCACTCACTTCAGCGTTTTCGCGTTGTTCACCACCGGGCCGGCACAAACACAACCACCGCCGACACAGCCACCGACGCAAACCACCAATGCTCAACCACCATGGCTGATAATAGGAGTAACGATTGCCATCTTAACGGTCGCTACAGTCGGGGGATTGTTGCAGAGGACCAGGAGTAGGAAGCTTGGGCAGGTGAGCATGCTTGAAACCTCGGCACCAACACCGCCCGCGGCCACTAGATGCCCGAGCTCTCCATAGCCCATCCTTTTTCTTCAAGACCCAACCTCCATAGTAGACGAGTTTGCCTGCGCTCAGCCTCATTCGATTCACAGCCCGTGGACTTGGCCGACGGCCGGTCCGCACCACTCTAACAGTGATAGGACTAGCCGCGCTCATCCTCACCTACGTGAGCGTTCAGTCCCTCGTTTCAACGTTGGAGATCAATGTCTCAGGAAGCGTGTCCTCGCTGGGAGGAGAGATCGACGTTTGGAGCAAAGGAACCTCGTTCCCACTCTTCAGCAGGGTCCCCGAATCCTATGCGAACACCGTCAAGAACATACCAGGGGTCAACTTGGCCGCTCCCGTAGCGCTAGCCCAGATGACCGTGGACAATAACGAGGCTGTGATCGCAGGCGTAGTTCCGTCTCAGCTACCTCGGATGATCAGCTACACCATGGTAGCAGGTACAATGATTACCTCGAACCAGTCAGGAATACTGTCGATTGGCAAGGCTCTAGCTGCAACGGTCGGGAAGGGTGCAGGTCAAACGCTCCTTCTAGATGGTTACAATTACAGCATAGCCGGAGTCTACCAGACCAATGCCTGGATAGACTATTCACTCATCATCCCGCACTCGGTTGCTCAGCAATTGATAGGGTGGGTCAACCAGACTTCTATGATCGTGGTCACGACCCAGGACCCACGGAATGTTGACACGGTCATCGGGCAGATCCGTACACTATTGCCGACCGCCGATGCGTTCAGGACCAGTGAAGCCCCCTCCAAAATCTCACCAATCTTCGCGTCCCTCGAAGCTATCGCGACCGACATAACAATCATCGTCTCTCTGAGCGCCGTTCTGGGGATAATGAATTCGAACCTCAACAATCTCCGGGAGAGAATGCGAACTTTCGCAATCTTCAAAGCGACCGGCGCTTCCTCCAGCCAGATCGTTAGGCTCGTCTTGTACGAGTCTCTCTTGATTGGAATTCTAGGAACGCTACTGGGATTGGGGATTTCCTATGTGGTTCTCAACCTCGTATCAATACCCGTGGCAGAAACAATCAATGTCGCAATTATCCTAGTGCCATCAACCTTCATCTATGCCACTCTGCTCGCCATATCCGTTTCGCTAGCCGCTGCCATCTATCCCGCGCTTAGAATCGCTCGGGTCAGACCTCAAGAGGTTTTCCGCTTTGGATGACGGAATTATTCTCAGAACGGAAGGCCTTACCAAAAGCTATGGAAATGGACCTGAGAAGACGATCGCGCTTGATAACCTGAACCTGCAGATAGCTAGAGGAAAGCTGCTAGCTGTTTACGGACCATCAGGCTCAGGCAAGACCACACTACTCTTCCTTCTTGGCGGACTCGACAAGCCGACATCAGGCAAGATCTATTTCGACGGAGTCGAAGTCACGAACATGAACGAACGAAGACTCTCCGAACTCAGAAGAAAAGACATCGGTTTTGTGTTTCAGAACTACAACCTAGTCGATGAACTAACTGTCCTCGAGAATGTCATGCTAACTATGACCTTCGAGGGAAAGCCTGACAGGGAAAAGAGAGACCGCGCACGACAGTTACTCCATCGTGTAGGAGTTGCAGGTAAAGAACGACGACGGCCCTCCCAGCTGAGCGCCGGAGAACAGCAACGAGTGGCCACGGCCAGAGCGATAGCTAACGGACCAAGACTGGTCCTGATGGATGAGCCTACAGGAAACCTTGACCAAGAGAACTCCCAACAACTCGTGCAACTCGTCGCTGATATCATTGAGGGGGAAGGGGCAACATGCGTAATCGCCACGCACAATCTCGACATCGTTAACGAGGCCCCGTCCAAAATCTTCCTCAAATCGGGCCGGATTGTAAGCGGCTGAGCTATGAGCTTGAAGGAGCGGTTAGTCTAGTCTTGGGGCTTAGCTCCGAGGCCCTGCAGCTTGTATTTTAGATATTTTTCCATAGTCTTCGTCATTAGCAGGCCGCTTTTCATGCTCTTGTATACGAATAGCCAGTAGTCTTTCTGGTTCGCTTTTCCCTCTCCAACTCGTAAAGCGTACAATTCGAGCTGGTCCAAGAGATTCATCACGTCCCTATCCCTCAACTCAAACCCCTCTCTTGAAGCTACAGGAAGCCTTGTTCTTTCATCCATTGGTCAGAGAATAATTTGCTGAGGTAGTTCCTTCCGGTGTCCGGGAGCAACGTTACAATCGTCTTGTCCTCGGGCAGATGCTCTGCGACCTTCACTGCAGCGTGGACTGCTGTGCCCCCTGACCCTCCTACTAGTATTCCTTCTTCCTGTGCTAGTCGTCTAGCCATGTGAAACGTGTCCCTGTCAGAGACTCGGATGATATCATCCACAATCGACATGTCCATTGTCCCTGGCATGAAATCTTCTCCTATCCCTTCCACCTTGTACTGGTGGGGCTCTTCCTTGTGTCCGTGGTAACGCGGGTAGAAAATTGACCCCTCCGGATCAGCGCCAACAACTTTCAAGCCTTTTTTCTTCTCCTTTAGAAATCGGCCTATTCCCGTGATTGTCCCTCCTGTTCCCATGCCGCAGATAAGAACGTCTACCTTTCCCTCGGTCTGACGCCAAATCTCAGGTCCCGTTGTCCGGTAATGAGCATCGGGATTAGCTCGGTTCTCATACTGGTTAGGCATGTAGGAGTACAGAGTCTCTTTCGTCAGTCTCTCCGCGACCTTGGTGTAATGTTCAGCGGATTCTGGGGAGACGTTTGTAGGGGTCACCACGACCTTTGCTCCGTAAGCCCGTAGGATGCTCCTCTTTTCCTCGCTCATCTTGTCAGGCATGACGAAGATCATCTTGTAGCCCTTCACGGCGGCAACCATTGCCAATCCAACTCCGGTGTTTCCAGATGTGGGCTCTATGATCGTTCCACCGGGTTTTAGGAGACCCTTCTCTTCCGCTCGTTCGATCATTGCGATTCCGATTCGATCCTTAACGCTTCCACCAGGATTGAGGTTTTCCAGCTTCGCGAGAATGGTGGGTTTGAGACCTTGCGAGACCTTGTTCAGCCGGACGAGAGGCGTGTCTCCGATAACATCTAGAATGGTCTTGTGAACTTCCATCGAGAAAACTGGTTCCATTAGTACATTCAATCAAGCCTGTTTATCAGAATATGCAGACTCACAGGTGGACCGGAAGAGAGATAGAGAGAAAGTACGAGCATAGGCAATGCAACCCTCCCCTAGGGATTGAGGGCGAACCCGAAGACACACACTCCACGGTCATCCCGGGATTACCTAGGGCTCTAACTGGAAGTATCACGAGCCTTAACTTTCTGCTTTTCCCAGCAGACTTGACGCGTGATTGTAAGATTTGTCGCAACGGGTCCCCACCGGCATCCCTGAGCTAGACGATGTGATAGAGGGTGGGCTTCCCAGGGCCGGTCTGTTTCTTGTAGCTGGAACTCCTGGATCTGGTAAGACCGCTTTCAGCGCGAAGTTCCTGTACGAGGGTATCATCAAGGGAGATAGAGGGATCTATGTCTCCTTCGCCGAGGGTCGTGAGGCGTTTTTCTCAGAAACGGCGCGGAGTGGTTTGGACTTTGCGAAGGCCGATGATGCCGGTATGTTCCTCTACATGGACCTACTCACTGTCAAGAACGAAGGTATTCCCGCTGTGACACAGTCTATAGTTGACGCTGTCCTTGACTTCAAAGCATCTAGGCTTGTGATTGATTCCTTTTCCGCAATGGCTCAAGCTGTTCCTCAGTTGATAGAGGCCAGGTCAATCCTTCATACGATTCTCGGGAAAGTAATCAGGCAAGCTGAGTGCACTACTCTCCTCATCTCGGAAGTCCCTATGGGCACTTCTAGGCTGGGTCTTGGGATTGAAGAATTCGTTGCCGATGGAGTCCTCAAGTTCACCCAGAAGGAGATCGATGGGCGAGTCATTAGAAACCTGG
>Ga0137380_10002607_pt1 | contig 15375 bp, 23 predicted proteins | sample SagtaG_17_FD_104809 | JGI IMG/M metagenome (GOLD analysis project Ga0137380, IMG submission 104809) | Vadose zone soil microbial communities from Sagehorn Ranch, Mendocino, California, USA - Sage2_L_100_16 metaG | ecosystem: Environmental > Terrestrial > Soil > Vadose zone | place: USA...
ATTTCGCCAAGCTGGCCGGCGTAAGCGGCATGCTGGGAAACATCCCCCGATACACCGCTGCCCTTGGTCCTACCTCACTCGGTGAAGCTCGAACCGTTCTAAGTTCTGTTACTGCATTGTGGATAGTGTGCCGAAAACTTGGGGTAATTTCCTGAGGATTGATGCCGCATGCGTGGCAGACGGCCTCGGTGAGGGGGTCGGGCACCTCACCGATCTCGGTTCAGCGCGACCAACCAGTCCCAGCCCGCTTCAAGTTCCTCCAAACTGCACTCGTTGAGATCCTTACGATTCACGTGGGCGAGGTAGCCGTCCATCCACGCTTTGGCCCCCTTCGGCATGGTCTTTGCCCAGGCGGCGTGTGCTGCGGCGATACGGAACGTGAGTTCGGTACGGCGGTCAACCCAGCCCTCGGGGGGTGGGGACGGCGAGGGATGCACGAGTGGGGCGCCGGAAGTGGCTACGGCATCCCCTCCCCTGCCTTGCGGCGTTGAGGCAGGCGGTACTGTACCCGCCTCGAGGTCAGCGGTTGCCCTCTGGGAGTCGCCAGGTCTCGTTACGGTGGATTCGCCCACATCCCCCGCCGTCTCCGTATTCTGCACGGCCGCTCCGAGCCACTCAAGCAAGGCCGTGGCATCGCTGGCCGTAAGCGTGGAAAAGCTGTCCACCTCGCGACCGAGAATCTCGCCCGCCCAGCGCAGGCGCTCCGAGCGGTCCATGTTGTACTCGGAGAGCCGCCCGAAGATCCCCCGGCGCTGTTCGTCGCTCATGGGTTCATCCGGAGCGCCGTCGATGAGGCTCTCAACGCCTACGGTCGCCTCGGCGGTTGCCGCCAGGGTCGAGAGCGAGCCGGCCTCCTTCGGGAACGCCTCTTTGATGGCGAGGCGCAGCGCCGTCTTCGCCATCATGCCCTCGGGGTCTTTCTGCCAGTTGGGCGTGCCCTTGTTCACCCGAACCCACTTCACGGTCACCTGCGTAGGCCGGTGGTCGCGGCGGTAGACGGTGGCACGGGCGAAGCGGGGGGGCGTGTCGGGGACCCAGGCCGAGGTCCAGACCTTGCCGTCGTCGCTGTAGAGGATGGGATCCCGACCCTGGTAGTCCCCCGTGTCCTCGGCGATCTTCACCAGGCCCGTCCAATGGGGGTAGCACTGCCAGGCGCCGTCGCCGAAGGAGATGAAGTAGCACTGCCCGGCGAAGGGGTCCAGGCCGAGGTGCAGCGCCTCGGAGACCACCAGCGCCAGCTCGTCTCGACTCGGCGCCTTCTGGCCTGGGCGTAGCTTCACCAGACGGTGCAGCATGGCCGTCTCTGAGGGCGTGAATCGTCCCTCGGCAACGCGCTGGATCAGGCTGTCGGCTTCGACCGTAGCGAGCGCCTGGGTGCTCACTTGACGTTGTCCCTGACGACCTGGGCAACGGCCTCCGCAGCGGCGATCCACGCCTGGCGTATCTCAGAAGATTGGACGGCCCACGGCGCCATCAGGTCGCCAGCGAAGGTTCGCCACTCCCTGGCAGCGCCATAGGCCTCGTATGCAGTCCGCCCGAGAAGGTCGGCACCGAGGGGGTCGGTCATGGGCTAGAACTGGTGTTCGATTGCTCATCCTGGAAGAGGAAGTCGAAAGGGTCCGAGCCGTCGTCTTCCACGACCCGGTTATCCAGCTCCGCTCGCAGGCTCCCCCAGGTGAAATGGTCCATCACGCAGCGCCGGAGGGAGTACGGGATCGCTGAGGCAACGGTGGTGCCCCTGGCGTCGATGTAGCGGGCACAGGACCAGCAAACCGTGCCGTAGTCCTTGCGCACCATCCTCGCCGTATCCGGGCGTCCACAGTAGCCACAGGGGCGTTTCATAAGCCCTCCCGCAGCTTCGCCAGGCGAGTCATCCGTCGCAGCGCTGCCCGATCGAATTCCCACTTCGGTGGCCGCTCAAAGGCCAGGAGCTGGCGCATGGACTCCGCAGCGGCCACGTCAAGGCGATACGAGCGGTCGAAGCGGCGCTGCCAGTCGGCACGCATGTCCGCCTTGCTGGTGTACTGCGGCACCTCGCTCATGGCTGGCGCAGATCAGTGGGCTCGAACATCCCTGGCCTCCTGCATGCGAAGGGTCACCCAGTCGACCAGGGCCTGGTAGGGGACCAGGATCTTGCGCTGCATGCGAATGGAGACGATCGACCCGTCGTGGATACGGTCGTACATCCACTGCCGGCCGACTCCGAGCACCTTGGCGGCGTCCTCGGGCTTCAGCAACAGCGAGCGGGGAACCTCCGGCGCCAGCACCTCGGGCTTCAACTCGGGAAAGTCCAGATCCACAGCATTGATTGCCATCAGTCATCCACCTCCGTCACAACGAACAGATCATCGAAGTGGCAGACGAGAGCTTCGATCAGACCCCGCGCCGCCCTGGGGTCGATCGGTCCCCACCCTGCGTCTTCGAGCGCCTGAATCTGGCCTTGGGGCAGTCCCGCATCGATGCCAAGCTGCTCGGGGCTCAAGTCGGCTGCGATACGCCGCTCATGGAGCGCTTTGCCATCAACGTGGACCGCTGCGGTGCTTTCCGGCACTCGGGTCCCTCCCTGGATTCGGTTGTCATTCGGCGGGCTTCTGAGCCGATTGGGCGCTTCGTTGGGGGATCTTACTCATATCAGAACCTGCCGAGTCAAGGCCCAAACTGCCACGGATCATGCCATTTTCCAAACAACATGGTTGCTTTTCGTAGGATCAAGCCCTACGATTGCCCCAGGAGAGGCCAAAGGGTCCCAGCCTCTACCAATTGGGACCCGGGATGGAGACGGGGGAATGCCGAGGACGAAGGGAGACACGAGGGGGTTACCGAAGGAGGAAGAGGGGTTGGTGGACGCACGGGAGCTGGCTCGGCTCATCAAGGCTGCCCGGATGATCGGCGACCCGCCGATGGGCAACCAGGTGGATCTCGCCGAGGCCATGACAAAAGCTGGACGGCCGACCGCAGTGCAAAGGGTGTACGACATCGAAGGGGCTCGGGCCGTCCCGAGCGTTGCCGAGCTGCTGCTGATCGCAACGGTCACCCGACCCCCGGGAGGGCTGGCGCACTTCGCTCCGGCGTTCCCGACCCTGTGGCCGGTGCTCGAAGCCGACCTGGCGCGTGCTCCCCGGATCGCTGGGATGATCGCCGAGCCGGTACGAGCCTTCTTCATGTGCTGTGAGACCTGCTCGACGGTCTCTTCGGTGATGGACAACGTGAGGTACCCGGGTCCACGTCTGGACTCGATGCTGCGCAAATGGGCAGCCGACCACAAGGCAGGTCACGAGAAAGGCGAGCAGTGAAGCGACCAACCGGCAGCGTGCAGGCAGTGAAGAACAAGCCCGGCACGTGGTTCGTGCAGGTGACGTACTACGTGCCGGGCCTTGGTGGCAAGCCAGAACAGCGCCGTTTCAGCAAGCGAGTCAAAGGCACACAGCGCGACGCCGAGATGGCAAAGCTGGAGTTGTTTCGCAAGGTTGACAACGCCGATGAGGTGGGTACTGCTGTCGAGCGGACCATGACATTCGGCGCCTTTTTGGAGACGCAATGGATTCCGTTTCTCTACAGCAGGGGCGGAGAGAATTCCAGCGAAGCAACTCCGATGGCTCTTGAGAATCGGCTGCGGCTGCACGTGTTGCCGTACGCCATAGCTGCGGTGCCATGCTGGGAGATGGACTGCCTGAAGATGGACCAGTGGATGAAGGCGTTACGCAAGGCGAGGCCCGACCTGGGCGAGCAGTCGTTGGCCAACATCTTGAACACCGTTCGCACGCCGTGTCGCCAGGCGGTGGCCTACAAGCTGATGCCGCAAGATCCGATTATGGGGATGGCGAACAAGCCGCACCCCCGGCGCTACCAGGCACACGACATCACCACGGAGGAAGCGAACAAGCTGATGGTGGCCTTCTGGGACCACCCACTGGGCTTGTGCTTTGCTCTGACCCTGGCGCTGGGCCTGCGGCCCGGCGAGGTGTGCGCCCTGCGCTGGCGTGACTTCGACTTCGACGCCGCCACGGTCTCCGTCGTGCAGAACGTGACACCGAGCCTCAGTGGGGGCGTGAAGCTGAGCCAGGCGAAGACTGAGGGATCGGCGGGAGTCGTGCCCATCCCCCTACAGTTGATGCCCCTCGTGAGCAAGTACCGGCTCGCCCGCATGGAACACAACCTGGTCTGGGGTACCCTCGATGCGCTGATTGTGTCGCAGGCCAACGGCTCCCCACAGTGGCCTTCGAAGCTGTCGAAGGCATTCCAGCAGCTTCGCAAGTCCCTGGGCTTGCCCTACATGCGCCTCTATGACGAGCGCCACGCCACGGCCAACCTGGCGCTCGACGCGGGTGTGGGCATCTACGACGTCTCCAAGATGATGCGCCACTCCAAGATCGCTACCACGACGATGTTCTATGCCAGGGACAGCAACGATCGCCGACGTGCCGCCGCTGACGCCGTGTGGGGGCGCATTTTGCCCTCGGCCGAGGCGCAGGGATAGGATCCGCCGCGGGGATGACGCTAAGAAGGGGAGGGGCGCCCGAGACGCACTTGGGTAGCCCCTCTTCTTTTTTGCCCATGTTGGGGAACGTATGTTCGATTGCTGTTCCCGGGAGGGGAAGCGTTCAGCATCAAGTTCAGCATCAGCGCGGGATATCCGCAGGTCAGAGGCTATAAGTCAAAGACGAGATAGATCCGCAGGTTGGTACCTTTCGGGTGATTCTGGGCCTTCTCGTGGCCTTCGTTCGTCCGTCTCGTCTCAATCTACCCCGCCAAATCACAACAGCTTCCAGGTTTCAGCATCACTCAGCATCACTCAGCATCACCCGTCCTGTTCCGACAGGTCCCAATCGACTTGACACTTAAGGTAGGGTGTCCGTATAGAGCATGAAGTCGGATCGCTACGTTCGTAGCCCGTTCATGCAGGAACGTCTAGCAGGAGGGAGAGGAGACTCATGCCAACCGCTACCGAGACTCAGCCCAGAACCATGACCATCTACTGCGATGACCCGACTTGCAGAATGGGGCCTGGTGGTGGCCCATGGCAGCTCGAAGGGGTGCAGCCGAACAAGGCGAATCAGCACCTCGGCATGCACAAGGCTAGGCATCACAACTGGCAGAGCACCGATCCAAGCACGCTACGCCAGAGAGCTATACGGCAGGGAAAGATCACGCCGGAGGTCGTTCGTAAGTCAGTGGCGATCGCTCAGGCAAACCTTGAAGGCGATATTCGAAGCGGGGCGCTCCGGCCGGGCCAACGACTGGGGATAGCGGAGACATCGAGGCGCTACGGTGATATCGGCACGACTAGTGTGCGGCAAATGTTCTACAGGCTCGGCCGGCTGACGCCACCCCTCGTTCACCAAAAGGAAGGCGCGTTCTACGTCATGAGTGATGAGGTAGCGGCGGCGGCCACAAAGCGCAAAGAAGATAGACCGCCGCCGAAAAAGACCGCCCGTACTGCCGAGCAATTACGAAGCTTGCTTGGCGTCAGGTACCCCATCGGATCGGCTCTACCCGTCGGCTCCAGTCTTGCTGCGTCGTTCAATGTGTCAGAGGACACCGCTAACCGGGCGGTCAAAGTCCTAGAGGCGCAAGGTCTCGTCAACAAGCACAGGGAAGTGATTGCCCTCTCCCCCACGGCGCAGACGACTCCCGACCCGAAACCAGAGCCAGAGCCGCTTCCAGAGCCGGTTCCACCCGAACCCGAACCCGAGACGCACGCTCACACCCAATGGAGCGACGTGAAAGAGGACCAGCAAGCCGCAGATAAACGCCCGACCGTGCGTAAGCACATCATCAGTCAGATCCAAAGTGGTATCCACCCCGTTGGCAGCACCCTGCCAAGCGAGACCGTCATGGCCAACATGGCAGGGGTCAAGCATCAATCCATTGAGGGGACCTACTTAAAGCTCGCCCGAGACGGCTACATCGAACATCGGGCTGGGGGGTGGGTAGTTCTACGGACTGAGCCCACCGAACGGCTAGAGCGCAGGATGAGGTCTGCGGAACAGGCCCCTGCCCCCACGCCTATCCCTGACAGCGATGACGGCGAAGGCGAGTCGTTTGTCATGGACCTGCTTCGGGGCATGCTTGCCGAAACCCGCCGCTCCTGGGCTCGGGTTGAGGAGCTAAACGCCAAGATCAAGGAACTTCAAGCGCGTCCCGACGACAAGGCCACCGTCCTCAGCCTTCGAAACGAGGTGACACAACTGAAGGCTCTTTCAAAAGAGACTGGCGAAGCTCTCGACAGGATGCGTGGCGTCATGCACCGCCAGGAAGAGGAGAACGCCGAGCTGCGGGGACAGCTAGAGCGCCGGAAGCGCAACGGCTTCGCCTCCTTCGGCCCCGATGTTAGAAACAACATCGGGGCGGCCCTCAACATGAAGCCGGGCGAGCTGGAGAAATTGATGCAGACCGCTCGGGAGCGGTGAGAACCAGGGCAGGCAGAAACGCCCGGGAGCGCTACGAGGTAAACCTATCCCTGCTCCGGGTCTACCACCGGGCTCACCCGACTGCGCACAACCAGCCCGGCCACGAGCTGCAGCACGACCACGATCGCCCCCCTCTGAGCAACTGTGAGCGGCAGGCCGAAGGCGACCCCAAGGGACAGGCCGGCGCTGGCCAATGAAACCGCCAGCGCCGGCTCTCGCCGAACAAGCTTCAGCATTACTGCTGGCCGGCCGGGGCAGGGTTGGCGTGCGGGAAGAAGTTGGCGAGCATTCCCACCAACGGCATGATCGTCTTGAAGACCGGACCAACCTCGCCCAGCACCTGCTGCACCTCCTGAAGCACCTTCACGGCCTCGGGGCCACCCGTGGTGATGGCCGCTTCGACCTTGCCGGCGATGTCATCGACCTTGCCGAGACCTGTGCTCATGTCTGCGGCGAGCTTGTTGAGGTCAAGCATGTACTTCTCCTTTCGTTGGTTAAGCTCCAAAGAAATGCAGCAGAGCCGCGAGGGCGTGAACAAACGACCCCGTGCCGACAATGAAGTCCGCTACGGCGTTCAGGACGCTGCTGAGCAATGGGTCACCTCCTTTCAGTGGCTCGGGGGTGGAGGAACGACGAATGGAGCTGGCGTGGGCTCGGGCTCGCTGAGCACATGGTCTACGACTGACTGCGGCGCCCCAAGAGCACGGGCAAGCTCACCTAGCTTGCGAAGCAGATCCTGGCGTCCCTGCGCAGCCGCCTGGTTGAGCGCACCGATGGCGCCCCCAGACTGGGACTGCAGGTTGTGGAGACAGTTGCCCTCGGGAGTGGTGCAGTCGAGGATTCGGTTGGTCCCGATCTGAGCGATGGCTGTTGCTGTCACAAGCTGGGACTGCAGAGACGCCACGCTCTGAGTGAGCGCCAATATGCGCTGGGTGGTCACAGTATTCTTGCGGGCCTGGTCGTAGGTAATGAAGAAGCCCGCTGCACTGAAAGCAGCAATGACGCTGAGAGCGACCAGGGCAACGATAAGCAGGCGCATCTGGTGAATCTGGCGCTCGCTGGTACGCTGCTCCGCTTCCGCGATGGCCACACGTGCCTGCTCCGGGTCAAGGCTCGGGTCAAGGCTCATCGCGCAACCTCTCCCGCTCCTGGAGCCGAGCCAGCTCCACCTCTACGGTCATGCGAGCCTCGTGCTCGGCCTCCCAACGGGCCATGAACTCGGAGAGCTGGCCGTTGACCGTTCGCTCCACGTTGGAAGTCTTTCGGGTGTTGATGAGCGCCACGCCAAGGCTCGCCAACGCCGTCAGCAACGTGCCGATGATCCCAGCGATGGTTGCCCAGGTCGCAGCCGAGGGTCCGCCCGCGACGATCACCTCGGCGCGAGGTCATATCGTTCGCCGGAGGTGGCGAGGATGGACACCCCACCGAGGAAGTTACGAACGATCTTGTTGTCTGCACCGTGAATGAAGTCGGCGGCGGTACGCCCGACGAAATAGGGCTGGCCGTTGGCGCCGTGGCAGGGTGGAGCGTCGAAGGCGTAGATCGCACCGTCGGGGCCGAGCCCGTAATAGCCGCCGTCAACCCACGGGCGCATGGCAGCGAAAGGACCAATCGGGGGGTCGAACATGGGAGGTTCCTTTCCGTGGACCCAGGTGTCATCGATATCGCTCAGGTCGTAGTGCCCGCCAGAGGTGGAGTCGCCGGAAAACTGCACGGCGATGGCGCCAGCGATTGAGTGCGGCGCTCCGGTGTAGTCGGCTACCCAGTAATCGGCGGTTTGCCCGGCTTTGTCCATGTAGTAGCGGACCGCTTCCAGGCTAAAGCGGCTGCAGTACAGGATGGGTCGGGCAAGCCCTGCAGCCCGGCGCATGGCCACCCAGCCAGGCGCCTGATCGGGAGTGGCATCCCCACGCTCGATGTCGAGCACGTCGCCATCGTTGGTGCTGGCCTTGACGGCAACTCGCAGCTTGTAGGCATTGGGAAACAGCGCCCAGTCCTGCGCAGACCACGTATACCAGCCGTCCACGTAGCCAGCGACTGCTACCGCGTCGACAGGGATATGGGCGGCAGTGATGGAGTCGTGCATCCTCACTCGTCATCACCTCGCTTCGGACTCAGCATCTCGGTAAGTTGCGCCACCTCTGCCTGGCGCAGGATGAGTGACCAGAGCAATTCGGCGAGCTGCGCCTTGGCGGCCGCAACGACACGATCCACGGGGACGTCCATCAGTGCCCCCACGCGATCCAGTTGATCTGCGCGGTGGCTGCCGCTCCGGTAGCTGCGATGTCCACCACGGTGAACACGGAAGCGGACGGGGCAGTAGCGACACCGGGGATGACAGCGTTGGTTGCGGGGTTGCCATTGGTCACCAACACGGCATCGGTGGAGGTATGAAAGGCGGTAGGCATGGTGATATTTGCATGCAGGGCACCCGGGCCAGCGAGCGTGACGACCGAGGTACCAGCCTGCATGCTGAATTGCGTGGTCTGGACATTGCCACTGACAAAACCGATGAGGTTCGGAACGTTACCGATGATCCCGGTATCGCTTGTGACTACGTGAAAATTCGGTCCGGAGAATGGATCGCCTGCCACGGGAGCGCCATTGCTGAGCAGGCGAAGGTATGGCCCTGTACCGAATTGGATATCGGAGGCGTCTAGAATGCTCGTGGCCAGCAACGAGGTGCCATCAGACGTGCCACCCCAAAGTTGCAGCGAACCCTGCGACTTCCCAGAGGTCGTTGGACTGAGCAGGAATAGCGCCTCCCGAGTATTTCCACCCGTGCCGCTGGCGCTCGCCCCAGCTATCCCGGGCTGCGTCTCCAGCGAATTACCTGTGGCGAAAGAGATGACAGGGAACGAACCACTGCCAAAGAACGGGGAGGACGTCGCAACCCGCAACTCAGCCCCGTTGGCGGCAACCGCAGCGATGTAGGCATTGCCCACGGTGATTGGGTTATACAAAGTGGCGGATCCGAAGATGGCCTGCACCTGGTTGCGCTGGCTGAGCGAACCAGGATCGCCGGGGTTCGGAAGAAGAGGCGTGGGCATTACGGCGCCTCCTTCAAGTCGATCATGATGATGCCGCCGAAGCCCGACTGGGACTCAAGCCAGCGGTAGGTGTCATAGCCTCGAATCTGCACGACCCAGACGTCGTTGTGCGTGTCGCCATAGCCGGGCGGCTGCCAGGACACGATGGTCTGGTTGTCACGCAGCGTGCGTATATTCGCCAGGATGAGATCCCAGAGTTGCGGGTTGGGTCCCGTAATAGCAGTAGGCTGGCCGATGAGACGGAACGGGGCACCGTTCTTACAAGTGAGCCGGTCGCTCACATCAATAGCTACCTTCCATTCCTTGCGGGCCTTGACTCCGTACCAGGCTCCAAAGCCGGCCTTCTTCAGCTTCGGCGTCAACAGGTTGGTGGCCCCATCGGAGTTCATCGTGATGCGGTAATTGATCGTCTGAGCGTTGACCTGAAATTGCGTAGCCACGGTGGAGGTGGTCGTAGCAATGGTGTCGCCCGCCACCGAATCGCTCAGCACGTTTGTCCACGTCGCAGCGTTGTCGGTGGAGTAATCCATCGAGATGGAGGTGCCCGCAGACAGCGGGAGCATCCCGAATTCAAACTGGTTGATCGTCTTTGACTTGTCGATGTTCCAGTCCATGACGCTGCCAACAAGCTGGCCCGAAGCGACCCGCTTGGCGATATTCTCGAGCCAGCAGCCCGCGGTGGAGCGCTGAGCGAAGGCGATGCGGCGCTGAATGACCACGATGTCGCCAATTTCCGTGGCAGGCTGCGGGGGAACTCCGGTGGAGTTCAGGTTGCCCACATAGCGGGAGTAGCTCTGGTTCTGGTGGTCGTATACGCCGACACCGAAGGGCTGCCAGGTGAAATAGGTGTACTTCCCCCGGTTGGCCAGACCGGTGATGGCGTAATCGTTGGTGTCGGTTGGGAACCCAATCGGGTAGGGCTGGCCGCTGTCGGCGATCTCCACGACTTCGGAGAGCACAAGCTGTCCAGCGCCCGTCGCCTGGCCGACGTAGAGCACCCCAGTCCCGATGCCAGCTCCGGTGGACTTCAGGCGCCGACAACCGATGATGACTTCGGTGCCAAGGAAGGACTGCATGGAGGTGATCTGGTCGCCCTCGGGCAGGTAGGCGACGATGTATGGGGCAGTGAATTGATCCCAGGCGTAGATGACGCTCTGGTGGTCGCTCACCGCAGCGATGAGGACGAAGCCGGCCAGCTCCACGATGCCGAAGCGGGGCACGGTGTAGCCCGCCGGCAACAGCGCTATCTCCTGGGGCGTGCCACCCGTAGCGCCCACCTGCGAGATACGCCACACCGTCACGGGAGTACCGAAGATCCCTGCCGTTGCTGCCCCAGCGAACACCAGGCGCTGCTTGACCCAGGCCATGCTGCGGGCATCGCAGGGACCAGCGCCAGTCCCGAAGGTCCCCGATGCCCACGTGGTCGCCGTGGTAGCCGAAGGGGAGAGCTGGCGGATCTGCGGCGTGGGGCCAGGGGCGTTGGGGTCGGCGAAATACATGTACTGGCCATCGCTGCACACGTCCCAGATACCACCGGTCCCTGCCGTGATAGCGGTGGAGGTGACGCTACCGGCGTCGGTAGTGGGGATCGTGACCCGGCTGTAGGTGTTGCCATCGGCCGCGTTCTCCACGTACAGGAACCCCCCGCCGACGCACAGCTTGGCGGGTGGGGCGAGGGCGCCCGATGAAGTCTGAACGTTTCGGATATCGGGGAGCAAAAACGCCTGGCCGGGCACCCGCACGTCCACGCCCTGGCTGGATAGAAAAGCATAGGGGTCGGATGCGTTCTTCACGTCGAAGCGAATTTGACCGGCACCATTGTGCCAGGATCGCTGGCTTTCCCAGTAGAGCTTGTCCAGCTTGTTCTCCGTCATCTCCTCAACATTGAGGTCCGTTCGTTCCACAACAATGTCACTGGCAATCTCAAGGTAAGGACCATGCTGAAAATGCAGCAGCTTGGCAATTTCCCAGGCCACCCGGTAACCCACGCCATTCAGAGCGCAGTCGTATAGGTTCGGGAGCGAGTTGTCGGTGAGGGTGACGAGGGCTGGCATCAGGCAATGTGCCGGTAGGCGTCGGCTCCGAGGGAGCGCACCCGGTTGATGTAGGGACGGTGAATGCCGAGGTAGTGCCAGCAATTCGCCTTGTCGTCCAGCGCAAAGTCCACCCGAAAGTACGGCTCGATGAGGCGGCGAAAGGCGTGCAGCTTGTAGAGCGCTGGGGACTCTTCGTCGCCCACGTCACGGGTGATGAGCAGGTCGAAGGGCACGCCCTGGCGGCGTAACCAGCGGTACGTCATTGCCTTCTCACTCGCCTTGCGGGCGGTGAGAACAACCACCTTGTAGCCCTTGGCCTTCATCTGACGCAACAGGCGGATCATCTGTGGCACGGGGACATCGCCAGCGGGGTTGTGATGCGGCAGCGTGGTGATCGTGCCATCGATGTCGGACACGATGGCCTTCGGCCGGTGCGCTCGGAGCACACGTGGACCGGGATCCACCTGACGCATGATGAGGTTGGGTGAGGTCCGATGCGTGCGGTGCGTCGGGGCCGGTGCTCTCATCCCTGGCGATCCTTCAGGCGTTGCTGCTTGGCCGCAGTGGCTGCCTTGCGACGTGCCGTGAACGCCTCCCTGGAGCGAAGCTGCGCCTCGGTGGGCACGAAGCTGGGGCGTGATTCAAAAAACGGCTTGGGCCGGAACGCCTCGGGCCTAGCGGGCTCGTTCGGGTCGTAAGGCTTCACCTCGCTGAAGGTAGGGGGGGCCAGCTCCCTGGCCTTCACCGCCAGGGCACCCTCCAGCTCCTTCACGGTCGGTGCTTCGAAGCCCCGCGGCGCTTCCGGGATGTCGGCCAGAGTGGGCACGGTGTCATCCGTAGGGCTCCAGCGGGCGAGCACATCGGTGCCGAAGCTCGTCACCTCGAACCCAGGCGTGCGATTCAGCGCGCTGGCGATCACGGGCAGGGCAATGGCTGGCGCCTTGATTCGCACCCATTCCAGAGGGTGATTGACGAGCACTTCCATCACCTCCGCGGTGGTCATCAACGGAAGTGAGGGACGATGAGGATGAACAGCAGGATGATGAGCAGGACTCCCACAATCGTCCAGATAATGTTGTTCGGTACCATGCCCTTTGCCTTTCAGGCGTCGTAGCCCACGTACTCTTTCTTCGGCCAGGCGATGGGGCGTTTGCTGCGGACCTGGCGTGCCCGCATTTGCCAGTTCTGTGCCTGGATCTCCAGCAGCTTGACGTTGGTGTTGGAAGGAATTGGCACCGCAGACTCCCGGAAAAAGATCACCTCGGAGGTCTGGTACTTCGGGATCATTCGCCAGCCGGTCAAATACAGGACCGCTCCCTCGTGGATGAGATCCTGGGATTCCTCGGGAAAGTCGAGCGGCACGGTGTCGGTATCGAGGGACAGGTATGGCCAGCGCTTGCCGTAGAGCACCTCGATGGCCATACCAGGCAAACCCTGCTCGTAGATCTCAAAACCCAGCACGCCGCCGGCTACGAAGGACTGGGGGTTGGTCACATCCGCCGAGGGGACCATGCGCAAGCTGGAGTGCGGGATATTGACATAACGCTGGAAACCTGGGACCCGCCAGACAACACGCTCCACGCTCAGGCAGTCAGCCGTCGAAGGAACGATCCACTTGATGGGGTTGAAGGTGCCCCCCGTCGCCGTATCCCACACGAGCTGGGGGAAGTAGTAGCTACACCAGTCATGCACGACGACGTTGATTGACTCCCGAATATTTGCTTTCAGAAACCTCGGGTCTCGCACGGTGAGCGTGCTGGTGGCATGAGCGGCGGCAACCGTGGACTCGTACGCACGCTGAGCCGTGACGCTGCCAGCTCCCGAACCGCCGGGGTTGGTGAGCACAAAGAACAGCTCGTCATCGATCTCCACCCGGGAGGCGACCGGCCACTGTGCCACGTCGTTGACGGCGATCGTGACGGTGCCACCGGCCGGGGACGCCGAGATGGGTGAAGTGATCGAGTCCCCGGCCGGCATGTCCTCGATGAAGCGCCGCACGTTGGCGATGAGACTCGACAGGGTAGCTGGGAAGTAGACCAACCTAAGCCTCCCCGGTCTTTTTCAATGCATCGCGGATCTGAGCCTTGCGGCGCTCCGACATGAAGGGATAAACGGTCAACATGACACCACGAGCCCGTGGTCCCGTTAGACCCCAGTTCCATATCTCGTACTCGGCGGTCCCCGCTCTTGAGGCGTAACGGCGGTCCTGGTGATTGAGGTAGCCACCAAACATCTCTTTGAGCTGCAGCAGAATCTCAGGATCTTTCTGGCCCACCGTGATGTGTTGCGTGGTGCCTGGAAGGCCCCGCTTGAAGTTGCCCCCGTTGCGCTTGAAGCAACCTTCGCCTTCAAGGACACCTGCAGCCCACGCCAGCTCCAGATTGGAAACAGCACGACCGGGAGTACCTCGCAACGCCGCCCGGTACCCGTAGTACGCCATAACGACACTTTAGCCGCTAAAGGTGGCAAGTTGCTGCCAAAACCCAAAGAAAGCTGCTACTTCGTGAAGTAGGGGCTCTGCTTCCAGGGGCCGATGCCGCCGATCGTGCCCCGGCGCATCTGCTCCGGCAGGTACGTGGCGGTCAGATTGTCGGCCCGGTAGGGTGTGCCGAGACGGTCCGACTCGCGCATGGCGTGCTCAACTTTGCTGAGCCCGGTGCCCACAGGTTGGATTCCCTCTGCACGAGCCTGGCGATACCACTTCTGGTCACGCCACAGGTCTTTCTCCCGGTCAGAACGGAACCTATCGGTACCGTCCGTGCGCACACCCGTGACCGAAATGCTGCGCAGTCGTTCAAGGTAAGCGTTCACGTGCCTGCCACCGAGTCGAGCTGGGCAAGCAACAGACGGATGAGCGCCGTGCTCTCCCTCGTAAGCAGCGCCACCTGGGCAGCGATCTGAGCTGCGGTTGGCCCCACGATGGTCAAGTAGGCAAGGTTCGCCGAGATCGCCGAGCTAGCGTGGCCCTGCAGGGTCGCAAGGTTGACAGCAGCCGCCGTCTGAGCAGCCGCGATTGCCGGCGCTGCTGCTAGCCGAGCGTCGTAGTCTGCCTGGTCACCAGGGCTGAGCGGAGCCACGGTGGCCCTGCCTGTCCTGCAATCGATACTGGTGCCGTCAGCCATCAGGGCTCTCCGTACAGGAAGAAGGACGAACCGGCGATGAAGTTGCCGGCACCGGGAAACACCTTGATCGATGTGATTGCTGCCGTGCTGCGCCACCACCCCGAACCCGTCTCCACGTAGATGCTCGCTGCCGCAGCGGACTGCTTCAGTCCTGCCTGGGCAAGCGTGGCTTTGTGGGCGGTGGTTCCGGCGTAGTTGGGAACGTCAACACGTCCAGACGTGAAGACGTTGGATGGAGCGTTGGCGGCGGCGGCGTCACCAATCTGAATGCGAACGTCAGCAATCCCGCTGGATTGCCCAAGCGTGGGAGTGCCCTGAACGGTGACGACGATGAAGTCGTAGTTAGCTGCGGTGTCCGCGTTGAATTGTACGTAGAGTCCGGTGGAGGTGGCTGCGGTGTCGCCTCGAACCTGAAGCTTGAGGTAGACGTTGCGATAGGTCCCTGGAATGCTGGAGAACGTCACGCTGGCCACCGCGCCCCCAGCGATGTTCTCAGCAATCTTGAACGCCGTTTCTCGCCCGTGAACGTGATCGGAGCGAGCCAACGAGGTAGCAGATCCACGAGCAGCGACATCACCGGGCGCCGAGGATCCCGGCGTGGCCGTCAGGACGGTCTTCACCGAGTCCGACCGCATCAGCGTGGTGGCTGCGCCAGCCGCAGCGGCGCCGGCATCGGAGAGGTCCACCCCGGTGGGCGTGGCGAACGCTTCACGTCCATGGCGGTGGTCTCGGCGAGCAGTTACCGTGGCAGCACCCA
>Ga0137380_10002609_pt1 | contig 15368 bp, 17 predicted proteins | sample SagtaG_17_FD_104809 | JGI IMG/M metagenome (GOLD analysis project Ga0137380, IMG submission 104809) | Vadose zone soil microbial communities from Sagehorn Ranch, Mendocino, California, USA - Sage2_L_100_16 metaG | ecosystem: Environmental > Terrestrial > Soil > Vadose zone | place: USA...
GAGGAGACGGTGGTCATCAATACTTGGCAGCATACGCTGCCCCTTGCCAGCCAGCTGGCCTACCAGGTCAGAAAGGCCGGAGCACTACCATTGGTGACTCTCGACATGGACGAGTACTGGTGGAAGAGTCTGACCGAGCTGCCGGTGGAGAATCTTCGAAGACCCCTACGCCACAATCTCGCTCTATTGGAGGAGACGGACGCGAGCATCAACCTGGCGGGTCCCGAGGACCCCATGACCTACCGGCGGGTCGAGGCACCACAGATGGCCGCGATATTCGACTCGTTCCAGAAAAGCTACGACAAGATCCGGGAGAAGAAGATACGGAATGCAGAGCTCCTGGTTGGCTACGTAACAGAACCCAGAGCCAAGACATACGGCTTCAACTATGAGGAGTGGAGGAAGAATGTGGAAGACGCGTCCAACGCCGACTATGAGAAGATAGCCCAGCTCGGCAAGAAACTAGCCTCTACTCTACAGCACGCCCGTCAAGTTGAGGTGACGAGCGATGGTACGAGTCTCAAGATGGAGATCGGAGCCCACCCTGTGTTCGTGGAGGACGGCATAGTCGACCAGGAAGACCGAAACAAAGGCTTCCTCTTCACGAGCATACCGACCGGCTACGTTACACTAGCCCCGAAGAGGGGAACGACCGAGGGAAGCTTCCAGTCTGACATGACAGTACCGGTCGTCGGCCAGCTTATCAAAGGAATCAACTGGCAGTTCCAGAATGGCCGGGTCGTCAAGACGGGCGCTGATGCGAATCTCGACGCCTTCCAGAAATTGTACGAGCACTCCACAGGCGACAAGGACCAGGCCGCCTATCTCAGCATCGGCCTCAACCCGGCGGTGAAGCCAGGATACCTCAACGATCAAATGGCCCAGGGAACGGTCACGATCGGAATCGGCGAGAACCAGTACTTGTCAGGAGAGAACAAGAGCAGCTTCCAGTTCCAGGCAAGCCTCTCCAAAGCCACGGTGACGGTGGATGGCCAACCCCTAGTCCGCAAAGGAAAACTGACGATCTAGAGAAGAACCTTCCTAAACCCCCTCTTTTTCAAGCGTCCTCAGCAGCTGCTGCTTTTGCTTCTGTCCCGGAGAGTAGATGATCGTCTATGAGGACGGAGTCGAATCCGTGTTTCTCGCAGAATTGTGCCCGCTCTACTATTCGCTGGAAGGGCTCGTTGGCCGCTAGAAAGATCCGGCATCCGAACCGGGCTTGACTCTTCACACTTCAGTGGCGAGAGGTCTCTGGCTTATAATGGACCCGTGACTGGGCGGGTCCAAACTTGTCTCAATCGGCGGATCATGTTAAGGGCACGAAAGAGTTCGACCGGATCTACCGGATGCTAAAGCCCGGTTCGCCTGAGAGGAGGATGGTCGATTCGTCGTTGGACAAGCTGAAACTGAATATGATGGCAGGGGACAAGATTCAACGGCCGCAATGGCCCCCCGTATTATGTTAGAAAGTATGGCATCAGCAATCTCTGGAAGTTCAACATGTCAAGAGGTGCGCGGCTGGTCTACACTCTGCTCTCAGAGAATGGCCTGTGGGTCGTTGTTGTGCTGGAGATGTTCTTGACTCACAAGGAATACGAGAAGAGGTTCGGATACTGCTAGCGCTCTAGCGGAGCCGGACACTGTTCTTGAGTAGCTTTCGCAGTTTCGGATTGCTGGGAAAGGTCCAGACGATCTCGCCCTTGTCGAGGACTATTTTGTTGGAGCTCTCCAGATAGTCGAGAATACGGTTGAAGGTCTGATACTGGAGCTTCCTCGGAAGACTCTGCCAGAGCTCCTTCTTCGTAGGATAGGATTTTGCCCTCTGAATCTCCCTCTCAACCATGAGGATAGTGTCCAGCCGGGGCTCATGGAGAACCGTGGTCGTTGCCATATCTTGTCCAGACTAGAGACTTGCGACAGATTATATAAATATGTATAATCGCATGATTCGGCGGATCGGAGACGATTCCTAGACCCTTCAGCCCTCCCAAAGGCTCTGGCGGGATCGGCTGAAGCAGGGCCCAGCGTTCTCCGAACGTTCTCTAGCCGCGAAGGCGAAGGAGGGACGGATAGATCAGCACGAAGGTAACGAGGAGGCTGACGACTCCTTCGAGGACAGACGGGTTCCGAATGACGGGTCTTCCAGCCTCCATGGAGCTGGTGATAGTAGGGCTGTTGTTCTTAGTCCGGAGAGATGGACGAGAGTATCGCCTGGTGTAGCTTGGTTCTTCACACTTCAGCCACTAGGGGTACAGGCGTAGCCATCTCGGCTATGACCTTCTCCACCTTCATACGATGAACCCGACGATGAACAGTCAAGAGCACAAGACAACTCTCACAGACCCTCACGGTATGATGATCAGCCTGCAACTCAACAACCTCATCCTCACGCCTAACCTCAAACCTAAAACCACAAGTCACAGCCAAAACAGACTCATTTCCTCGTCCTAGCGGCCCGTAGTAGACCATAAAAAGATCGGCGGCCCGGAACACAGATTACCGCACTCTCTACAAGGCTGTGCGTGTTTCAATGCCTTCGCTAGGTCCGATCTATTTGCAGAACGCAACCACGACTTCGACAGTCTTCAACGTTAGCGACATAGTAACGATCCTTGTAGCAGTCGTTTAAAGTCTAGGAGCGGTCGTTCTAAGCACTTACTTGGCTGACTTCTTCAGAGAGAAAAGGGAAAGAATCCGTGCCCGGTCTCTAGTCGTCGCTACCCTGAACTCGGTCTATGTTCAGTTGCCGGAACTAGCAATTTTTTTCGGTTCTTTATCAAAAATCATTTGGTCAGAAGAAACACTTCCTGTCGCTTTCAGTCTCTCCAAGAATCTCAGGCAGATCGACACTTCTCTGTTCGACAAAGTCCGTGAGAACCTGCTGAGGTTTGATGTTGAACTTGCGAATGCTATCCTTGCATTCGAGATTCGAGTTCTTCAACTGAATCGTGTTGCAAAGGAAGTCGCCGGCAATATCGCAGAGGACTCACCTATGGCCAGTGGGCGCTGGAAGCCCGCCAATGTGGTCAACTATCTGAAGCTCTATTCCAAATACAACAGCAAGCAGGTCGAATTTGCAAACGCAATCGGCGAACTAGCGGCCAAACTGAGAGACCAGTTATTTGCGAAAACAAAGAAGATCATAGTAGATTGGACGAACGTGGACAGGTTGACAGAGGAGGCTCAAGTTGCACTTGCTGAAATCAGAAGTCCGGTGGATGCCGAATCACAGAGTTGAGAATGGTCCATTTTCGGCGTTCCGAATCAGGCACATACTTCGCTAGAAGCTTGTCCACCTCCAGTCGAGCTTTGTAGTCTGCGTCTATCTGTAGGGCAGGACCGCCGACTACGTACCGTTCGGTCTTTACTTTTCCCGAACGGGAAAGGCCAGCTTGGGTCGCCGGTTGAAATCAAGGTACAGAGTGCAGGAACTTGTGGGCAGCGTTTCAGAGACGGGGGTTGCAGGAGTTACCATTCTGGTCGTGGGCCAATGCCTTTTCGAACATGAATTCGAGCAAGCCCGTGCGAACAGTTTCGCTCTCGTGTCCGAGCAATAGCCGAAATATAGCTCAACATTACAGATGTCGAGTCAGCGGAGCGACTGGCGCGAACGACTATGCGTTGCCCTGGTTGTAGACATCGATGCTAACGAATTCTCCTGAACACGATCAGCAAAGGTATGGAACATATCCAAAGAAACCAGCCCCCGTTTGAGATTATGAATACTATCAACAAGCCTCAAATCACAGGGCAATGAATCGTATTGCGTGAGCTCGTCTAGCAACGATTTCGTGTTGCAAGTTCGATCAAGCCCCGATGCTAGCTTTCAACTTGAAAAAATTCTGGGAGAATTGAAGATTGAATACAAGTTGGTTGAGAAGTCTCGTCTCGCACCCGTCGTAGATCTTGTCATCTACGAGTTTCTATTGAATCTATCTTCAGCCGCATTCGTTGAGGTCGTCTCTAGACTGGTTAAGAAGCTGTGGAACGCGCACGTCCATGTTGAATATGAAACGCGCTACGAAATGGCCTTGCGATATCTAAAGGACAGAGAACCTGTCATTCCCATCTCGAGACAAGACCGTGATGATTTTAGTGAGTATGTTTTCAAAACAAAAGACTCGAGATACAAGTGGACGTATGACCGTGGGGCGATAACCTGCGGGCCAGAGAAATGACAGTTCTTTCGGACCGAGATCTGAAGGCGGGACTCTTAGCGAAGAGGTTCTACGTTCAACCCATCCTTTCTCTCGATCAGATCAAGGGAGCAAGAATCGATCTTCGACTTGCCAATACGCTCTACGTTATCAAACACTTCGAGAACCCATCATATGACCCAAGAACTCCGCCACCGGAGATCGAATATGGCGAGAAGAGATTGATTGCTTTCGACGGCAAGGGATTTACATTTCAGCCCGGTGATTTCGCAATTGCACCTTTGTTCGAACGAGTCAAGTTTCCGGACAGTCTTGTAGGAAGGTTGGACGGTCGGAGTTCGCTTGGCCGTTTGGGCATCGTAGTGCATGCCACTGCCGGAGGAATCGACCCTGGTTTTTCGGGTCAATTAGCATGCGAGTTGTCCAATCTTGGAAAAGTGCCAGTGAAACTTTACCCGCTAATGCGAATCGCTTCGCTGACCATTGAGGAGCTTTCCACCAAGTCGGACCATCCTTATCGAGACAGAAGAGAGAAGAAATACGGCGAAGAGTTGGGAACCTCGCTTGGTCGAGACTACGAGTTCAAAGATGGAGTACTACAGAAGTTAGAGGGAGAATTGTAGGACTCGGTTGTCGTCAGGATTTTCTCGGTGAGGAGATTGCTTGGTTCCAGGCTTCCTTCACACACCATTTCTTCATGCAGTCGACGTATCGTTCTTGGAAGCCTTGCGGGGTATACTGATCACTCACCGAGAGAACGATGTTAAGCAGAAGAGTCGGATGAAAGGCTGGATAGACCCCAAAATTGCACACCATATCCACTACTTCCTCGAATTTGAAGGCGGGGTCAACGTAGGGAACTTTGTCGATAGTTGTCGTTAGAACCATCTCGCGTGCTCGGTCGCTTTCGACTAAGTATTGATTCAAGCGAGCTTCAAAGAGAATGATCTCTTGGGATCGTATCCAAGACGTCACTCCTTGATAGAACATGTCAAGCTCACGGGTTGTGTCATCTGTTAGCTCTCCTGCTGTCACGTATTTAGAAATCTCCTCCCTGAGAATCGGCCGACAGAATCCGAGGGCTCGAGTCAAAATGTCAGAGTTGCTAATTGTAGCACCGTGTTGTTCTTCAAGATATTTGTTCACGGAATATAGACGGACCGACATTTCTGGGTGTTCTATAGTTTGAAGATAAGGAAGTCGTTCGAAATACTTCAACAGGGAAAACGAATACAACGGTCCAAAGTAGTGCGCCGCTGCGATGTCCTGGAAGATCTCTCTCGACCATCTTCTATTAATGTCGGCGCCCTTAGCCTTGTCTAAATTCGGCAATCTATGAGGATGGACTAACGATTTCTCCATCTGATCGAAGAGGCCAAGTCTCTTGTCCAAAACGTGAAACCCTTCATGTACCAAGACCGGCCAAAGCAAGGGATTCCTAGCCTCACCAGCTATATACGAAATGGTATTTGCGGGAATGACATCAGGAACTGTTGTCTTGCTAGCAGACTTACTTTCGACAGTACTGGGAATGGGTTCCTGTAACGGTTTGACGAGAGGGTCGAGTACCTCAACGATCGTTTCTTTCGATGTTTCATTCATGAATTGGTCGGCTTCCCTGAATACGAAGGGTTCACTAAACCCAAATTGATCGAAAATGTCGATCAGCAAGTAATACAATTCCCAGGGAATGCCGCCTTGACTTTCGAGGTCAAAACTAGCTCTGAAGCTCTCAGCGGTGGAATAGCATCGTTTTACTGTTATACTCCAGTGCTTACGCAAGACCTCATGAAGAGTCAAGTTTCTGCTTCTTGAAGCGGGGAGAGCTACGACCGCTCTACCGCGCTCTACCAGCTCTCTTAGAATACTCTTTATGGCGAGAAGCCCTTTCTCATAATTTCCTCCTGCTATCGCAAGATTGTGTCGCACTTTGGAATATGGAATCTTGTTGAGTTCAGCAACAGACCGCCGAACTTCTAACTCCAGTTCTTCTACGTGTTCTATGGTAGAACTTAACGGATTGTTGCTCAACTGGAGCTATACTACAAGACAGTCCGTCCACTTTTGACAGTCGTGTAAATTCCTTGCAAAAGTGTGTAGAGGTACTCGATTCTATCCTTCATCGTGCTCATGTCCTCCGTCGAGGGATTATTCTTTTCGATGCGCGGAATTTCTTCTATAACTTCCTCATAAGCCTGTTTCACACGTTCGGCAACTCGATCCATCTCATCATTCGGAGCCAAGGCCTGTAAACTGAGTTTCGCAACGGGGGTTTTCTTGATATAATCTATGAAATAGTTTAGTTCCGAAGTCCTAATTGCATAGTCTTGAAGCAAGCCGATGCCCGTGGCACCAGTCCCTACCACATTCATGAAGGCTTCCAACTTGGAAGAAGAGTTCATCATGCACCCCGACTGCGTTTCGCCAGATCGCCCTTAAAGTTCTTTTGGCTTTCTTGATGACTGTCCGAGTCGTAGGGCGGTCTTTCCGAACGTCAGTTAGAGACGTCGTTTTGCATGGTTTCAACAAGCTTAAAATATTCCTCTGGGAATAATCCAGAAGAACTGACTTCCGGGTAGTTTCGCTCTTGTGTCTGAGCAATAACCGAATGATAGCTCAATGCCAAAGATGTCGGGTCAGCGGAGCGACTGGCGCGAACGACTACACGCCAACCCCTCACGAATGGAACAAGAACTGGCAATCAAACTACAAAACAACGGAATCCATTACCAGACACAAGTCGATATACCAGTAACCACAGTCGACTTCTACTTCCCGCTAGAAACCAGACCATTGATCGTGTTCGTCGATGGCAAGGTCCACCTCAAGACTTGCCAGATGACAAAAGACGAAGAAACACGAACACTATTACGAAAACGAGGATATAGGGTCTTAGAACTAAGGTACAACGACTACTCAGACAAGAAAAGAGATCAGCTATACGAGGAATTACTGGACAACCTAGGCAAGGAATACCCCGTGAATTCTGAGAACTGAATGTGATTCCATGCCCTTGCCCTTCCGCAAAGATAGTTGGGATCGCGGCGCTTTGAGGCCTTTACCCTCCAGTATTAGCGACGACACATCTTATAGCCTCCGGAAAGCATTATCATCCGTCGGATTTGCAGAGACACGACATCTATACCAAAGCTCACAGAAGCCGGATAATGTCTCGAATAAGATCTAGAGGGACGCTGATCGAACGGGTTATGGAGGCTGCATTCAAGCAATATGGGATCGAGTATGTGGCTCAACCTGCCATGCTTGGAAAGCCTGACTTTATGATTCCGGGAAAGAAAACCGTTGTGTTCTGCGACGGTGAGTTTTGGCACGGGTACAAACTCGGGAGAAATCCGCGTCATGATGTTAGAGATAATAGAGATTTTTGGCTGAGTAAAATCAAGCAAAATATGAAGCGCGACAGACGCGTTACTCGCAACCTGAGAAAAGATGGATGGCGAGTGATTCGCTTCTGGGAACACGAAGTGAAATCAGACCCTGGAGCCTGCGTTCAAAGAATCAAGGAAGACGTCTGATCCGCGAATAGCCGCCTTTGACATGTTCTGCGGTTGCGGCGGAATGACGCGGGGGTTGCTGGATGCAGGCATAACGGTGCTTAGAGGTGTGGATATCGACACCCGAGTCAAAGACCTCTACGAACAAAACAATTCGCCTGCAAAATTTGTCCAGAAAAACGTGCGATCGTCCACTCTGCCAAGCATCCTCGGGAAGATTCCACGGTCAAAGTTTGACTTTCTTGTTTTGGCAGGTTGTGCCCCATGTCAACCTTACAGTTCTCTGGTGAAAAGAAGACCGCGACGCAACAAAGGCAGCCTTGTTGCAGCATTTGGAAGACTAGTCGAAAAACTTGAACCGGACGCCGTAATTCTCGAAAATGTTCCCGGATTAGAGGGCACCAAGGGCGGGTTGATCTGGACAAGGTTCGTCAATAAGCTCAATCGACTGGGATATCTTGCGAAATACGAAACCATCGACTCAAAGGACTATGGAGTGCCACAGGCAAGGAAACGTCTGGTGCTTCTCGCGGGCAAAGGCTTCAAAATTGACCTCCCCCCGATGAAATATGGTCCAAAAAGCCATGGGCAGCGAAAATACAAGACCGTAAGGACGGCCATTGCAAGGTACCGCGCAATCAGGACAGGGACTAAGTCTCGAGTCCTCAATCACATTTCTCAGCGTCTCGACCCAGTGAATTTGGAGAGAATCAAACTTATTCCGAAGAATGGTGGGTCACTATCCGATATCCCCAAAAAATATTGGGTCCGGTGCCGGAGGAACCACCCTAAGAGTCATGCCGAAACGTACGGCAGGATGTGGTGGGACAAACCGGCTCCAACTTTGACTTCGAAATGCACAAGTCTTAGCAATGGAAGATTTGGGCATCCTTCACAAAATCGGCCGATTAGTATTCGCGAGGCAGCGGCGCTCCAGACTTTCCCTCCAAGGTATAAGTTTCCCAACATGCCGGCCTTAGCTGGGTTTTGGATTGGAAACGCAGTTCCAGTGCAGCTCGCCCGTTCTCTGGGCGAAGCTGTCGTCGAGACCTTAGCGAGGAATTACGTCGAGACGGATTTACCCTCTCGCCGAACCGTAAGCCAGTAAATGCGTGCTTCCTTAGCAAGTAGTTCAAGAAAGTCGTCTCTGTAGAGCTGGGCAATAGCTTTCGCGCTTACGTGTGACTCTACTACCGGCTTGGGAACGAGGAACACCTTCGGTGAGTGGCTAGTATACATTGCGACCTCGTCTGGGTAGTTTTCCAAAACCCCTGGGTAGAACATGACACTCAGAAGTCGGTTGACGTAGTCCATCTCACGCCTGTCTATGGGTCTTGAATCGGAATTGAACACTAGATCGGGATAAGGAACAAGACACTCAATCCTTGGGACGAAAACAGATTGCTCATACTTGGGATCGAGATGTTTAGAGAGGCTAGCATAGAATTGCAAAACCGCTGCCCGAGCACATAAGCTAGCCACTATTTCGACTCCACTTCGACGAGGGTCGGCCGCGAGAAGATTGGTTGCGATTCCCTCAAGTCTCTTTGTCCAAAGTTCCGGATCCGTAGAATATGAGAAGCCTTGAACTGGAGATTCTTCCATCGACTGGAAACGTCGAAGGATTCTAAACGTAACATAGGCGCCCTCATCCCCTTCATTCGTCACTAGGGCTGCAAATAATCGGTTAACAACTACGTTGTCGGAGTCCGGTGACTTAAGGAATTCCTCAACAGTCATGCCACTGTCTATAACCTGCCCAGAGCCTTTTGATCCGAATCCCACAAACCAATGAAAGAGAGGAGCCATTATGGTGATTCCTGCCCTTTTCACAAATCCACAATACAGGACCTTCCCCTGTTCCGCACCGACAGCGTTTGCAATATTGCGAAAGATTTTCAATGCTGAACGAACAATTTCACCGTGAAGTCCAGGTTGTATGGCGTCAAAGAGGCGGTGCTCTAGGGGAAAGATTCTGCCATCACGGAAATGTATCTTGACGCTAGGCTCACTCTCAAACATCAAGTCGTGATCTTTGATGTATTGACGAAGGTTCATCGCCGCCTCCTTGACACGGCCCTCAAACTCTTCGTCGAATCCAAGCGTTCCAGCCGGTGGAATGAGCAACCCCTCCTCTATCGCCTGTTGTCGTTCATATTGAGCCAGAACCTTGGGTTCTGGATATCGATTCATCTCTTGTACGCCCTTGAAAATATCGTATCTTACTCCGATCGCCGTTACAATGTTGAGAACTCCGGGTTCTATGTGCCACGGTAGAACCATCGCCAATGACAGCGGTTGAATCGATGCATCACTCCCTCCGATGTGGAGAGGGAGTTGAACATCTATAAGACCAACCCGCTCAAGAACGGACTTTCCAAGTACTGATAATTCGAGATATTTGCGAAACTGCTCATTTTCTATGTTCGACGAAGAAGCGAGAGTGTTTTCGTCGTGAGAGATTCGGTACGGTCCAGGACCGAGACTGTTTCCATGATCGTCCCTTAAGTGAGCCGGGACCCCGATCATTTCATTGAAGATTTTTCGGGCATAAGTCTCGATTCGCTGCAGCACACTTCGAGACTCTTCTTCGAGTTTTCTATCCCCCTTGTTCTTGCTTTTCTGCAGCTTGTCAAGATATGAGTCGTGTTGATCTTTGAGCCAAGCTCCGAAACGATAGAACAGGTCGACCGGTTTTTCGGTAGTCAAACGCTTCGCAGCTTCCATGTAGATGCGATCGACTTCCTCAGGAGGCAACAGTGAATATCGTCCCGTCGCATCTTGTATCAATTGCCGCAGGAGCTGTTGCGTTTCGCGTTTTTCGGCGGCAGCCTCAACCTTGTTGCGTGTTATGGGACTTTCCAGAATCGCTTCTGCTTCGAGAAGTCTGTACAGGTACTTCGGTCGACCGGGACCAAGAGTGGCGTCGGGAAAGGCGATTATCTTTTTATCGGCTTCGAGCTCATTGAGAGCCTGCCTCACTGCCGAGGCAGATGTGTCAGTACTCTCAGATAGGGTCTCTAGAATCTCGCCGAGTGCAAGCGCTGTGTTGGATTGTTTGAGGATAGACTGTATCGAAACCTTCAAGCTCTCTGCCATGAAAACCTCACTCTACTAGAGTGTCTCGCCTCGCTGAATTCATTGACTTTTCTTCAAACTCAATTGGGACCTCACTGCTTCCGCAGATATTCTGCCTGGCCCCTCAATCATTCTCGGTGTTTCCCCTCCGTGTTTAGTCGCTCGTTTGGCCACACGCATCACTAGCGAATGCTTCACCGTTTCTCTGCTTCCGACGAGGAGACATGTGCCGACTCTCAACCTTGACAGGTTTTGTATAAGTTCCTGGGGAGCGTCTGCGAGAAGCCCGCTCACCGAGGCCAGTTCGGAGGGCTCCATCGCGAAAAAGAATCGCGTGTTTGTTATCTTGACAATTTTCTTGTCGATGTCACTAGGACTCTGAGAAGCAATTATGATCCCCACCCCGTGATGTCTCCCGAACCTAATCAGTTCTGATAGTACCTGTGACGAGGGACTTGAATCCCCTCCCGGCAGAAAGAGGTGCGCTTCATCCATTGTGAGAACCAGGGGCCCAATCTTGCGTTGTCCTCGCAACTTCATGAGCTCTCTCGCGACTGCTCCCACGACAATTCGGAGCTCATTGTGACCGAGGTCTCGACAGTCGAGGTTTATCAGAGCGCCAGGCTTGGAGAGTGCCTTTGCCCAGTCATAACCTGACCCCAGGATGGACACGCCGTTCAGCGTGTCTATTCTCGCTTCGAGTATTCCAAGTGTGCTCTTTCCAGATCCGTAGGACCCTGCAACCTCCAACGCTTGAGACTTAAGGGCCTCAGCAGAGAAGTCCCTCCCGGTTTTCTTAAGGTTCGAAAACGCTCTTGTCACGATATCTATGTGAAGCTGGTTGTTAAGCGGGAGCATGTTGAGAACTTCTGGTTCGGCGAGAGATGACAACTTGACAGTGATATCGTTCCCTGGAACAAGTGTCTCGCCGCCGAGCTCTTCCGTGGCTGCGTTTAGTTCGCCATGAACATCAATGTTCACATGCGCGATGCCCAGCCTCTCGACTTCTTCTGTTATCTTACCTAAGAGGTAAGACTTCCCTGTTCCTGTGCTCCCGGCTATGAGAATGTGTCGGGGCAACACGGCATTCGCATCGAGCACTACCTTCACTCCGTCCCCTCCGACCCCTTCGCCGAGCAATATCGCCCCCGTTTCGTCAGGGTCGAGGAATCCGAGAACTTTCCCGCTCAAACCAGGAATATTTTCGTAAACTTCTGTACCTGCAGGTACAATGATATCAGGATCTTCTGAAACCAAGCCGCCTCCTTCCGTCAGTGAAACAGCTTCGATTGGCTGTGTCGAAGCAACCACATATTGTCTCAACAGGTCTAATCTGCCCCTGGAAGAGTCTATCCCGAACTGGTCACGGACTTTGCTGCTCAGAGGATTTTCGTATTCGTTATGTTCGGTGGCGTTATTTACCCGGAGGATCACTAGCTTGTCTGCGTCCGAGGAACCTGCAACCTCTGCGTATACGAGCTGGCCGGGGCGCACCGACATGCCTGGGTCCATTCTGACTTCTACCAATGAGAAAGATGGCCCGAATTGAGAGACGACTCTTCCTATTTTCCGGCGGACGAACCCTTGAGTCATGGTACAACTGGCGAATATCTTCTTAAAAAAGCCCGTGAAAAACTGATTTATGTATATCCAGATTTACGTATTGGATTCCGACCATGGTCGCTAAGGCCAAGATTACGCTTTCGATAGACGAAGAACTCTGGCGGAAATTCCTCATTAAAACGATTTACGAGAGGGGCAAGCAGAAGGAGGCGAGTAAGGTGTTGGAGTCATTGATTAGGAAATATTTGGAACCGTCCAACGTGTAATCGAAGTCTGCTCTTCCGACCTGTTTTATCGCGTTAGATAGATCGCCTTCCGGATAAGCGCTTGGAATCCAGCCATGTCGAGAACTTGTGGAAGTCAACTTGTCGCAGAAGGGTGAGGTTGAGCTTCACGATCTTGCAGCGTAGTTGGTCCCGTAACTTTCTACGGGCGCTAGGTTTGACGAATTGTTGGTGGCTGATGCACCAGTAGACATACTTGAACCGGACCATCGTTTGGCGCCTACTCCTTTGTCTGGTCCCGGGTGGTCGAGAGACCAGGGGACCCCTTTGCGAGCTTGGACTTAGCAGTGCTAGGCTCGGCCCATGTTGTGTCTGGGCTCAGTTGTTGAGGTCGTGTAATGTCTGATGTCGTTGGTTCTGGTTGGACCCATGTTACGCTTTTGCGGACTGTTGGAGTGGGTAGTCCTGGTCTGGCGTCGTTGACTCCTTTATCCGGTGGAGATAGTGGTCCTTCTCGGGTCTTGTTCTTTGTCATTCTCTCACCTCTGGGGGTTTTCTCCGAACCAAGTTCTTGCGCACGGCAACCTCTTCCTTGGGCATAGCGGCATCTCGCCATTGTTGGAGCCAGTAGCGTGCCTGTTCCTGGCTGGGCAGCTGGACCCTCCCATGGCGGCCGGTTCTGATGTCTTGCAGGCCACTCTCGGTTATCGAGATCTTTCGAGACTCCGCCTGGACCCGGGACGGAGGAAGAGTGTCCCCGGTCCGCTCGTTCGCGAGTATGATTCTTGCTGCGAGGATGTCGTAGGCTTCTCTTGCGTTATATTTCTTGAGCAGCTTCTGGATCTTCTTTGGGGCTTCCACTGGTTTCTGCGGAAGAGCGCTCATCTTGGAGCCTGAGCCTCCTCTTTTCTGGACGCGTGGTTGTATCGATCGTATTCGTCCTGTACGAGCTTTCGTCGGAGTAGCTCGATGATCACTGCTTGTTCGATGACGTCAGATCTTGTAACGATGCCTCTCATCTCATCTAGCTGGGACAGGATCCTCGGGTCCATCGTAGCAGTGTAGCGTGCCCGTATTCGTTGTCTCAATGTCGATGGAGAATCTTTGCCAGTATGACACCGATTAGTCTGCTCCCTAGAATCAGCGGGTTTTCACGTTCAGCGATCCGCGGGTCCGGGGCTTGTGTATGACACTCCGTTTGGACGGGACCCTACTGGTTCGACGCTCTCGCCTGGACCCGCGGCTCTCTTCTGGAGGTTCTCGTAGGTCCATCAGCCACATATCTTCTAGGCTCGTCAACAGTCTTGGCACTCCGTTCCGGACCCTATCGGCTGGAGGATTTTCTCGCCGCAATCCTGACAGACCAGCACTCTGCCGACGAACATGTTGTCGGATCGATATCGTATCTCGTGATACGTCAGTTCTCGGCAACGCTCGCAGAAGACTGGGTAGTCTAGGCTCTGCATGGGACCCGTTAGTGGTGTCTCGAAGTAGATGTGTGAGAGAGTAGGAGGAATTCTGGTTAGAAACTAATGTCAACAGTGGTGCGAAGAACTCCGCTTCCAGCGACCCAGACCCCCGAGAAGTAGGTGGCCTGTTAGTCCCCTGCAAAACGCCTTAGAATCGCCATAGAATCAGAAACATGTCCCTAGTCATGTTGATCTTCTCAAATCAGTGACGAGAAGACGACCGTCTGCCCTAGCATCATCCTTGAGATAGGGTTCTGAGACTTGTTCAATACTAGCTAGGCGGGATCTGGTCTACGTGTATGAGCGTGTTTTCAAGGCCTTTGCTACTGATGAATTCCTGGAGAGTGTTGTCGACTGTCAGGAATCTGAGGCTGCTGTGCAGGCTGACAGCGTAGAGAATATTGTCTATCATATCACGATGCCCCATTCTATACAAGCCGAGGGCTTGGCTGAAGACTCTCGAGTCCTCGCTGGTCTTGATGTACCTGCGGCCTTCTATGATGCTCCGGAGACCCAGCTTAGTCTGTTCCAGCGACGAGGCCTCTTCTCTCCCGGTTCTAGCTATCTGCCAGAGACATTCTAGAATGCTGAAGCTCGAGTAGTGGAGCTGGTTGTCAGTCTCGGAGAGTCTCTTGAGGCCTCGCGCAACGTCTCGTCCCGTATCGATCCCTATGGTCGGTAGCAGGAAGGATGTGTCAAGAAGCATTCTTAACGGTTCTTTCCCTGCTGCCGGAGGCTGGTCTTCTCGATCTCTTCCGGGTCGACCGACGCATACTTTTTTGAAGATAGAGCCAGCTGAAGGGGATCCTGCACGCTCTCTATTACAAGAGAAGATCCGGAGACGCGCAGCAGAATCTTGCTCCCCTCCTTGAGGTTGAGAGCTTTGACGATCGCCTTGGGAAGGTATATCGCATATTTCTTCCTGACTTTCGTCTCGATAGTCAGGGTCAGCGCATATTACCAGAAAGGGAATGGAGCGCCAGACTTCTAAGCCTAACTCTGGCACTCCTCTTCCCATCCGTTTGACGGCTAGGGTGTTCTAGGATAGATCTTCGCGTTGGAGACCTTCCCCGGCTCCTCTATCCGGTGAATCCTGACAAGCGTGTCAGAACATTATCTTTCTTTTTCTGTTATCTTTTTCTCGACCCTCCGGGGGGGCCATTTCTCCAGAAACCCTTCACAGTTTCTTAGCAGAACCCCCGAGAAGAAAGTGGCCTGTTAGTCCCCTGCAAGACGCCTTAGAGATGCCTTAGAATTGGAAACCTGCTCGTGATCATGTTAATCCTCCTAGATCGTCGAATGATAAGCCAGCCGTCTACGACCTCATCTCCATGCTAAATTCTGGGGACCCGGAAAAATCTA
>Ga0137380_10002611_pt1 | contig 15364 bp, 11 predicted proteins | sample SagtaG_17_FD_104809 | JGI IMG/M metagenome (GOLD analysis project Ga0137380, IMG submission 104809) | Vadose zone soil microbial communities from Sagehorn Ranch, Mendocino, California, USA - Sage2_L_100_16 metaG | ecosystem: Environmental > Terrestrial > Soil > Vadose zone | place: USA...
GAAGAACGAGATGCTGATGACGCCGTCGGGCGCGACAGCCATCTGCGGCTGGAACTGCTCTGCTCCGTTGCCTATGGCATCATCGTTGACGCGCCGGGGCACGCTCCAGGTTAGCCCATGATCGCTGGAGGTGCTGAAAAGGATATCCGCATCGCCGCTGGTCAGGTTCGCCCAGGCGATGTAAAGCTGGCCAGTCACAGGGTCGCAGGCGAAGGCGGGGAGTGTCAAATTGCTGTAGCGCTCATGCGGGAAATAGCCATTGATATGGCGAATGACGGTAATCGACACGGGCGCGCTCCAGGTCGTTCCGCCGTCGAGCGAGGTCACAACCAGCAGCCGGTCGGGAACGTATTGCCCGGCCTGAGCGTTTTCGCCAGGCGAGTTAACGAACGCCACCACCAGCGTCCCATCCGGCTCGACGACGGGCGTTGCGCCGATGCCTTTGTTGCAACTGGTCGAATGCGACGAGCTATTGGGTAGACTATTGGCGCAGAAAGGGGCGTTCCCCTCGATCATCCGCGGCCGGGAGAAGGTCTTCCCGCCATTGGTAGAGCGCGAGAAGGCAATTTCTTCGACGCAGGAATTGCTCGCGTTCCCGACGTCGCCCACACTACATCCCCCTCCATGTTCATACGACCAGACAACGTAGAGGTTCCCCCGGTTCGGCCCGTTCGTGCGGTCAACGGCGATCCAGGGTTTGTCGTTGAAGACCTCGTTCTCCGGGCTTTCAAAGATGTTGACCGGGTTGCTGAAGGTGCGCCCGTCATTAGTGGAGGTCGAGACCGCGATACCGCTCATGCCCCCTTGCCCCTGGAACATCACGACAGCGTAGACCTGGTTGTGTGTGCCGAAGGCGAAGGAGATATTTGTGGTGAGTGTATAACGCTGCTGGAAGCCGGGGAAGACGCCGCCATCCGCCCAGGTGCAGCCACCATCGAACGAGACAAAATAGCCATTCAGGGGCTGATACTTCGCCGGACTGGGAAAGAATTTGGTGCCACCTACCAGGTTGAGCGGGTTGTCAGGATTTTCCACGAGCATCGGCTCACTGTGTGCCTGGTTGTGATCATGGCTGACGCGCACGTTGACGAACGACGACTGCGGATTCGTCCCCAACCTGACGCAGGTGCCACCGCCAGCCAGGGTATAGGATACTGTCGGCGTTGGCGTCAAATTAGCAAGGAGAGTCGGCTGTGTGCTGCTCTGGCTGCACGCAGTGAGCGGCAGCAGGAAGCAAACGAGGAGGGGGAGTCGGCGAGTGAGCCAGTGAAACGGAGAGATCATGTAGTGTACCCCCAGTGTAGAAAGTTTTTCCCGAATAATCCGGGCAGAAAGGATGAATTTTTTTAATCAAATTCACGATCTTTTCTCTCATCTGAAACGAAAGTGTGCATCAGGAATAGCACGATATAGTACCTCTGGGCAACGGCATGTATCCTCTACAGAAGAGCGCAGCTTTTATAGAATGTAGTAAGTATATCATGTCCGTTAACTCCTGGCTCGGTTTCGAGTAAAGTCCTATAGGAGCCTGGAGAGCAATGTATCCTTGTACCTTCATCTCTCCGTTGCATAAGTGAGAGGCTGATTCGTCTCTATGGTAGAGGCTGTGTTAACGGACCAGGGATGATAGGAAAGCTGGCTGGCCTCGTTTACGGTACTTCCCATATATGCTATGCTTTAATATGGATAGCGCTTGTATTTCTGATGTTGTAAAAGGATCTTGTGATGAGTACACCTCAACCCGATAATGCGCCGGAAGGCACATCTACAATGGACTCGGATATCCCGTCAATTTTTAGCGATTTCGACCTGTACCTCTTTGGGCAGGGCAAGCATTATCGCATCTACGAGAAGATGGGCGCGCACCCGCGCACGGTCAATGGAGTGGCGGGGGTCAATTTCGCCGTCTGGGCGCCGCATGCGCTGGCGGTCTCGGTGGTTGGTGATTTCAATGGCTGGAATCGCAGCGCCAATCCAATGCATCGCCGTCACAATGATCTGGGGGTGTGGGAATGCTTTGTGCCGGGGCTGCAGGTCGGCGCGCTCTATAAATATGCCATCTACTCAAGTGTGAACAATTATACCGTTGAGAAGACTGACCCCTACGGCTTTGCGGCTGAACTTCGTCCTAAAACTGCCAGTATCGTCACCGATATTCACCGGCATACCTGGCAGGACAGTGACTGGATGGAGCATCGTGGAGAGCGCCAGCAACTGGATTCGCCGATCTCCATCTATGAAGTGCACCTGGGTTCGTGGAAGCATATTCCTGAGCGGCACGTCGAAGGGGCGGAAGAGGAAGACCGCTTCCTGACCTATCGTGAACTGGCGGTGGAGCTGGCTGCGTACGTCAAGGATATGGGGTTTACGCATATCGAACTGCTGCCCATCACCGAGTATCCCTATGATGGCTCGTGGGGCTACCAGGTCACCGGCTACTACGCGCCTACCAGTCGCTTTGGCACGCCCGAAGATTTTCAATTCTTCGTGGATTACCTGCACCAGCAGGGTATCGGCATCATTCTGGATTGGGTGCCATCGCACTTTCCCAAAGATGGGCATGCCTTGAACTACTTTGATGGAACGCATCTCTACGAATATGCTGATACTCGCAAGGGCGAGCATAAAGAGTGGGGAACGCTGGTCTTTGACTATGGCCGCAGTGAGGTACGCAACTTCCTCATCGCCAATGCCCTGTTCTGGTTGAGAGAATATCATATCGATGGCCTGCGTGTGGATGCTGTTGCTTCGATGCTCTACCTGGATTACCTGCGCAAACCAGGTAAATGGATCGCTAATCAGTATGGCGGGCGGGAGCACCTGGAGGCGGTGGACTTCCTGCGCCAATTGAATGAGGCGGTCTACGCGGAGCAGCCTGGAACGCTCACCATTGCTGAAGAATCTACCTCGTGGCCACTGGTGAGCAGGCCGACCTATGTTGGCGGTCTGGGGTTTAGTATGAAGTGGAATATGGGTTGGATGCACGACATGCTGCATTATATGCATATGGACCCCATTCATCGCCGCTTTCACCAGAACGACATCACCTTCTCGCTGATGTATGCCTATTCCGAGAACTTCATCTTGCCGCTTTCTCACGATGAGGTGGTGCATATCAAGGGATCAATGATCAACAAGATGACGGGTGATCTGTGGCAGCGGTTCGCGAATCTGCGTGCGTTCTATGGGTATATGTGGGGCCACCCAGGAAAAAAGCTCTTGTTTATGGGAGCCGAATTCGGCCAGTGGAGCGAGTGGAATTACAAAGAAAGCCTCGATTGGCACTTATTGCAGCCACCAAGCGATCCGCGCCACGCCCAATTGCGCTCATTTGTGCGAGACCTGAATCATCTTTACATGCAGGAACCCGCGCTGAGTGAGCTAGATACGAACCCGGAAGGATTTTCCTGGATCGACTGCCATGATTCCGAGAACAGTGTGATCTCATTTCAACGTCGTGGGAAAAAGGAGGCGGATACGCTCTTATTTATATGTAATTTTACTCCAGTGGTGCGTTACGATTACAGGCTTGGCGTTCCACACGAGGGAGTCTATCGTGAAATACTCAATAGCGATATCACTCATTATGGTGGCAGTGGAGTGGTAAACATGCAGCCAATGCCTAGCACGCTGGGAAACTGGCAGGAATGCTCGCACTCTATTCTGTTAACGCTGCCACCGCTGGCAACTGTCGTATTGAAACGACAACCCGATGAATTGGAGGAGGGGAATAAACAAGATGAGTCGTGATTTTAATTCTGAAAGAAAGAACCCATTGAATGGAAATAATGGCAATGGCCGGAGAAATAATGGCAGACCATTTCGCTATCGACATAACAAAGGACAACGCTCGACCACTGAAGATGAGCGATTATTGAGCCGCCCGGCGCAGCCGCTGATTAGCCCAAGCGAGCCGCCTTCGCAAGAGGTTATCAAACAGCAGGAATATGCCCTTGACCGCGCGCTGCACTTTGACTTTACACATACCGATCCCTGGCGTGTCTTCCGTATCATGAGCGAGTTTGTTGATGGCTTCGATGAACTGTCTCAGCTGCCCCCGTCGGTAGCTATCTTTGGCTCAGCGCGCACAAAGTCCGATGATCCCGCCTATGCAGCTGCGGTAGAGACGGCTCGTTTGCTGGCGAAGGCGGGCTTTGGCATTATCACGGGCGGCGGCCCTGGTATCATGGAGGCTGGCAATAAGGGGGCACAGGAGGGTGACAATGTCTCGATTGGCTGTAACATCGAGTTGCCCTTCGAGCAGGGATCGAATGGCTACCTGGATATCTCGCTCGACTTCCGCTACTTTTTCGTGCGCAAGACCATGTTCGTTAAATACGCGGAGGCGTTCGTGATCTTCCCCGGCGGCTTCGGCACGATGGATGAACTGTTTGAAGCGTTGACGCTCATCCAGACGAAGAAAGTGAGCCACTTCCCCGTCATTCTCTATGATTCGAAGTTCTGGGGCGGGCTGATTAACTGGATTCGTGATACCATGTTGTCCACTAACAAGGTCAGCCAGGAAGATGTCGGCCTGCTGATGCTCTCGGATGACCCCCAGGAGATTTGTAGGCTCGTGATCGAGGCTTACCAGGAGACTTACCGCCAGGAACGCACCAATCCGGTAAGCAATCGAGAACAGACCATTCGCTAAAGAGGTGTAACCTTTGGATTTGCATTGCAGCGGGCAACCGAAAAGTTGGCCTTTGCATTGCAGCACCCGGACCAATGCATTGCACCGGCCTGAGTGTTGCCCGCTGGCACGGCGAAAATCTCCTCCCGGACCCCCGCTGCAAAATACCACCGCGCGGCCAGGAAACGAGTAAAACTAGAATGCCTTCAATGCCATCGCGACGCGTTTGTGCGAGAGGTCGCTTTGTGGCAACAGAGAGCGGAGCCACTCGATGCCGGGCCGTCGCTCCTAGTTGCTCTCCTCGTGAATTTGCCTGGCTTCCTCTCGTGTGCTATACTACATTTGACCGGTGGAGTGCTCGAAGTTGCTTAGGGAAAGCCTCGACAGGGCAAGTTGAAAATATGGAGGGTTGCAGGGCTTTTATCGCGAGTAGGCGTTTGAAGCCCGAAGTTCATCCACATCAGAGGCTGTACGGCGCCGCCAGTTGCAGGGACTTTTATCGCGAGCAGGCGTTTGAAGCTGCTGGACCCGCGACGGCAGCCGCCTGCTGACGGCGGGTGCAGGGACTTTTATCGCGAACAGGCGTTTGAAGCATCGAGGCCTAACAAGACAGGCTTCGCCACGAGCGTATCTCGAGAGTCATCGCGAACAGGCGATTTTGGGCATCTTGGAGTACTGTCGCGTGATAGCGCGGCTATGCGACTTTAGGTGTGTGGCATCCTGTAAAATTGTAACAAACATTCCCAATCCACGACGCTACTCCCCTTTCTCCGCCCATGCCAAATAGTCAGGATGCCAGAGCAACAGACACGCACGTGCGGCTTGTTGCATTTCCTTCACCGTCCTGGGAGGGGAGCCTGGCTCTATGCAGGCTGCTGCGAAGAGCAGGGGTTGCTCATAGGCAAAAAGGGCCCAGTCGCAATCCTCTTCATACACGAGCCAACTGCCCCAGGACTTCCCACGGGCGATGGCTTCCGGCGAGAGCAGCGTTTGGGCCACACGCTGTCTGACTAGGATACCCCCATGCCTGGCGGTTTCGACGAACCAGACATCATTGGTAATGTGAGTTTGATGGGAAGCAACACCCCAAGGCGTGAGCATGGTATTCTTTCTCCTCTCTTTGGTCAAACTTTTCTGCCTTTCACCTCTCTAGGCCCCCTCACGGGAGTCCGTTCTCACGGAACGGGGTGCGTCTCAGCAAGGTGTGTGGGCCATCCTGTCTCACCATCTGCAACGGCCAAGCGTATACCTCCATTTTGAATGGAGAGCGCCCGCTCCGCCTACGCGGGCCATCGAATGGGACCACCTCTTCCCATGCCACGCGCGCATCCCGGAACTCGCTGTGAACGCAGCAGAAGTAGGGGCGGAGCAGATTTTCCTCACCGAGGGACCGAAGGGGCCAGGCGCATTCCGTAGGCTTCGGTGCGCGCTCGTTCACTTGCAGGCAGGTGGCAAAGGAACTGGCCTGTCCCCAGTACCCGATATTCCTCAAGAGGGCCTCCAATGTCTCCCGTTGTGGCAGTGGGACGTGCAGGTACACCGTCATGGCTCCGTGAGCGTGGGCCATCTGCCGGTACACGACCGACTCTCCCAAGATCACCTGCCCATGTTCCGCCTCCGCCTTGTAGGCACGCATCACCTGCTCGGAAAGCGCGACGCGCTCTGGCGGGCATATGAGTACAGAAGCCGCGCGAAGCCAGGGGAAGAGGGCATCGCGCACGGTGTCTCTACCGAAGAGTTCCAGGCCGCTGCGAACGAGGGCCAATCGCACGGTGGCCGGACCGGGCGCCGGTGAGATGAGCGCGCTGTGAGGGCTGCTGAAGGGGAGGCGACACGAATACGTGGCCGGGAGGTGGTACTCGGCCGCGAGCCAGCCCAGGGGTGCCTCGTTCATGAATGCTCCTCCAGCAGGTGAGGCTTGCGATGGGAGGCGGGGAGAGAGGGTGCCGAGGCGGTCAGGAGGTGCTCCATGATCGCGTGAAAGGCGTCGATCGTTTCGAAGGGGAAAACCAGCAGGCTCCCGCCCTCCATCGCGCAGAGGCGCTCCACGAAATCCTGCACCAGGGCGGAGTAGAGCGGGGCGCGTCCCACGGCGCTGCGCACCACGATCGCCCCGCGCAGTCCCGTCAGGTGGGGAAGCATGGTCGCGGTCATCGCCCCGTCGGGGCTCAGCAGCGTATCGCGCAGGGCGGCGAGGATCGCGCGGTGGCGGGAGAGGCGCAAACCGTCGTCTTCGATGGCGACCCGCCACCGGTCGGTGTCCACGCCGATGCCCGCGCTCATGTAGCGCACGGCGAGGGCGTAGTCGCCCGAGCGGGCGGGCATCTTCATGAGCATCTGCCCCTCCTCCTTCGAGTCGCCCACACGGGTGAAGAGGTGCTGCGTCTCGTGCGCGCGCTCCGGCAGCCCGAGCGCGAAGGAGAACTCGACCAGGCTATGCTTGGTGAGTCTCTGGCGCGCCTCGGTCCCCTGTGCCTTGCTCGCATTTTTCGCGGTCACCAGAAACCCATGGGCGTCGCAAAGCCCGCAGCTCCGCAGGATCTGCTCCACCGAGATATTCTTGTACTCGGGCCTCTCGACGAGTGCGGCAGCGCGACGCCCATCCCGCTGCTGGCAGGCCGGGCACAGGGGGACGCCGCTGGCCGCCAGGTATTCCGCCAGCAGCACCGCGTGGTGGTGTTTGGCGATGCTGCCGCTGCAGGCGTCCGTCACGCTGCCGTCGGCCAGCAGCTGGCGCCTCGGCATGAGCCTGTTCGAGCCTTCGGTCCCGGCGTTGCTCAAGCTGTGGGCCTGCCAGCTGACGCGCACGTTGACGGAGAGTTCGTAGATGGCGAGCGTCGGTGTGTCGAGCATGGTTTTTCCCCTCCAAATACTGTGGTGCAACGAGTTACTACATCTGCGCAGCGTCCTCTGGCGCCTCTTGCGCACCTGGTTCGGGGGATGCGTGAGCATTCCCGGCCTGATCGAGCTCTCCCCTGCGGGGCGCATTGCGCAGGGTTGACAGGAGCCTGAGCAACGCTGCGATGGATGGCGGGCCGTAGCGTTCCACATCTTCCAGCAGCAGCTTGAGATCCGGGTCGACCGGGACGATCATGAACGGCGATTTCGCCTTCATCACCTCGCACAATTGCATCGCGCGCGTCAAAGCGTCCAGCAACTGGTCTCTGGTTTTGATCGATTCCAGGTCCTCCAGGACTTCGCGCGCCATCGAGGGCGCGACCTCCCTGAGTTGGCGCAGGGCGTGGCCAAAACGGATCGTCCCTTCCTTGCTCTCCAGGATGGCGCTCAACGGCGTGGGATGGAGTGATTCCATGGTGGCGGATACCTCCTTTACTTCATCGATGCTGTAGAGGCGCGGGCGCGCCGCCAGGTTGTCCGTTTTTTCGCGCGGCCTGCGCGATAGCCCCGCCTGCGCGACGTCGCGCACGTGGGCTTCCCACTCTCGAAGCTGACCGGCGACGAGGGCCGAAACCAGGTGGTCGAGCTCGCAGGGACGCTCTCTTTTCGGCGTGCGCAGCAGATGCTGCCAGTACCCGGGCAGGGCTCCTCCGGTTCGAATTTCCAGCAGCGCAAGCCGGGCCACGTCTAGGGCCCCCCGCGAGCGGGAAATGGCCGCCTGCTTCCCCTGAGCCTGGAGGACCTGGTAGAGCAACGCCCTCCAACGCGTTTCGTCCAGGGCGCTACCGCTCGCCAGGTAGAGGGCCTGCAGCAGGAGCGCCTCCTCGGGATCGTCCTCATCCCTGGGCCACAACAGCGGGCGCACGGTACCCGCCCGCAATGTGAGCGCCGGTGCAAGGGGAACAGAGTAGGCGATACAATCGCCTTTAACCTGCTGCGCACGCAGGAAGCGCATCGCCCCGATGTAGGCGAGCAGCACCGCGAAGCGGGTGCCCCGCATGGTCATGTTCACCTTCCTCCCGACGCGCCCGTCGCTGAGCGCCTGCCGCGTCGCGTAGGCGAGCGAGGGGTCCAGCGCCAGGGTGGCGGTGATCTCGTCGTCCTGGGGATTGCCCGCCGGCAGGGGCTGCCGCGGATACTGGGGATCGTAGTCCCCGAGCAACTCTGCGAGCCAATGCGATGCGGGGGAAGTTTCCCGCGCCATCCATGCTTTCCACTGCGCGCACACTGCACGCACGCTCTCGATGCCCCGCTCGATGGCGGTGGGATCGAAGCGGTATTTGCGGAGCAGGGCCGAGAGCGAACAGCTTCTCACGACGTCCGGCCTGGTAAAGAGCGCCGCGAGCAGGCCGTCCAGGTTCGCCAGCCCCGGCACGGGGGCAATACGCGGAGCCTGTACCTCCCTGGCGCACAGCACCTCGTCTGGATCAGGCAGCGCGAAGATCTTGTCAAGCAGTTCGGCGAGGGCCAAGAGGACCGCGCCGCTGGAGCAGGAGAGCCGGTAGAAACACCCACAGTCCTGCACGGCCACCGGCGAGCCGGTGGCCGTGGTCACGATGATCCCCAACCCGTAGGCGTGCAGCGCGTCGAATATCGCCGCTCCCGCCTTAGTGACCTGCCATTCCATCATCCTCTCACCCGCTTTCTACAATCTGCGTCATCACCAGACCCACCTCTGTCCTGTCCCCAACCCCGGTGAAACAGGCCAGGCGAGCGAGGGACTGCAGGGACGACGTGAACTCCGGCTGAGGCTCCCGGCACGTGTAGGCAACCCACCCCTGCCAGCCCAGGCATGCCGATGGGGATCCTGACGCGCCGCCCGGAGCGATCGGCTCCGCCCGCAGCCGGTAGTCGGAAACCAAGCACGCGTCGCTCTGCAGCCATCGCAAAATCCCTGGTGGAAGCGCGGGTCCCCCGAGGCGGCTCCACCGGTCAAGCAGCCCAGAGAACACCTGCAGGGGCTGCGGGAAGAACTCGCCCAGTGGGGAACCTTCAGCCGGCCCGGTGAAGATCGCCGGGGTGACAAAGCGCAGGCAGACGGCGGGCCGGGCAGAAGGCGTGGGAGCCAGAAGATCTGCCCATGTACTGACCGAGGACAGGGCAGGACCCGCCAGGGATACCGAGAGGACCCGATAGGGCTGGCGCTCGCAGTGCAGCACAGGCCGCTCGGCCAGGGCAGAGAGCAACGCGTGGGTCGCGGTGAGCGCATCCAGACCGCTTAGCGCGATGCGTACCCTGTGTCCTCCTTCACCCCCTTCGAGGGGAGTGACAGTGATGTGCGTAGAGGACCCGCAGGGGGCGCGTAGCTCACCTGTCTCTTCATACTTCGGGAAAATTGCGCGCAGGAGCGCCCTGTACCAGCTCGCTCCCCCAGGCGCCGGCGCAGACTGTGCGGCTCTTTCCTGATGTGGCGCAACCCGCAGGAGCAGTACGAGAAATGGCATTGCTCACCTCCCCACCCGCCGCGTGCGGTAACTACCGTCGCGCCTGCGTAGCTCCCGTGCCTGCGCGGCGCAGAGCATCTCCCCGTCGAGGTACACCCAGATAAGCGCTTCGGTCTGCTCCGACCTGCGAAAGGTGACGTCCGCTCCGGGCCAGTACGCGAGCAGATCATCAGCATAGTGCAGCCCGTCGAAAGAGATCGCCCCGTCCGGGGTAATCGTACCGCTGTACGGCGGCAGGAAGTGGCGCAACGCGGGACACTGCCAGGCCGGGTCGCGGTTGTATCCGACCAGGTGGTGATGCTCGCGGTCGCGTTCCTCGCGGAAGCGCAGTGGGCTATGGCCATGCATTTTATGCAGGTACGTGTCGAACGCGTCGGTCCACCTCTCCGCCCCCAGCCCCCGGCCGGTGATTTCACGCTTGAAACCGCTTTGTAGACTGTGCCAGAGCGGCGGCGGGTCCGGCCTCGTTTCGAGGGCGATGCCCAGGCGCGAGCACCCCTCCTGAGGGCCCTGGAACAGCTTTCTTTCGACGATCAGCCGCTCCGGCACGCGCCGGGGTTAACCCCGCCGCGGCGGGCTGGCCCGGGTGCCGCCCCGCGAGGAGGGCGTCGTAGACGACCAGCCCGTAGGCAGTGCTGGCGTGCTGGTCGTCCGTGACGCGAAAAGCGATCACGGCTTCGCGAGCGAGGTCGAGGAGGCAGACGATCAGGAGCTGGCCATTCGATCCCACCCCGGCCTGCCCTTCCTTCTCGTAGCGCAGGGAGAAGAGCCACCAGGACGCGGGGTCCCGTTCGATGGTCACTTCCGTCTCGTGCCGCCGGTACTCTTCGAGGTGCATGCACAGGGCCCAGACCGCTTCATAGGGGATATCGACCCTCCCCGCAGCGCGCACCTGCACGATCCGCCACACCATCGCGCTCGATCGTTCGAGGCGCGAGCAGTAAAGCTCCACGATCATGCGGTAGAAGCCCAGGGAGACCCCGGCGAATAAGCGCTCAACCGCCTGCGGGTGAGACAGGTAGACCCCACTCCCCAGGAGCTGCCCCAGTTCCCGCAGCCTCGGGAGATCGACCGTGGGCGGCACCTCCTCTGTGTGGCATGCGTGCGCTGCCCGGAGAAGCGCCTGGTAGTGGATGCGCTGGCAGAGGTCCCGATCCAGTGGCTGCTCGTCCACCCACGACTCCAAGGGGACGTTACGCATCGTCCTTCTTTTTCCCTTTCTTCTCCTTCGCTTCGTGGCGCTGCTGCGACCTCTCCTCGTGGGAACCGGGCTGCTCGGCGGCGGGGTCCGCGTTCCGCTTCCTCTCCCGGTAGCGGTCCTCCTGCGACATGACCAGGGAAAAGGACTCGGTGATCAGCGGCAGGGTAATCCTGTCGGCACTGGTGGCGACGGCTGTTTTGCTGGCGATGGTCAGGACATTGTGCAGCTTGCGCAGAGAGGAACCCACCCGCTTCCAGAGCTCCTCGCCCATGGCGTGGTCGCCGTCGTTGTCCGGATCGAACGACCAGCGTGGGAAGACGAACTGGGGGAGGACGACCTCGACCATCTCCTGTAGGGACAGCGGCTCGAAACTCAAGCGCAGGCCCACGCGGCTGTCGAATTTCTCCTGGCGCTCGATGACGCTCCAGATGCTGGGCAGTCCGACGACCAGGATGGGGCAACCCGTCTTGTCCTGCAGATAGCGCACCACCTCGAAGCTGTCGTCGTTGAGTCGGTCGCCTTCGTCAAAAATGATGAAGCGGGTGTCGTTGCGCTCGACGCCCCTGGCGGCGGCGGCCGTCAGCTGGGAGCTGTTGTCACCGCGCACCGGCTCCCCCAGGTTTTCCAGCACGTTGGTCGCCAGGACCCCCGACGTCGAGCGGGGCATCACCTTCACCACGAGTGTGCTCGGAAGCGCGCTGGTAAAGCGACGCTCGACGGCCTGCTGGCAGAACCCCGCGGCAATGGTCTTGCCCGCGCCGGCTGGGGCGGTGACCACCGCGATCGTCGAGTAGGGGTCGTCCGGATCGGTGAGGAGGTAGGTGCAGGTGAGCAGGCGTTTGACATTGCTCGTCTCGATCAGAGACTGGCCCTTGGTGAGCCGGTCTTCGTAGTAGGTTGGGGACATGTCGGATCCTCGCTTTCTCGGCACTAGGCCTGCTGTACCGTTTCGTAGTGGGCGCCCAGCACATCCAGCAGGTCTCTTGAAACGCGTCCAGAATTCTTGCGCTCGGTCTGAGTGGCCTGCGCTTCCTGCGGCTGCTCGGCGTTCGAAGCCGCGCCGGCTTCCTCTCTGGCTCCGGTGGGCGGCCTGCCGCTTGCCGCACTGCGCCGCTCGATCTCGCCGATCTCCTCGTCGACCTGCTCAACGGCTACGCGCGCGGCGTGGATGCGCTCCCAGGCCTGTTCGCGCTGCTCGCGCTTGGCGGCCCGCACATCCTCGGCCGTCACCGCCCTGCCCGCCTCCGAGTCGACGGCGATGGCGGAGCAGATCCAGTCGTCGCGGTCGAACACCTCGATCTCGTCTGGGGCGGCATAGGAGGGCACGGCACGCACAAACACCCACTTCCCGACGTAGCCGCCGAGCGCCCGGTGCCAGTAGAGCCGGCTGCGATACTTGATCCCGGTCTTGATGACCTTGCACGGCTTGGATTTTTTCAACAGCGGGTCCAGGTCGCGCTCGTCGATCGGCTCCGCGAAACAGCGCTCGTTCCAGTACTCGAGCGGCGTGCGGCCCTTGAGCTGGCTGTGGACTTCATTATTGTACTTTGCTATAAAGGCGCGCAGCGTCTCTTCCAGCTGCGCGATGGTCTTCTCGGCCCTGGCGTGGGGGTTGCGCTTCTGGGTGTCCGAGTCGACATAGCCGGGCTCTTCAGACCAGACACGCGTGTTGAACGTCCCGAAAACGCGCTCCACCTTTCCCTTTTGCTGCGGCTGGTGCCGGATGCAGGGCCGCAGGATGATGTGGAGCCCCTGGGTGATGTGTTGGACATGCTGCGAAAGCAGCTCCTTGCCGTTATCGACGAGGATGATATCCGGTATGCCCCCGTAGGGCTTCTCGTCCGAGGTCAGGATGGCCTCGCGAATAGCGGCGGCCACCGTGTACTGGTCGGGCCGATCGTAACCGAAGATCGCCGCCATGATGAGCCGGGAGCGCCGTTCCAGGGCCAGCGTGAGCCAGGGGCGGACTTCCCCGCTCTTAGTTCGGTATTTCTTCGAGCGCATGTCTTTGGCCAGGACGTCGATCTGGGTGTGGTCGATCTCGAGGATCACCTGGGGGTTCCACTCCTCAAGGAGAGACAGGGGGTAGGTGATCCCGAACTTACTCTTAAATTTCTCCTCCCGTCCCTCGGCCAGCAGCTTATCTGGCTTGGGAATGCTGGCGCTGATTGTGCGCACCTGCCACTTGCTCGGCTCGGGCTCTCCCAGGGCGCGGGCCCGCCTGCACGCCTCCTCGTGGACCTTGTTGATCGAGAGCCGCCGCCTTCTGGGGAGGCACAGGCCCGTGATCACGTTTCTCATGCGGGGGCCGATGATGTGGGACTTTCCCTTATCACTGCGCTCGCGCGGGGCCAGACCCAGGAGGCCAAACTCACGGTAATCGGACAGGTAGTTCCACAGGGTCTTCTCCGAACATCCCATCTCCTGGGCGCGAGCGCGCACAGCCTTGCGCGAAGCCCTTCCCTCTTTGAGCACCATCTTGATGAGCTTCTCGCCCAACTGCTGGTAGCGGCGGTCGATCTCGGCGAAGTCCGCCTCATCGAGCGTCCCGGCGGCGCGTTTTGGGGGGAGCTTTCGCTTCGGGCGCGGCGCCTTCAGGGGGTTATAGTGGGGGGCCAGCCCCCACAGGCCGCCGATGCGATAGCGCTGAAATATGCGCATCCTGGTGCGGTCGGACATCTCCTGGTCCGGGGCGAGGGCCAGGATCTGCTCTTCGGTGACCTCCAGAGCGCCGGCGAGGTCGCCCAGCACGGCGAACCGCTCGCGCACGACCTCCTGCGAGGGCGCGTCGAGGGGGAGCCAGCCGGTGGGCAACAGCCCCTCGATCCCGCGCTCCCTGTAGTCATGCCACCAGGCCCACAGGCACTGGCTGGGAACTCCAACCAGGCGCGCCCGCTCCCGCAGCCGATCGTAATTGTAATCTGCCTGCGCCAGATCTCCCATCAACTCCAGTTTGCGCTGCGCTTCGCGTCGACGAGCCGTTTCCAGGTCGAAAAGGCGATCGTCAATGGGCTTCAGAACAGCTTGCATCTCTCTGCTCCTTCGTGCGATTTAACAGTGTTCTGCTCACCTGGCCCGAGGGACTTGAGCCGCTCCTTGCTATATTTCTGTCGCCTTTTCATGCTTCCCTCGTGCCTGCCCGGTTGGTCAAGAGCCGGAAGGTGCCATCGCAACGCTTCCTGAACGCAGGAAATCGTTATTCGCGGCTCATGGCGCACGTGTGCGAGTGTACTTGCGATCCCCAGGACTGTCCTGAGCCGGCGCAACGAGGGAGAGACAGCCTCCCAGAGCTGCTCGGCGAGGAGGAAGTCAGCTTCCCGCACCGGATCGAATTCCCACCCGGCGACGTAGAGGGCCGGGAGCACTCGATGAAGCACCTCTTCGAAGGAGAGCGAGGGCAACTTCAAGCACGCCCCTAGGCGGTTCCACAACTGCGCGTGCTGCTGGCACCGCTGGAGGAGCGAGGGAAGGCCGACAAGTAAACAAGGGCACCCCGTTCTCTCAAAGAGTGAACACAACAGATCCAGGCAGTAATTGCTGAGCCGGTCGGCGTCATCCAGCATCACCAAAGGAAGCCCATGCAGACGCAGGGCAGCAGCGATGTCATCGAGCCTGCTCGCGGTGCGCCCCGCGGGTAGCGGCTCTCCGAGCGCGCCAAATAGCTGGCCGATGAGGAGGGTGGGCGTGAGACGGGGAAGGACGCACAGAGAAATAGCCCTTGCCGACACCTCTTGTCGGGTGAGAAGTTCCTCGTAGTACAGCCGGGAGACGCTCTTACCAATCCCGTCGGCTCCGACGGCCACTCCCACCATAGGGGTGTGGTTCCTTGTTGCAGTAAGTAAGCTTCCAAGCGCTACAAAGCTCTGGAGCGTACTGGTTTGAATGTACTCCCCTTCGAAAGAGTTGCACGCGAGGTTTTGTAAGGCTGTCATACTGTCGTCGTGTCCTCCTTATACGTTACTATTGATCCAGGCCCCCTCGACAAGGGGCCGGTGCCAGGAGTAGACTGGCACCAGGATTGTCATCTGTGCCGGGGAAAGGCTATGTCTTCCACACGGCTTGACCGATTACGAAAGCTCGTCCTTCCTTGGCACGGTTTCTGAACACGACTGGTCATCAGAGAGTCACGCGGTCTGCCGCCACAGTATAAGGACACAGGAGTTCAGAAACGCGGTGTGTTTGAGAAAA
>Ga0137380_10002619_pt1 | contig 15347 bp, 13 predicted proteins | sample SagtaG_17_FD_104809 | JGI IMG/M metagenome (GOLD analysis project Ga0137380, IMG submission 104809) | Vadose zone soil microbial communities from Sagehorn Ranch, Mendocino, California, USA - Sage2_L_100_16 metaG | ecosystem: Environmental > Terrestrial > Soil > Vadose zone | place: USA...
CCCGAAGACATGTTTCACGTGAAACGGACGGGCAACGGTCGTAAAAATCGACATACCCGTAGGGGCGGCCCTAGCGCCCGCAGGTTCCGCTATTCTTGTCCGCGCGGGCGACCACCTAGGGCCGCCCCTACGAACTCGAAAACAGAAAGGTAGGAGCTCTCGCGGTACGGACACCTGAAACGCTCTATGAGGCGCACGAAGCGCAGGAAAGTTGCCGGACTTTCCACGGGAAGCCTCCTGCCATGGAAGAGCCAGAGTTGGGTCGCTGGAAGCCCATGGGCGCGGATCAGCGAAAGCTCCCGGCCATTTAAGCGAACCCCCTTCCAGGAAACAATAGACCAGCGGCCTTCTGCCGATGACTTCCGAAGAAATTCTTCAAGCCGCAGGTTGTGCACGACGACCCCGGAGAGCTGCAACTCCGCCAGAACCGTCTCCAGGAACGCGGCCCGCTTGCCACGCGCTTCCACCACATCCAGATGCGCGCCCGATCGCAAAATCCGGATAATCAGGGCGGGAAACCCGGCGCCGCTTCCTATGTCCAGGTGTCGTTGTGCGGATGCAGGGTAAAGGGCTCCGGCCCAGAGGGCTTCTTCAAACAACGGCTTCAGCCGGGACCACTCTGTGGAGCCGGTCAGATTGATCCTGGACCCCCATTGTAGAAGCAGGCGGTAGTAACGGATCAAAAAGTCCTGTTGCGGGCTTTGCGCGGGGAGTCCAAAACCTTCCAGGAATTCCTTGAGCTCCCCTTCGGTCATAGCCGCTTAGCATTCTTGCCGGCATCTTACGGACACGGATCTCACGGATCTTCGCCGATAGACCCCGTGGCAATCCGTCGAATCCGTGAAAATCCGTGTCCCCAGCACGTCGTACAAGAATACGTTGCCGCGCTGACGAAAAGGGCCGCTTAGGGATTGGCGTGACGCCTGGATTGTCTTAGCTCGAGCTGGATGCCCAGAATCGAGACCGCGGCAGGTGTCACGCCGGGGATCCTTCCCGCCATTGCGAGATCCTTTGGGCGTATGCGAGACAGCTTCTCGCGGATCTCGCGACTCAAGCCATCAATTTTGTTGTAATCGATGTCCGGCGGGATCTGGCGCGAGCTCATCCTCTTTAGCCTCTCCGCGTCCTTCATTTGCTGCTCTATGTAACCCTCGTAGCGGACCTCTATCTCGGCTGCTTGGCGGACCGCGGGGGGAAACCAGAGACCCCTTAGGCGCAGAATCGCTTCGAAGTCGTCGATCGAGACGTCCGGACGACGCAGGAGCTGCTCCAGGCTCTGCCCCTTCACAGCCATGACGTCCATCCTGGCGGCAATAGTCGAACCCGGGGCCTCAGCTGGATTCCAACGGTGCTCTTGCAGAACTGCTCGGAGAGAGCGGACCTGCTCATACTTTCGCTGGAAACGCCCGAAATCCTCGCCGGCCACAAGTCCGAGGCGATATCCCAGGGGTGTGAGCCGCCAGTCGGCATTATCAATTCGCAACAGCAATCGAAACTCGGACCTGGACGTGAACATGCGATAGGGCTCATCCACTCCACGCGTCACCAGGTCATCCACCAGAATTCCGATGTAGCTTTCGCTGCGAGGAAAGATCATGCCCTCCCGGCCTGAAGCCTTCAGGGCGGCGTTGATTCCTGCCACTATCCCTTGCGCCGCAGCTTCTTCATAGCCCGTCGTCCCGTTTATTTGGCCCGCATGAAAGAGGCCTTGAACCCGCTTGGTCTCCAGCGTCGCGTACAGTTCGGTCGGCGCGATGAAATCATATTCGATGGCATATCCAGGCCTGATCATGAGAGCCTTCTCCAGACCCGGGATCGAACGCACCATCTCCAGCTGGATCTCTGCGGGCATGCTGGTGGAGAGGCCGTTGAGATACACTTCGCGGGTTTCCAGTCCCTCAGGCTCCAGAAAGATCTGATGGCGTTCCTTGTCGGCGAACTTGACGATCTTGTCTTCGATGCTCGGACAATAACGAGGCCCGACACCGACAATTCTCCCTCCATAAAGCGCCGATTTTTCAAGATTGGTCCTCAGCAGCGCGTGAAGCCGCTCGTTCGTATAACCGATGTGGCAGGAGACCTGCGCCAGTGCACAAGCGGTCGTCCGAAAAGAGAAAAAAGTGGGTTCGGAATCTCCACGCTGTTCCTCGAATCCGGAATAATCGATGGTTTGCCCGTCGAGCCGGGGAGGCGTGCCGGTCTTCAGACGGCCGATGCCGAATCCAATCTCTTTAAGATACTGTGCCAGCAAGACCGACGGTGACTCTCCGGTCCTGCCCGCCGGATAGCGCCGCTCACCAATATGAATCAGCCCGTTCAGAAACGTTCCGGTGGTGATCACGACGGACCCCGCTCGAATCCGTCTCCCATCCACGACCTCGATCCCGCACACCTGCCCACGGCTCAGAATGAGACTGACAACTTCCGATTGTCGCAGGAACAGACCGGCTTGCCGCTCCAGAACTCTTCGCATCTCTATGCGGTATTTAGACTTATCCGACTGACAGCGGGGGGATTGAACCGCCGGGCCGCGGCTGCTGTTGAGCAGACGAAACTGGATGCCGGTTCGATCGGCCACCTCGCCCATGACGCCGCCGAGGGCGTCTATTTCACGCACCAGATGACCTTTTGCGATCCCCCCAACCGCGGGGTTGCACGACATCTGGGCAATGAGATCAAGATTCACCGTGACGAGAGCGGTCTTTGCCCCCATGCGTGCAGCGGCCATCGCGGCTTCGCAACCCGCGTGCCCGCCTCCTACGACTACCACGTCGAAAGCTTCCTGAAATTCGCTCATCCCCTGACCCCGTGAGGCCCTGAAATCTCTGATTGTACCAGACCGGTGCGGCCTGGTCGCGGATTTAGCCACAGAGGCGCGGAGACACAGAGAAAATCGAGAATAGCGGATGGAGGATGGCGAAACAGTCTTCCTATCCTCCATCTTCGATCTTCGATTCTCCATTTTCGCTCTCTGTGTCTCCGTGGCCAATGATATGCAATTTCCTATTTCCTATTCCTATTTTCCGACGCAAAAACGCGAGAAGATCTCTGTCAGAAGGTCTTCTACGCTGGTTTCACCCGTGATCTCACCGAGCCGCCGGAGCGCGTCGTGAAGCCCGACGAGGACAAACTCCTCGGACAACCCGCCCCGCAATGCTTCGCTCGCCCGAGTGAGACCGCGCTCGGCGTTTTCCATGCATTGGCAGTGCCGCAAACTGGTCAACAGGAAGCCGTCCCGCTCCGCTGGCCGGCCTCCGAAGAGCTGCGACAGGATCATCTCGCGAAGGTGCTCAACTTGCCACCCTGTCTTGGCGGAGACTTCAACGCTCGGCCAGCATCCGGCATAGGAGGTCTGTTCGTGATCCGGCCAGGCCGCTTCCAGATCGCACTTGTTGAAGACCACGACGCATGGCAGACCCGCCATGCCGCCTTTCAGGCAATCGTCTTCCTCGGCACGCGGCTCGCTCCTGTCCAGCACGAGAAGAAGCGCATCCGCTTCCGCCATGGCGCGCAAGCTCCGGTCCACACCGAGCTGCTCCACACGGTCGCCCGACACGCGCACTCCCGCTGTATCCAAAAGCCGCACGGGAACGCCATCGAGGCTCATTTCTTCAGAGACCAAATCCCTTGTGGTGCCGGGAATTTCGCTGACAATAGAGCGTTCCTGCCGGAGAAGGGCGTTGAAAAGGCTGCTCTTTCCAACATTGCTGCGGCCTACGATCGCCATGGTGAATCCGTCGCGGATGAGCCGGCCGCGGCGGTAGGACTCGATCCAGGCTCCCAGTTGTCCTTGAAGACCTTCGAGTTTTGCGCCCAGAGCTTCGCGCGATTCAAGGGGCAGATTCTCTTCCACGAATTCCAGGGCGCACTCCAGCTGCACGATAATGTCAATGAGAAGCGTTTTCACCGGCTCCAGCTGACGCGCCAGCTCCCCCGAACGCTGCCTGGCGGCTACCTGGGCCTGATACAGAGTCTTTGCTTCGATAATATCTTGCACGGCTTCGGCTTGTGACAAATCCATGCGCCCTCTCAAAAAAGCCCGCAAGGTAAACTCGCCTGGTTCCGCGAGCCGGGCGCCCTTCGCGCACAGGCAATCGAGAACAGCCGAAACCAGAACCGGACTGCCGTGCATGGAAATCTCCACCACGTCCTCGCCCGTATAGGACCTCGGAGCTGGGAAACACGTCACGAGAACCTGATCGAGATCCTTGCCTCCTCCCTCCGGATCACGGATCGTTCCCAAAACAGCGCGTCGTGGAGCCGGCTTGGAGCCTCTGGTGACAAACACCTCGCGTATAAGCGATAAGCTCTCTGGTCCGCTGACGCGTATCAACGCGATCCCAGCGCGCCCCGGCGCGGAAGAAAGGGCACAAATGGTGTCGTTCGGATCGCCCATATGAGTCTGACGATTGGGCCGCCGCCCGAGGCAAGTCATTCGCGGGCAATACACCGGTGCCTGGAGTTTGGCCAGCTATCGGGGGGGCACGACCTCAGTCGTGCCCGAGCAGCGCGTATGAAGAGAGGCTTTAGCCACGGGGGTGTCCGTCATCGCAAGATGAGGCAGTCCCTCAGGGGCTAAAGCCCGATATCCTAACGGCACAGCTGAAGTCGTGCCCTCCCTTTTTCGGCTACGACTGTAGGTCGTACCGTCGAATGAGGAAGACTGAGGGTCAGGAAGGGTATATGGTAATACTCCGGCACTCGCCGTCGCCCTGGCTCTGCGAGCGAACCCCCTCGATCGCCGCCAACGCAAGGTGAACGATTCTACGCTCTTTGGGCGTCATGGGCTGTAGACTCAAAGGTTTCTGCTGCGCCAGCACCTTCTCGGACGCCATCTGAGCCAGAAGAACAAGCTCCGCTTCTCTGTGCTGTCTATAATTATCCGAATCGAGAACGATTGCGGGATACTCTTCCCTCCCAATTCTGAATACCTTGTTAACCAGATATTCCATGCTGTTAAGGACGGCTGCTGAACCGGCGAGGAGGAGAGGCCGATCGGGACCTGAGAGGTTGATGCAAGTTGTTCCGCTTACTGCCTGGCTATCGATGGCCAGATCGAGCTTCAAACAGCGCACGATATCCCTGCACAACTGCACAATCGCCTGGAGCCGATCTGCCGGCATTTCTGCTCTCTCATTGCTTGGATTTGCCGGCCCGCTTTCCGTCGTCACGCATCCACCTTTCCGTCAGTTTCTGGAACCCGATTTGAAAGATATTACTGCACAGAAAATAGAGGTTCAAGCCGCTGGACACGTTCAAGAACATCAAAGTGAAGACCGCGGGCATCATCATCATCATCTTTGCTTGCGCGGGATCGGCACCCGGCGCCATTGGGGTTATCTTCTGTGAAACCAGCATGGTGATCCCCATGACGATAGGAAGCACGTAGTAAGGATCCTTGGTTGAGAGATCCCAAATCCATCCAATGAAGGGAGCCTGTCTCAACTCGATGGAGGAGGCGAGTAATTGATAAAAAGCAAACAGGAGCGGCATCTGTAAGACCAAAGGGAGACAGCCACCCAGGGGGTTCACGTTGTGCTCCTTGTAGACTGCCATGATCTCCTGGTTCATCTCCGCCTTGCGAGGATCGGTTTTCTTGTAGCGTTTGTACTTCTCCTGAATCTCCTTGATCCTGGGCTGCACCACTGCCATTTTTTTCATCGACAGCATCTGCTTGAGGCGGAATGGGAAAAGCAGCAAGGTCAACAACAGTGTGAGCAGAATTATCGAGACGCCATAGTTGTGCACGTACCGATTGATCCATTTCAGCGAGAACAACAACGGCCGAACCAGGATCGAAAACATGCCGAAGTCAATTACCTTCGTAAGATCGACGCCCTTCACAGCCTCCAGGACCTCCTGATCCTTCGGTCCCAGAAAGAGGCGGAATTCCGAGGACCCCATTATCGGTATCGTGAGAGGCATCAGATCCCGGGAGACTTCCTTGCCGTCAAGTCCAACGGTCTTAACCGGCTTTTTCTGAAGCTCAAAGGCTGTGAATGGCCTTGACGGAATCGCGATTACCGCAAAATAGTGCATGTCCAGCCCAACCCAGTTTATTGGCCCGTCAATCCTCGCGACTTCATTTTCCTTTTTGGGCGGACCTTCCCTGTGGACTTTATCCCCCCTCATGGATACCGAGCCCAACTGCGCGGAGGGATTGAGAAGATGTTCGTGCTCCGGACCGATGTCCTCTCCCAGAAGAATTCTGGCAGCGGCCGGCTTTCCAGCAATTTGAATGGTCGTGGAGAAATTCACGAGATAATTGTCGCTTTCGAACTGGTAGCGCTTCTCGATCGCAAGCTCGCCGTGTTGCAAACGCAGCACCACAGTCAGGGGAGGGACGTAAGCTCCATCCTCGCCGCCGTGTCCCTGCACCTCGACTTCGTAATACTCCCCATCGGCCCGCCAGTTTAGCGCAGGATCATCCAAAATGAGGGAACCGGGATAGGGTCGCGTATCCACTCCGTGTCCCGCCGCCACCATCTCAAAGGCCTCGCCTTTGCCTGATTTGTACCTCTTGAGCACCCAGCTGGTAATTACCCCTCCTCGATTGTCCAGGACCGCCCGGTACAGATCGCTATCAACCACTGTGACCCGGGCGCCGGTTTTTGTGTCGGAAGGGTTGGAAGGGATCCGTGCGACGGGCTTTTCCGGTTCTGGTTCCGCCGCCACTTTCGGCGGCACAATGGGATTTGGCAGCGTAGAAGTGGTTTTTTGAGGCGCGGGCCGGTTTCGCCCGGCTTGAGCCAATCTCCGCTCCTCGAAATACCTGAACGCCAGGAGCACCAGGATCGAAAGTGCAACAGCCACTAACGCTCTTTTTTCCATTCCTCGACTCAAAAGGAAGTGTTCAGGGGACCGGGTCAAACCCGCCGGCGGAAAACGGGTGGCACCTTAGAAGGCGCCTTGCCCCAAGGGAGATCCCCCCGATGACTCCCTTCTTTTCTACGGCCTGGCACATGTATTCGGAACACGTGGGCTCAAACCGGCAAGCCTGCGGCAACCAAGGAGAAATAAAACGCTTGTACACGCGAAGGACAAAGAGAATGGCCCTCTTCATCGTCTCCCTCTCACTCGCCCATCCTGTGCATGGCGGCTTGGAACTCCGCGCTCAGCGCGTGGAAGGAGACCGTGGCGCAGTGACGCTTGGCGTTTACCACGAAATCGAAATGATGTGGGATGTTATCGCAGGACCTTCTAAAGATTTCCCTGAAACGGCGCTTGACACGATTTCGGACCACTGCATTTCCGATCCGGCGCGAAACCGTAACCCCAAGCCGGTGATGCTCCATACTATTCGCCAACCCGAAGAGGACAAAACTCCCCGAATGCACCTTCCGGCCGCTATCGTAAATTCTCTGGTAGTCCGAAGATCGAGATACTCGATATCCTTTAGGAAATCCTTCGTGGGCTTTTCTAGCCACTCACGGTCAGCCTCTTTCGCCCTTTCGCCCGACGACGTTTCAGAACCAGCCGGCCCCCTTTGGTCGACATGCGCGCGCGAAATCCGTGGGTCTTTTTTCGCCGGCTGTTGTTGGGCTGGAATGTCCTCTTCATGGTAGCCACCTCGCTCCGGTTGCCAGAAAACAGAAATGATATGAAGAGGCCCGGGCAAATGCAAGGATAACATTCCCCTCGCCTCGCCGCGAACGCCGTTCGCCCCGATTGGGACACAGAGACACGGCGACACCGAGAAAGCGTTATCTCTGTGTCTCCAGTGTCTCTGTGGCTAAAGTCTCAAACCTGATTGAAGACCTTGCGGAAAACTGCATCGACATTGCGAAGTTGCAACTCCGGATTCACCACAGATCGGATCTCCTCCTCGGTCAGAACCCTTGCGATGTCGGGATCTTCCCGAAGCACCTGGAGGAAATCTTTATCTTCATCCCAGACCCTCATCGCACATCGTTGAGCCCAGCTGTAAGCTTCTTCCCTTAAGATGCCTTTCCGCGTCAGGTCGAGAAGCAACTGGCCGGAATAGGCCAGCCCCCGAGTCAGCTCCAGGTTCTTCAACATACGTTCCGCGTAGACTACAAGCCCCCGAACGATTCTCGTCATGGAGCGCAGCATATAACAGAGCACGGAAGTGGCATCCGGAAGAATTACGCGTTCAGCCGAGGAGTGGGATATGTCGCGCTCGTGCCAGAGCGCGTTGTTCTCAAGCGCGGTTGCGGCATAACCCCGCAGCAGGCGCGCCAAACCGCAGATTTGCTCGCACTTGACCGGATTGCGTTTGTGGGGCATCGCAGACGAGCCTTTCTGTCCCGCGGAGAAGGGTTCCTCAACTTCCCGAACTTCCGTGCGTTGCAGGTGGCGAATCTCCGTGGCGAATTTCTCGAGCGAAGACCCAATTATAGCCAACACCGACAAGTACTCGGCGTGGCGGTCCCGCTGGAGTGTCTGAGTGGAGGCGCGAGCCGCCTCGAGCCCCAACCTCTGGCACACGCGGGCCTCCACATCCGGGTCCAGATGCGCGTAAGTCCCAACCGCTCCTGAGATCTTTCCAACCCGCATCACCTCGGCGGCGCGTCGCATCCTCTCACGGTTCCGGCGCAGCTCTTCATACCAGACGGCCAACTTGAGGCCGAAGGTGGTCACCTCGGCATGCACACCGTGCGTGCGGCCCATCATGATAGTTTTGCGGTGCTCCTGCGCGCGACGCGCTGTCTCGTCCATGAGCTCATCGAGGGCGTTCCGAATCTTCTGGTTCGCATCGCGCAGCTGCAAGGCCTGAGCCGTATCAATCACGTCGGTCGACGTGAGTCCCCAATGGATGTAGCGGGAATCCATTCCGACACATTCCGCCACGCTTGTTGTAAAAGCGATCAGGTCGTGTTGCGTCACGGCCTCAATTTCGCGAATTCGTTGTACGGAAAACCCGGCCTTCTTGCGAATGTTTTCCATCGCTTCTTCCGGAATCCAGCCTTTCTCCAAAAGAACCTCGCACACCTCGATCTCCACGCGGAGCCAGGTGCGAAACTTGTTCTCCTCGGACCAGATTTCCGCCATATCCGCGGGCAGGTAGCGATCGATCATTCGCTTTCCTGGGGTCAGGTCTTGAAAATTGAATTTTTCGGTCGCAGTACTCGCAACCCTTGAGACGCGTTAGAAACGAAAACTTCAATTTTCAAGACCTGACCCTAATAACAATACGCCGTGCTGATTTGGTTGGCGCTGGCCAGCGCCAATTTGGTCTGATTGGCGAGAAGCCGCGACCTTTGTTCCAGCGCCTTCCTCGCTGACAAGAGAGCCAGCTCCGGCAGGTTGTTCTTCTCGCTCAAATGGGCGAGTATTACATGCCGGGCTTTGCCATCGAACCGTGTCCCGAGGTACTCCGCGACCACGTCGTTTGAAAGATGCCCTCTGCGGCTCATAACCCTTTGCTTTAGGGCCCAGGGATAAGGACCCACTCTCAGCATGTTGATATCATGGTTGGACTCCAGAACGATCGCATCGCAGCCCTTGAGGCGCTCGACCACAAGATTGGTGATGTAGCCCAGATCCAGGACCACAGCTATTTTTACGCCGTCCTTCTCAATGCGAAATGCGATCGGGTCTACCGAGTCGTGGGGCACGGCAAAGGGAGTAAACAGCAAGCCGCTCACATCGAATGGAACCCCGGATTCGATGCGCTGCCGTTTGCGCGGATCGAGCCGCATTTCTGATGCCTGAAGAGCCCCATCCGTAATGAACACTGGTACACGCAGGTGTTTTGCCAAGGGAGCCACACCCCGGCAATGGTCGCCGTGCTCATGGGATACGACGATCGCACTTATCCTCTCCGGGCTCAACCCGTATTCTCGTAAACGGCGCGCCGTTTCGCGACCGCTCAGACCCACATCCACGAGGATGTGAGCGTCTCCGCTGCTTACCAGGGTGGAGTTTCCAGAGCTCCCGCTGCCAAGCAAAGTGAAACTGAGACCCATGCGATCATACCTTCAATGCGATCGATTCCAATTGCCCGCAGTCATCGCCGGCGATGGCTGTCAAAGTCAGGTACGAAGGGTCAAAGATCTGCCTGGCCAGCCTGCGAACCTCACTGGCTTTGACCCGGTCGATGCTTTCGAGAACCTCCTCGAGCTTGTAGAACCGGCCATAATGAATCAATTGCTGCGCGAGGTGGGTCATCCGGCTGCTGGTGCTTTCCAGACTGAGCATCACCGAACCCTTGATGTTTTCCTTGGAACGATTCAGCTCCTCCGATGGCACCAGCTTCTCGCGCAGGTTTCTGAATTCCTTGAGGACCAGCTCCACCACCGCGGCCGCTGAACCGGGGGCTGTTCCGGCGTAGACTACGAGCGCCCCCGCATCGCGATATAGATCCAGGTTGCTGTAAATGGAGTAGACGAGACCACGTTTCTCGCGGATTTTCTGGAAGAGCCGCGAGCTCACTCCGCCGCCCAGCACGTTGCTCAGATGGTGGATAGTGAATCGGTCTTCGGATATCAAGGACGGGCACACCGTGCCAACACAAATATGGATCTGTTCCAGCTTGGACTTGCGCCGGATATCTCTGGCGGGGTGAACCACGGGAGGCGCCCCGGGATCGGTGGGGTCTCCAGTTTGGAGCTGCGAAAAGTATCGCGCGGCCAGATCCTGAACCGTTGGATGTTTTATGTTACCCGCCACCGAAATCAAGGTATTGCGCGCGGTGTAGTTGCTCTTGAAAAATTGCACCACGTCCTTCCGTGTGATGCGGGCAACAGATTCCTTGGTTCCAGAGATAGGACGCCCAAGCGGATGCCCTTGCCAAAACCTCTCGAGGAAGATCTCATGAACGAGATCCTGCGGCGAGTCCTCCACCATGTTGATCTCTTCGAAAATCACATTGCGCTCGCGCTTCATTTCGACCGCGGGGAACGTTGGATTGAGAACGATATCCGAAAGAAGCTCGAAGGCAAACGGCAGATGCTCGTCCAGAACCCTTGCATAGAACCCTACGTACTCCTTATCTGTAAATGCGTTGAGCTGTCCCCCTACGGAATCGATCGCCTCCGCAATATCCGAGGCCGAACGGGATTTCGTGCCTTTGAAGAGAAGGTGCTCAATGAAGTGAGAGACGCCCGTCGCGCCATCTCGCTCGAACCGCGAGCCGCATTTGACCCAGACGCCGATCGAGACGGATCGAAGATGAGGCATGACCTCTGTGGCAACCACGAGGCCGTTTTTCATCTCCTTCTTTCGAACATCCATTCAATTGCAGGTACGGTTCCAGTCGTCCACGTGAAACCCAGGTCTCTCTTTTAACGTATTTAGTATCACAGTGCCCTCGCCCGTTCAACACCAGGCGGAGATGACCGGCAGCTGTTCACTGCACTCGCCGACTGTGGCAACCCCGATTTAGCCACCGAGACACGGAGAAAAATTGAGGATGGAAGATCAAGGCTAGAGGATGGCGAAACAGTTTTTCCATTCTCCATCTTCTACCCTCTATCTTCTAGCCTCCATCTCCGTGTCTCCGCGGCTCTGTGGCTGAAGGTTGGATCTGACCCTATGGTGGAGGAGGATGACGCCGAAACTCGAACGTGCTATCGTGAATTGTTTCAAAGTGCGACATGGGAAGCAAGTCGTGGGGACTGACAAGACGAACCTAGTGGGAGCTAGCCTCGAAGAGCTGACCTCCGTCGTTCAGGATCTCAGCGAACCCTCCTATCGCGCCCGCCAGATATACGCAGGGATTTACTGCCGCCGCCTGCGCTCGTGGGAACAATTCACCGACTTGAGTAAGGGACTGCGGAAGAGGTTGGAGGACGCCTACGTCATCGAGTACCCTCCTGTCGCAAAGACCTTCGAATCAAGGGACGGAACTCGCCGCTACCTTTTCGAAGTTTCACCCGGCCAGAAGATCGAATCTGTTTTCATCCCCGAAGAACAGAGGGAGACGTTCTGCATTTCTACACAGGTGGGCTGCGCCGTGGAGTGCCTGTTTTGCGTCACCGGCAAACTGCCGATGCGCAGGAACCTCTCGGCGGGAGAGGTTGTGGCGCAGGTCCTCAGCCTTGAGCAGTGCCGTGGTTGTGCACCAAAGAGGTTAAACATCGTGATCATGGGTATGGGGGAACCGCTCCATAATTATGAGAACGTCATGAAGGCAGTACGGTTGATGACGGACAAGGAAGGGATGGCGATCTCGCCGCGCCGGATTACATTGTCAACGTCCGGCGTAGTGCCTCAGATAAAGCGCCTGGCTGCGGAACCGGTGATTCCAAACCTGGCGATTTCCCTCAATGCGACGACGGACGCGGTGCGCGACGTCTTGATTCCCATCAACAGAAAATGGGATATCGCGACGCTGCTCGATGCCTGCCGCCGCTTCCCGCTGGAAGGCCGGCAGCGCATCACCTTTGAGTATGTCCTCATCGAAGAGGTGAACGACACCCCGGAAGATGCCCGCAGGCTGGTTGCGTTGCTCGAGGGGCTAAGGAAGAAAATCAATCTCATTCCGCTCAACGCTGACCCCTGGGTCCCCCTGAGGACTCCCAGCGAGGATCGCATCCTCGCTTTTCAAAAGATACTCACCGACCATAGCATTACAGTCTACATACGCCGTCCCCGGGGCCAGGACGTGTCCGCCGCGTGTGGCATGCTTGCGGGAAGGGACCAAGCTCAAGGCGATCTCCTCCATCCACCCCCCAAGCCCGTCGAAGAATCGGCCCTGGCCCGCCTCGGTCTGTAACGAAAGCGCCGCCGTCACGGAAAACGCTTCTTGATTCTTGGAGTCTTCGTGTTGGATCGTGCGCAGCCTTTACCACCAAGACACGAAGACACAAAGAACCGCCAAGTTTTGGGTTGCGGCTCGGCCGCGCTGTGAACTTTGCACCGCCAAGTGGAGTTAGTTAGACCAAACCGATGACTCCCATCAGTCGGCCGGAGCGAGGCCCCTCACGGCGAAAGGAGAAGAACTCGTCCGCGCAACATCGGGTACATTTTCCAAGATCGTAGACTCGCTCGGAAGACGCACCGGCTTCCTCAAACTGAATCTCCAAGGCCCGCCGAAGATCCAGACGTAACCTTCCGGAGGCGCTGGTTTGTCCTAATTGGACGCCGGCGAACTCCGTCTGGAACGCCCGCAGCACCTCGGGACCAACTTCAAAACAGCAGGACCGGATGCCTGGCCCCACGGCTATCAGAAGGCGGGCGGGATCACAGCCGAGACTTTCCCGCATCTTTGCGATGGTCTTCGCCGCAATGCGTGCCAGAGTTCCGCGCCAGCCGGCATGAACGGCGGCTATGGCTTTTGTCTCCGGGTCCACAATCAGAATAGGAAAGCAGTCGGCTCCTTGAACCGCCAGTACCAGGCCCAAGGAGCGGGTCACCAGCGCGTCCCCCTGTGGGCTTGGATTCCGTTGATCTGGTTTTTCCTCTATGATATGCACTCGGTCCGAGTGGATCTGAGACAGAGTTACCAGAGCGTCAGGGAGCTCCAGCGCGTGCGTGAACCTCTTTCGATTCTCCCCCACTCGTTGCGGGTCATCCCAGGATACAAAGCTGAGGTTCAAGGACCGGGACGGTAAAGGACTTACCCCTCCATGACGTGTCGAGAAACCGTGCCGTAGGAAGGTCAACTCTTCCAGCGCAGTGCAGCGATAGAAGGGGAGGTCGTCTATCTCGCGCCTTACAAAAGATTCACAGAACATCGGAAGGCTCCGGGAGATTCTTCAGTCGAGTTACTGAGACCAGAATGATCGTGGGAATCGGAGTGGACGTCGTAGAGATCTCCAGGGTACGGGCAGCCTTGGAGAGACAGGGGGACCGTTTCGTTCGAAGGATTTACACTCAGGCCGAGCAGGAATTTTGTCGCGCGCGCAAAGACCCCGCTCCGCACTTTGCCGTCCGCTTCGCCGCTAAGGAAGCCGTCTTCAAAGCTCTTGGGACCGGATGGGCCAAAGGGGTCACCTGGAAGGATGTTGAAGTTCACAGAACGGAGCCGGACGCTCCCGTGCTCTGCCTTCGGGGAGAAGCGGAAAGGCGCGCGCAAGCATTTGGCGCCGTGAGAACGCACGTGACTCTCTCGCACTCCGAGCACTGGGCTATCGCCGTTGTGATCCTGGAGACTCCCGCCTGAGTGCAGCATGAATGAAACCACCGAGGAACACCGATAAACACGGCGCAGCCAGCCGCAACCAAACACGTTCACCGCAGAGTCGCAGGACGTGAGAAAAAATGTAGCGTCCCGCACTGGCGGGGCAAACGGTCCTGTTGACGCAAAAGGAGCCAGCCAGGCCCCGATGTCCCGCGGCACGGGACGTCACGATTTTTTTCTCACTTCCGCAGAGAACGCAGACCAATATTTTGCAAATGACAAATGGCAAATGAAAAAATGACAAATCGCAGGCATGGAACGAATCTGCAAATCCCACATCCTTCATTGGTCACTTGTCATCGATCATTGGAGCTCAGCCTTTGGGCTGCCGAAAAAGTATCGCTCTCTGAGCGGGCTAAAACCTGAACTCCAAACACAACTGTGTGCATCAGTGTTCATCGGTGGTTTCGTTTTGCGCCATTAGGTTTGTTTCCGATGCGAACGCACCGTAGGTAGCGTCCCTCTCAACTTCCCGCACTTGTATCTCAATCAGCCGATTTGGGGGCACTGGCATACGTGGCATGCATACGGGGATGTAATTGTCAGTCAGGGCCACAAACTCTCCTGCCTCTTCCTCTTTGGATAGCGAAAGCGCCGGCAGGACGCGCCCCAAGAAACTCCGGCGAAAGGCGAAGTTCTTTTCATGAGAGAGCGCGCGCAACATCCGGGCGCGCTCGTAGATGACAGGATCCGCTACCCTATCCGTCATCTCGTAGGCGTCCGTCCCTTCTCGAGCGGAGAACGGGAAAACGTGAACATAGGTCAAAGGGGAGTCTCGGATGAGCTCGCATGTCTTCTCAAAGTCGCGGTTTGTTTCCCCTGGGAATCCCGCGATCACATCGGTTCCGAGGCCCGCCGCGGGCGATTTGGCGCGAATGTGCTCGAGCAGTTCCAGGAATCGAAGTGCGGTGTAGGGGCGCCGCATTTTTCTGAGAATCCGATCGCTCCCGCTCTGCATCGGAATGTGAAAGTGCGGTGCAAAATTCCTGTAAGTCGAGGCGAGATCCACAATACCTTCTGAAAAACTCATAGGCTCGATGCTGCTCAAACGGAGGCGTCCAAGCCCGGGAGTCTCCAGGATCCGTCTCAGCAATTCCACCATGCCGGTACGCCGGCTCAGCTTTTTGCCATAGGTCCCCAAGTGAACCCCGGTCACGACAATTTCCTGATATCCAAGCCGGATCAAGCGTCCCACTTCGGCAAGGATGTCTTCGGGGCTCGCGCTTCTGCCGGGGCCGCGAACCGTGGGCACAATGCAATA
>Ga0137380_10002620_pt1 | contig 15347 bp, 15 predicted proteins | sample SagtaG_17_FD_104809 | JGI IMG/M metagenome (GOLD analysis project Ga0137380, IMG submission 104809) | Vadose zone soil microbial communities from Sagehorn Ranch, Mendocino, California, USA - Sage2_L_100_16 metaG | ecosystem: Environmental > Terrestrial > Soil > Vadose zone | place: USA...
GCTGATGGGTGCGGCCGGGGTCAGCGAGCTGGTACTTGACCCGCAGGCACAGCCGGGCGCCTGGCGCTGGCAGCGCACCGACATCGAGGCATTGAAAAGGAGCCTGAGATGAGCGGCGGCAGCTTTCAGGTCGTCCTTTCCGACCTACTGCAGGCGGCGTCGACCTTCAAAACAGAAGCGCAGACATTCAAGGCAATCATGCCGACGGACTGGCCCGCGCTGCCCGACGGCGGCGGTGCTGGGTTCGATGGGAGCCTCAAATCGGTGGTCGAGGCCCTCTGCCTGCTGCACCTGCAGATCTCCGGCGACATTGCGGGCCATAGCTCAAAGCTGCAGACGGCACATGACACCTACGCCCACGACGAGGAGAGCCTGAGCAAGTTGTGCAGCCAGATCAGCGATCCGGACAGGATCTGAGAGGGACGTCGTGGGAGCAACGGCGAAATCCCCGGCCAGGCTTGCCGCATTCGCCTACGACTGGGTAGGTGGCGATATTCACGGCCTGTCGGCGTATGCGGGAACGCTGTACGGCCACGTCCCTGAAATCAGCGACGTGGTGACCGCGCTGGACAAGAAGGTCGACCAGATCGTCGGCGACGCGGGCTGGACGGGTTCTGCAGCCTCGGCATTTACCAAGAACTGGGAAAGGGACGCCACCGGCGCCAACGCACTTGGCGTGGTGACCAACTTGGCTGGTGACATCGTCAATCAGCTCGCGGTCGATTTGGCCAAGATCGAGAATGCGCTGGAGCAGGCGGCTGACAAGACCACTGCAGCGGGTGTCAACATCGGCGGCGACGGCAAACCGCCGCAAGTTTGCTACGGCGACCGTGGCAAGGAGCAGTGGCGGGGCGGCTACCAGTCGTTCTGGCAGCAGTGCATGCAAGCCGCGCAGCAGGCCCGGATTCAGGCGGCGGGAAGCCTGCAGAACCTCTACGCCCAGATCGCGCCGCCCGATCACGGCGTAACGCCGCCAGACGGCAACACGCTGGCCGACTACCTGCGCGGCTTCTGGGCGATACCGACCGCCTACCGCAGGCTAGTCGAGTCCAGGATCGGCGATTTGCAGCAGACGGTGGCGCAAGCCAAGGCCGCGTGGATTGCGGCGCGCGATGCGCGGCCGAGCCCCAACGTGCCCATGCCCGACGACGTCAAGCAGGCCCTGCACGATGCCAGAGGAGAGCTGTCCAGCGCACAGACTGACCTGGGGATGGCCAGGGCCAACGAGAACGCGATCAGCAAGCTGCTCGACACGCGCGTGTCCGACCTGCCGGGCGTCAGCCAGCTGGCCGACGGCGTCGATGACGCCAGCCTGCTTGGCAGGCTGGCGAAGTTCGGCCTCGACTTCCCAGTGATCGACGTCGCGGCCGCGGGTCTTGGCACGTACTTCTCCGCACAGGACGACATGGCGAAGGGCATGCCCGCCTACGAGGCATATCCGCTCGAGGGTGGTGCCAACATCGCAGGCATCGCGGCAGGTGCGGCCGCCGGGGCCGCGGTGACCGGAGCGGTCGCCGGACTTTCCATCGTTGGCGCGCCGGTCCTCGGTGTCGCGGCTGGCGCCGCCGTAGGCGGTCTGGTTGCGATCGGCGTGGGTGACTTTGGCCACAACCTCATCCAGGAGAACTGGGGGGCGGACTGGCAGCAGCACGGTGCGGTCATGGGCACCCTCGACGGCATCGGCGATAGCGCGGCGAAGACCGGCCAGGACATCGCCAACATCGGGAAGGACATATGGCACGGCATCGGCTCCATCTTTTGACGGCGCACAATGGCCAGCACAGCGGCCAGCACAGCGGCAGCCGCGACTATGGCACCCGCAGGCCCGGCGAGCTTTCCGCCGCGCGGCGTGCGGGCACGGCGGGCGCGCTCGCCGGCGTCGCGGCCAGGGCCTGCTTCGTTGCCGGACAGCTGTTTCTCGTGATCGGCGCTATCTTGACCTATGGGCTGGTCGCGGTGCTCTTCCTCCGTTCGTTCCTGCCGGTCACGGATATGGAGCGCACCGCCTGGCTCAGGCTGGCCGGGTCCTGGCACCAGCCTTGAGCAGGGAAAACAGACACGTGAGGCTCGTGCAGACTACGGCAAACCGACTGGCCAAGGGTCCGACATTGCTGCTGGCGGACGAACCCGGCCGCGACTGGCTGCTGGACACCGTGCGGCTGTATGACCCGGCGGTCCGCCAGTGGCGCAACAGGCTCGTCTTCACCAATGGTGTCCTGCTATTCGGGCCGATCGCAGTCACACAGAAGCTCTTGCGGCAAGCCCGGCTCCCGGCCGGCGTTTCCGCGGCCTACCACTGTGGGCTGGCCGTGCAGAGCCACAACAAACGGCTGAGCCCTGACCTGCAGCGCCAAAGTGCAGGCCTGCTGCTGCGGGGGCTCGCGACGCGCCTCGGCGCGACCCTCCATCCAGGCCTGCCCGAGCCGGATCTCGCGCTGATGGCGAGCGTGTACTCACCGCACGCGGTGAACGCCGAGCAGGTAATCAGGGTGCTGCACCCGCATGCCCCGGGACTTGCCGTGTACGGCGAGCACCCATCAGGTGATGGATCCTTCGATCTCGCCAGCGACGAGGCCGCGCTGTTTGTTGGCTACCTGCCGGCGCAGCAGTTCCTGATCGACTTCGAGCCGCCCGCGCTGGGCGAGCTAGGCCGGCAGCGGCTCCATCATTACGACCTGAAGACCGGGGCGCGTGCGAGTGAGTCCCCGCGCGATCTTTGCCTGACGCTTGGCCAGGCCGCGCTGGCGCTGGCCAGCCATGCGGACGGCGTCGCGATCGACATGTACGGCTTCCGCTTCACCAGGCCAGAAGACCTGCTGCCCGGATGAGCTTGGCTGGCCAGTGGGCAGAGCGGCGCACGGTAGCGCGGCACGCCGCGATCCTGGTCGGCTACGTGGCGCTCGGCATACTGGTCACCTGGCCGCGAGCGACCTACCTGGCGGGCCGGCTGCCCAATACGCGCGATCAGGGCAGCTACACCTGGGACGTGTGGTGGATGGCCCGCCAGCTCATTCATCTCGCGGACCCTTTCACGACCCGCCAGATCATCGCTCCTGTCGGCGCGCCGCTCGCCTATCACGCGCTGATGCCACTGGTCGGCCTGATCACGATGCCGGTAACGATGACCGCAGGGCCAGCGTTTTCTGTGAACCTGGCATCGGTGCTCGTGCCGGGCCTGCTCTGTTACGCCATGTACCGGGCAGCCCGGCTCTGGCTGCCGCCGGCCGGCGCGTTCGCAAGCGGGGTGTTCTTCGGCTTGTCGTCGATGCTGACCTGGCGCGCCTGGTTCCATCTCAACGTCGCGGCCGGAGCGCTGTTCCTACCGATCACGCTGGAGGCGGCGGTCCGCCTGCGCCGCGATCCAGGCAAGGGTCGCACGATCCGGCTCGGGCTGGTCCTCGGGCTGTGCCTGCTTGTTGATTCAGAATCGGCCATCCTGGCTGGCATCCTCGCCACCGCCGTGCTGCTGCCATGGCTCGCGCGGCGGCCAGTCAGGGGCACGCTTGGCCTGCTGGCCCTGGCCGCGGTCGCTGGGCTGCTCACCGCAAGCCCGCAGATCATCGCCATGGTGCGGCAATCGGGGGCGCTTGCGGCCAACCCGGCAACGCTCGCCAGCAACTACGCGAACTACGGTGTCGCGCTGCCGCAGATGTTCGCACCGTCACCGCGGGTGGCCGCGTTCGGTCTCGGTGGCCTAGGCAGAATCTTCTACCACGGCATCACGACCGAGGGGATGCCGACCTTTGGCGTCACGCTGACCGCGTTCGCCCTGCTCGGCGCCGTGCTTGGCCGACGCAGCCGACACGCCCGGATCTGGCTGGCAACCTGGCTCGGCGCGGCGGTGCTCGCTCTTGGCCCGGTGCTCTACCTTGGTACGCGGCCATTTACGCCGCTGACGATCCACGATCATGGGCGCACGCTGTCCGCGCTGATGCCCTACACCTGGTTTGTCCGCCTGCCCGGGTTGTCCAGCTTCCGCGAGGCCAACCGGTTCACCCCGCTGGCGCTCATCCCCGCGGCGCTGCTCGCCGGGTCCGCCGTCGGGTGGGTCAGGTCACGCTTCGCACCGGCGCTGCTGCTCGTCGCGGTCCTCGCCGCGCTGGAGCTCGGCTGGTCCGCGGAAGGGCCTACCGGCTCCATGCCAACCGGGCTGCCCGCAGCCGACCGCGCCATCGCGGCCGATCACTCACGGTCCCTCGTTGTTGATGTGCCACTTGGATTCCGCAGCGGCACGCTCGAACTGGGCCCGGGGTTCCCGGCCGAGGAACTCGTCCAGGCCACTCTCGACGGCCATCCGCGCGCTATCGGATACGTGGCGCGGCTACCGCAGCAGACCATGGCCGCGCTGCGAAGGCACCCGTTCTACGTCAACGTCATGAGGGTTCAGGCTGGCCGGCATGTCCCCACGGCCGATTTGCCTGCGGCGGCCGCAGATGCGCGGCGGATGAACGTGCGATGGGTGCTCGTATGGAAACACCTCACCCCGGCCGCTGGCCATTTCCTGGCCGCGACGGGCTTTGGGTTCCGTTACGGCGCGGACGGCGTCACCGTGTACCGGGCGCTGGTCAGATAATCCCCCGTGGTGTCGGCCTCGGTGTCATAGACGACGAGCGCTTCACACGGCAGCGTCACCGAACCGAGCAGCCGGTCCAGAAACCGGATGATCGACTCACCCTCGTTGTAGGCGGGTACAACAATCGAGACCCGTGGAAATCCCGTACCGATATTCCCACCACGCACCGGCACGGCGCGCGATGACTCTCAGCCGAACTGCCGCGCGTACTCCTCGGCGAGGGCAATGACTTCACGCACGTACCAGCCTGCGTGGTTGTAGGCGTAGATCGCCCCGAACAGGGCTGCCCCGCCTGCCGAGGCGCCGCTCGCACACAGGTAGCGGGCCGCGGAAGGCACCGCGTCGTATGGGTTCATAATGTCCGCGGTGGTGTCGCCGAACCCGGGGATGCCCCATATCCGCCAGGTGGACGGCAGGAACTGCATCGGCCCGAGTGCTCCAGCTTTTGACGGGCCGTCGTTGGTGCCGTGCCCGCTCTCGATCTGCCCGATCGCAGCAAGCACCGTCCAGGAAAGCCCGGGGCAGTACCTTGCGGCCGACTGCTTGTACAGGTCCATGTACGTACTAGGCCGGCTGGCGTCAGCGCCCGGGTCGACAGGCAACGTCGACGAAGCCGCGTGCAGGTCGATGACCTGGCTTTGCTTGCCGAGCAATCTTCGCACGTGTTGGGCGAGCGTCGCGATGTTGGCCCCTGGAGCGTTGATCATGGTCGCGATGTTCGGCACCAGGCCGAGCACCCGCGCGGCCTCCCTGCTGACAAGTGCGTCCACACCGGGCACACCCAGGTGGGCCGACGCGCCCATGGTCACAACCGGCTGGCCGGCGCCCACCAGCTGATATGCGGTGCCAGGGTGCAGCCTGAACCGGGCCTGCGCCCTGGTCGAGAGCACAAACTCGTTCCGTGCGAGCGCGGCCCAGATACGCTCGTTGGCCGCGCTCGCGGGCGGTGTCCAGGACCGGAAGGCGCTTGGATCGACGCCAAACACGTTGGTCAGCCGGGCTTGCAGCCGGATCGCACCGCCGTCTGCGGTAATCAGGTCCCGCACGTGCGATAGTTCCTTGATCTTAATCAGCTGCGCGGGTGTGATCCCGCTCACCGACACCACGAGCAAATCGGGCGGCACAATGCGGCGAAGGGGCGCGACCTGAGTCGCCATGACAACGTCGGTACGGCGGCTCGGGTGCGCGCCGGTCGCCGGAATCCGGGCGGCTGGCCCATGGCCAGGGGTCTCGAGCAGGATCGCACCAGCGGCGACCGCGGTCCCGCCGAGTGCCACCACGATTGCGACGATCAGCAGTGGCGCGCTGCGCCAGGCGCGAGGTCTCACAGCAGAACCACTCTAAGCGTCGTACCTGTGCCTCGGCCACGCGAGCGCACCAGGACACCGGTGGCCACCGCTGTTACCAGAGGTAAATCGAAACCGGCTTGCGCCACCGCCTACCGTCGTGTGGGGAGGTTCTTCATGGTGGCCGACAACGATTGCGAGCAACCCACAACCGGCACAGCGAGCCTGGCGCGCCGCGCGACCGGTGTAGACGCGGCCGAAGCACTGGCTGGCAGTGCGGTCGCCGGCAACCCGTACGGTCGGCTGCTGCGCGTGCCAGGCGCGCGCGCGTTCACCGCCGCAGGGTTTGTGGGCCGGATGCCGATGTCGATGTATGGGCTCGGCGTGGTTCTGCTCGTGTCGGCGGTGACTGGCAAGTACGGCACGGCGGGTGAGGTGTCGGCCACCGGCATCATCTGTTATGCGCTGTTTGTGCCGCGGCTCGGCCGGTTGACCGACCGGTTTGGCCAGGCCCGCGTGCTTCGGCCGCTCATAGCCGTCTTCGCGGCAAGCGCGGTCGCCTTCATCGCGTGCGCAGAGATTCAGGCTCCGCTGTGGACCCTGTTCGTGACCGGCGGGGCGCTCGGCGGCACGATGCCATCACTCGGCGCCATGGTGCGCGCCCGGTGGAGCCATCTGCTCGGCGGCACGGCCCTGCTGCACACGGCGTTTTCGTTCGAGTCAGTGGTCGATGAGGTGATTTTCATCACCGGGCCGGTGATCGTCACGCTGCTCGCGACAGGGGCCCACCCGTCGGCCGGTATCGGCGCAGCGGCCGTGCTCGCCGTGGCCGGCACGCTGCTGCTGGCCGCGCAGCGCCGGACCGAACCACCAGCGAGGCCCTCGGCGCACAGAGCAGGCCGGGCGATCGCTGTTCCCGGTATGGCCGTGCTGGTCGCCGTGTACGTGTTCATGGGGGCGATGTTCGGCACTATCGAGCTGAGCACCGTCGCCTTTGCTCAAGAGCAGGGGCATAAGCCGCTGGCCGGCCTCGTGCTCGGCACCTACGCACTCGGCAGCGCGGTGGGCGGGCTCGTCTACGGCAGCCGCGCTTGGCGGTCACCGCTCGGCCAGCGCTTCCTGATCACCCTGCTCGGCATCGTGGCGGGCGTGGCGCCCATGTGGGCGTTGCCTAACCTGCCTGCTCTGTTCGGGGTGATCTTCTTTTCCGGGCTCACCATTGCGCCGACACTGACCGGCGGTTACAGCCTCGTCGAGCGGCGGGTCCCGCCTGAGCTGCTGACGGAGGGCATGTCGTGGCTATCCACCTCGATCGGTGTCGGACTCGCGCTCGGCGCGCCCGTAGCCGGGCACGTCATCGACTCATACGGCGCACACTGGGGATACGTCCTCGCACTTGGCTGCGGCGCCGCATCAGCCGCGGCCGGCCTGCTAGGCGCGCGAACCCTGCGTCTGACCAGCTAAGGTCCCGTCATGGCCACCAGCCAGTACCTCTGGCAGAACTGGGCAGGTAACCAGCGGCAGGCCCACGCAAGACTGCCACCCCTGAAGGCACCGAGCAGGGCGCGGCAGCCGTTAAGGATGCTGGGCGTGACGGCCTGACCGTGCCGACGCCGCCGATAACGATGACACGGTGATGTTGGGACATGCCGGGCACGGTGCTGGCCAGCGCCCGATTGACCGGACACACTCGTCACCGGGGGAAGCGTCACCGGGAAAGCAGGGCAGCGTCACCGCATGGCCGGGCGGCGGACGCGGAAGGGACGCCGATGCAGGAACTGCGCCTCGTCGCGGTGAGCGAGGACGGCAGCTACGTCGTCCTCGCCCAGCACGGACGGGGCACCCGCTTCGCACTGCCGAACGACGAGCGGTTGCGGGCTGTGGTACGCGGCCAGTTCTCCCGGCTCGCCAAGTACGAGATCGAAGTGGAGAGTCAGTTGCGACCTAAGGAGATCCAGGCCCGGATCCGCGCCGGAGAGACTGCGGAGCAGATCGCCGACGCGGCTGGCGTACCAATCGAGCGGGTGCGCTGGTTCGAAGGCCCGGTGCTCGCCGAGCGTGCATACATCGCGCAACAGGCGCAAACCGCTTCGGTCAAGCGGCAAACAGACTCCGGCCCGGGACCGCGGCTCGGTGAGATCGTTACCGAGCGGCTGCGGCTGCTCGGTGCCGACCCTGACGAGGCACGCTGGGATTCACGCAAACGCGGCGACGGCAGCTGGCTGGTGGAGCTGGCCAGTGGGGCCGGTGGTGAACAGCTCAGGGCAGCGTGGATCTTCGACGCCCGGCGCCGCCACGCCGCGCCAGAAGACGACCAGGCAGCCCGGCTGTCGCTGCCGACAGAGGTTCTGGAGGCCAACGGCTTGTCGGCGAAACCGCCCACCCGGGGGCGAGGAACCGTGACGCCGTTCGTGCCGCGATCGAATCCTGCCGCCCCCCGCGCTACCGCGCCAGATCCCTCCGCTGCCGAGCCGCTCGCTCCGGCCGCCGCGGCGAGTGAGCCAGCCGGGCAGCAAGCCCAGGCAGCGGCCGAGACCGGCCAGGAGCCGTCGGCTCAGGCCCGTTCCGCCCGCAAGGCTGCGGGTGGCCGCGGCCGCCGCGCTTCGGTTCCCACCTGGGACGAGATCATGTTCGGGAGTTCGCGCCGCCAGGACTAGCCGCCAGGAGTCACCCGATCGCTGATCCGGCGGACAAGCGGGATATGGCTAGCGAGCTGGCGTCGCGGAGTCCTCGTCGCTTCGCGGCAGTGGGACCGGGTGGCCCGCGGGACTATCGGTGACGTCGTCCAGCTGGCCGGGCCAGCCCGCACCTGAAGGCGCGGCCTCGGGTAGCACCGCGCCACCGGCAGGCGTGGCTACGGCGACGCGGTCGCCGCGCCGCCTCTCCCATGGTATGGCCGCGATCAGCAGCGGTATGACGTCCCAGGACGTGAGATACCACATGTTGGCGTGAATCCACTCCGGGGTACGGTGCGGCCCCATGGCGAGATAGCCGAAACCATCCCAGACTGATGCCGCAACGATCGCCGGGGTTGCGAACTGGGTCGTGCGTGCCGCCAGGAACGGCAGCGGCCACACCAGATACTGAACGCTGACACGGGGGCTCACCACCAGGAAGGTGATCAGCAGCGCGGTGGTCAGGTCCACTGGATCGCAGCGGCGCCAAAGATAGCCAACCACCGCAAGCGCGATAACCAGGGCGACCAGACCGAACCGGCCCACCGACGTGGCGAATTCGAGCCGGCCCCGTGTCACAGCGACCGTCCAGCCCCAGTTCCCGACCACGGAACGAAGCCCGATGATCCGGTGCGCAACGGTAGGCAGGCGCCGCACCGGTGTGCCTACCGTCAGCGGTGATGTGAGCAGGAATAGCAGCGGGACGCCGGCCACCCAGCACGAGGCACGCAGCCGTTTCCGCCAGTCTGGCAGCGTCGCAAGCACGCCAGGCAACAGCAGCAGCGACCACATGCCGATGGCAACGGAAAGGCCAAGTAGCATCCCAGCGACCGCGCTGCGATGCGACCGTGCCAGGATAAAGGCCGCGACACCCAGGGCGAGCACCTCGGGTTCCAGCTGGCCATGCAGGGCACAAACCATGATCGCGAGCGGGTTGCAAGCGTACTGAAATCTCCGCAGCGGTCCACGCTGGGTCGCGAGCTTGCCAATCAGCGGGATCAGCACCAGGTCGGCGGCCACCGGCACCAGCCGGCCAATGGCCCGCCACGGCAGATGCGTTAGCTGGCCGAGCTTGAACTCGGCGGCAAGCACGAACGCCATCGTGGGCAGGAATGGCCAGCCTCGTGGCCGTCCGGTGAGCAGCGGATCATGATGGTGCAGAACTGCCACGGCAGCCGCGGGGAAGTCAAGCCTGAAGTCCCTCGGTTGCCATGACTGTGTGGCTGCGACAATCCAGACCGCGCCGCGCATCGAAGCGCCGACCACAAGTGCGGTGGGCAGCGACGGCTGCCAGCCGCGCCACGCAGCGAGCAGATACAGCGCCAAGCCGATGCTGAGCACTGAACTCGCAGCGATCATAGGTTCCACGATGAGCTGAGGATGACGGAATTTCCCCGCATTCGCGGGCCGCTTGGGTATCTCAAGTAGTTCTGCCGCTCTAAGACCAGGGGCAGCATATCCTCAGCCGCCGCCTTGCGCGGCGTATTCGGGCCGATGGGTGCGGCGCGCGGCTGACCGGCGCCTGGCCGTGGCTGGCCCGCCGTTAACCTCGCCGTTAGCCCCGCCGTTAGCGCCGTTAGCCGCGCCATTAGCCGGGCCGTGGTTAGATGATCACCGAGTACGATCGGGCAGGTGATCAGACGCCTGCTTCTCACCCGGCACGGCAGGGCGGCTGGCGCAATCCGGCTAGCCGCTCTTCTGACCCTCTGCGCTGCCTGTTCGCTCACGGTTGGCTGCGGGTTGATCGGTGGCACGAACGTCGGATCCTTTGACGTACCAGAGATCATCACGGTAACGAGCCTCGGGTTCAGGGACCAGGGCGATGTCCCGCTGCGCTACACTTGCTTCGGCAAGGGCATCAGCCCGCCCATTCACTGGTCCGGGGTGCCCACAGGAACCAAGGCACTCGCACTCGTAGTTGACGACTCGGATGCGCCGGTAACGCCGTATATATACTGGCTCGTTTTTGACATCAGCCCGCAGACGACAGAGCTGCAAGAAGGATCGCTTCCGCCGAGCGCACGCCAGGCGCAAGGAACCGACAACATCGCCAAGTATGGCCCGCCATGCCCACGGTCGGAGAGCCACTCCTACCGTTTTACGCTCTATGCGATGAACGCGCCCGTGTCGCTGCCAAACGGAGCCGGACTGAAGGCCGCATGGCCTGCGATCGCTGCCCGAGCGATCGCGCGCGGTAGGCTAACCGGAATTGTGCGAAATCCACATGGGTGACCGCGAGCTGAGCCAGATGCCGCCGCACCCCGTCTGGATCTGGTAAACGCCCAGATACGCTACGTACGTAATGATACGTAAAACTTCGCCAATCATGTGACAGCGGTGATACTCATCCGACAGAATTAGTGCTCGGGCGAACGGCCTTGGACGGGACCAGGGCGCTAGCGTTACGGGGGCAAGGCCCGCGTCTGTGGCCGCGTGTGCCTAGCTAGCGCTGTCGCGTGGCCATGCCAGTTGGGTGGTGCGATGACGCTGTTCGTGGTGCTCGGCCTTGTTGCCGTGGTTGTCGGTGTTCTCGTGGCCGTGGCACTCGGTGTCCGCTCCATGCGGGCAGAGGGTGGCGAGGATGACTGGGACTCACCAGTTGCTGACAGCGGGTTTGCCGATCCCGGCGACCATGCCGACGACCATCGGGTCCAGGAACTGGGCAACCCGATCCGCCGGGACTTCGAGCGTGCAGGGTCCGCGGGAGCACAGCGTGCAGGGTCCGCGGGAGCACAGCGTGCAGGGTCCGCGGGAGCACCTGGAGCACGGCGGGCCGCAGGCGTCGGCACCGCCACCGATCCCGGCTACGGCCCCGACTTCCAGTTGGCCCCGGCCGCACGGGTTGACGCCGCACGGGTTGACGCCGCACGGGTTGACGCCGCACGGGCTGCCAGCCGTCAGGTGACGCCGGACGAGGTGCCCGACTCGCGGGTGCCAGCCAAGCCGGGCAGGCGGCACAGCCAGCAAAAGGACCAGCCTAAAAAGCGGGCGCGACCACCACGGCTTCGCGGCGGTGACGCTGGGAAGGACTGGAACACCACAAACTGGGAACGGGTGTCCGACGAGGATTACTGGGCCGAGATGTCTGCTGACAAGCCGCTCGCATCCAGGACAGCCCAGTCAGCCGCTGACCTGCGGCCTCGTGAACCAGAAGCCAACAAAAAGCGGGACGCGCACACCGACCCGAATCTCTCGCAGCCCGAGCCGCAGACAGCCACGATGGCGATGCCTGGCATCGGACAATCCGGGCGCTACGAGGCCCGTGCCGACACCGTCCGCGCGGATGCCGACCCGGCGGCGGAGTCCGACGTTGCCACATTGCCCGTCCGGCGGTCCGGCAGTTCTCCTGACACCGGCCGGATGGTACCCGCGGCAAGCGTGTCCGGCGCGTACTACTCGGCGCCTTCCTATGCGCCGCCACCTTCGGGCTATGCACCGTCTGCTTATGCACCGTCCGCCTACACACCGTCCGGCTACACACCGTCCGGCGACGCAGGGCAGTCTGGTTACCCAGCGCCTGCTGGTTATCCAGCCTCTTCCGGCTACCCAGCGCCCTCCGATGAATACCGGACGCCGTCTCATGGCATGAGTCAGCAGCCCGTAATGCCCGTAGGACCCGGCGGCGCCACTGCGTATGGCACCGAAACCCCTGGCTACGGCATCCCTGCCAATCCTGGTTACGTGGCGAAGAGTTCTTATGACACTTCGCCCGTCGCCGGGACGGGAGTACCGGAAAGTTCCGCCCGCTTTTATGCCTCCGAGCCTGGCCATTCAGCCATACCGCATTCAGCGGCACAGCTGGGTCCGTACGCGAGCCGTAGTGACGACAGCACCCCCTACGCCACTGGCGCCTGCCAGAACACGGGCAGCACGCCAGCACCGCCCCGTTCTGGCCCGCCACCCACGCCTCCCCTTGGTGGCTACGCCACGACGTATGCGGACGACTACCCCGCGGCGCCTTCCGGCGGAGCGGCGGGAGCGCCACCCCACCCCGCTGCGGGCCCGGCGAGTGGTTACGCGAGCCAGCCGACGGGCGGGTTCGCCAGCGGTTACCTATCAAGCTCTGCGCTGTCTGCTCGCCAGCGAATGCCTGAGCCTGATCCACTGGCCGGACCGGGCTCAGGCAACCCGTACGGCAGCTACGTGACCGGGCCATCGGCTGGTGACGGCGTCGACGCTGCGTCCCCGTACGGGCAGCCGCGCGCGGATGCGCCCGACTACGATCACCGCTCCGACGGCCGATACGGGAACTACGGCGGCTCTCATCGCTGACCGCGCTGCGCCGATATCTCGCCCGCAGGTTTGACACGCCGACATCCGGTTCTCAAGGCTTGACAAGCCAGCGGTCGCCGCGCCGAGAATGTGGCGACTGGACAAGGTGGAGGCGATGCAGACAGCCGCTCGTGATCACGCACGTACCTATCACCTGCAAAAGCTCGCCACGGCTTTGGACGATCGCGGCTTCCACGCCGCTGTCAAGACCACCTACCCGGCGGCGCTGCACATTTTCATCCCCGGTGCGGCAATGCTTGCAGAAACCATCGACTGCATTCCGCGGGCCGACGAATACGGGCGGCTTCGCTGGTTCTACCGGTGGTCATGGGGTGATGTTCTGCACGACACCGACGACCCTGGCGCCGCAGCGGCGAAGATCGCCGACGTCCTCGCATCCCGCTGAAGGGATCCGGGCCAAGCTGTCACCCGCCCGTGACCGCCCGTCTGGCCCTGTTCGGATCGAGCACTGGTCCCTGCGGGATGAGGTTCATGATGTTCACAGGCACGAGCGTGCGCTGCGTGCCTAGCGTGTAGCCGAGATCAGCGGCAACGGCCGCAGAGGCAAATGCATACCTGTTCGCGCCGGTGACGAGGAAATATGTGGACGCCGTTTGCCGACCTTTGGTCGTAATGACCCCGGCGAGCGCGCCAGCACCCGGCGGCAGCCACACGAAGTTCACTCCGCCCGCCCCCTGGGCCGGGATGCCGCCCACAGGAATGGTGCCATTCAACGTGACCTGGCCCGGCCGCGCGACGCCGTTGTATACGGCGCACAGCGGCGCGGCAGGGTCAAACGACACCGGAGCCGGGGGCACCAGCGGCAGGCCGCCACGCTGCACGGCCGCCGCAGCGGGGTGCTGCGCCGCAGCCTGCGGGCTTAGCTGCGTCGCCTGAACCACCTTCTGGCCAGGCGCAAGCAGGAGCAGTGCGGCCTGGGTCTGCGAGATCTGCGCCACGCCGTCGCCCAGCTGCACATACCACTGTGCCGCGCCGACCCCGGCCACCTTGTAAACCTGCCCGGTGGTTGCCGGGCCGTTCGGGCCATTCGCAGTCGGCTGACCAAAGCCCCCAATGGCAGGGGGGACAAAGGCCGGACCTTCATCCAGTGAGTCGAGCCAGGCCACAGGTATCGTGATGGGCTGCTGACCGCCCACACCGGTCGCCACACTCAGATAACGCCTGGCGATTGCCATGCGCTGGTCGTGCCACACCACCCAGGTCTGACCCTGCGCGCGGACGAGTACCGCGCGACCGTCACCGAGAGGGTGCCTGCCGACCCCCCTTCCCGCCACAAGGGTGACCACCGGCTGCTGCCCGGTCGAACCAGCGACGGTGCGCGTGCACACCGACCATGGCCCCCGGATGAGGCTTGCAGCCACCGGAAGCGGCGGCAGCCCGGCAATCCCGATCATCCGGCCACGGGGGATGCGGGCAAGTGAGCCCTGCGACACCCCGCGGACCTTCACGTTGGCGGTGCCGAGCGCAAGCAGGGCCGAGGCGTAGTTGAGCGTCGGGCACAGCCTTCCCCCGCACCAGACATAGGAGGTTCCGGTGCTCTTATCCATGATCACCGTGCTCGCGTCATGAGGAAACCGCGCACCGCTGTGGGTAAACACGCCGACGAGCCAGAACACCGCCACGGCAAGAGCCGCAACCATAAACCCGGCGAAGGTGGCTACGTTGATCCGGCGCAGCGGCTGCTCAGCGGTGTCGGCCTCGCCCTGCAGCAGAGCCAGCCCGGCTCGCTGTGTCATCAGCCGGTGCGCCTGCAGCAGGTCCTTACGGTTTTGCACTGCGGCTCACCTCCATGATCAGCCAGCGAGGCCGCGGACGTAGCCAAAAACGCCGGCCACACCGAGCGCCAGCGGAATGAGGCTCACGATCAGCACCATGTCAATGATGTCGGCGGCACGGCCCCAAAATGGCGACGGCCGATGATCCGGCAACCACAAGCCGACGCTCATCACGATTGCCGCGCCACCAAGCAACGGCGCCAGCGTGACCGCCAGCATGACCGGCTGGCTCGCATGCAGCGACGCGGTGACGGCCAGCAACGCCAAGCCGCCGTATCCGGGAATCAGCAGCCACAGACGCTGTGCGCGGCCACGGAATACCCTTGCGCGCAGCAGCAGCACGCATCCGACAGCCGCGCACATGACATGGCTGGTCACGCCACGGCCGAGCGCGAGCGAGATCTCAGCGACCGCGGCGACGAGGCCGATGCCTGACACGACGCCTGTGACAAACCGGTCCGCGACGGCTGTGCGACCCAGCACGTGCGTGCCGTCCACCATCAGGCTTTCTGACCGCAAGTCCTCGGCGTTCCGCGGCACCGGCGGCAGGCTCACCCGCGCCATCCGGAAGGTGATCGCTGGGATGACCGGGGTGAGCGCGAGTACCACGGCTACGGTCACCGCCGCCGCGCCCGCCGCACCGCCATGATCGCTGAGGCCCATCGACACGCTGACCGCGATCACGCCCGCCACGGCGGCCCCGCCGATGCCGGAGAAGACCGGCACGCCGTCGGCGATGGCGGCC